>JADMIO011113495.1_pt1 | contig 102042 bp, 80 predicted proteins | sample 8958161 | NCBI WGS metagenome assembly JADMIO01 (sample SAMN16585339, study PRJNA669376) | soil metagenome | isolation source: Crop rotation soil | place: USA: Cullars Rotation, Alabama | collected 2011 | reverse complement strand
GACTGAGCCTTTCGTTTTATTTGACCATGTTGGTATGATTTAAATTAATACGACTCACTATAGGGTCAGTGCGGCCGCGACTTCAAGTCACGTGAATTCCAAGCTTCGGATCCCACTGTGCTGGAAAGAAAAGAAAATATTCCCTTCGTTTGTTTCTCTGCCACTGGTGGCGCGCGTATGCAAGAAGCATTAATTTCATTAATGCAAATGGCAAAAACCAGTGCTGTTATTGAACGTTTAAAAATGCAAGGCACTCCATACATTTCAGTAATGACTGATCCGGTTTACGGTGGTGTATCTGCGAGTTTGGCATTGCTGGGTGATGTGAATGTGGCCGAGCCAGGTTCTCGTGCAGGTTTTGCGGGCCCAGGCATTATTGAACAAACTATTCGCCAAAAATTACCGAAAGGTTTCCAGCGCGCTGAGTTTTTATTGGATCACGGCGCTATCGATTTGATTATTCATCGCCGCGATATGCGCGATAAACTTGCTTCTCTCCTCGCTAAATTTACTCGTCGTCCTACGCTCAATTAATTCTGGTCTCTATGAGATTTACCTCTTTAGCGGATTGGTTAGGGTGGCTTGAACAAAGCCACCCGAAAGAAATTGATCTCGGTTTAGTGCGAATTCGGCAAGTTGCCGAGCGCATGAATCTGTTAACACCTTCAGCAAAAATTATCACAGTTGCAGGAACTAACGGTAAAGGTTCATGCGTAACTGCTTGTGCAGGATTACTTCGCGCTGCTAATTATTCTGTGGGTGTTTACACGTCGCCGCATTTGCTGCATTACGCTGAACGAATTCAAATTAACAACAAGCCAGTTGCTGATGAAATGATTTGCGTTGCATTTGAAAAAATAGCAGACGCAGCGGCAGAAATTAGTTTGACCTATTTTGAATATGGCACGCTTGCAGCGCTGGAAATTTTTAACCAGCAGCAGGTAGATTTTATGGTGTTAGAAGTTGGCCTAGGTGGCCGTCTCGATGCTGTTAATATTCTAGATGCTGATGTTGCGGTTATCACATCAATTGCAATCGATCATCAGGAGTGGCTTGGAGACAATCGCGAAGTTATTGGTCGTGAAAAAGCGGGCATACTGCGTGAACAACAATATTTTGTATGTGCAGATGAAAACCCGCCGCAGACCATTGTCGATATAGCCGCTCAGCTAAAAACCAAATCCTATTTTATTGGTCACGATTTTTCCTACGCAGGTGATCAAAAGAAATGGCAATGGCGGGGTAAAAATAAGCAAAGTAATATCGTTCAGTTGCCAGCAATTGTTACACCGCATCTACCTTTGCCCAGTTTGGCTGCGGCATTGCAAGCAATCTATTTGATGGATGTTGATTTATCTCCCGCTGCCATCGAAAAAGCCTTGCTTGAATTGCATCTCCCCGGCAGATTTCAAAAAATTATTTATCAAGAGCGCGAATTTATTTTGGATGTCGCACACAACCCAGCGGCAACAAAATATTTTGCGGCGCGTTTAAATGCTGAGCCAGTGACAGGTAAAACTTTTGCTATAGTCGCTATGATGTCCGATAAGGATCGCGCTGCCAGTTTGGCGAATCTCGCAGAATTGATTGATGAATGGTATTTACTGGATTTAAGTACAATTCCTCGTGCCGCTACCACCGCTGCGCTAACTGAAAACATAGTTGAATTAGGTGGCCGAATAGATTGTTCAGGTGATATTAAAAGTTTGATTGATAAGATACTAATTAAAGTGCGCAAAAATGATCGCGTGTTGGTGTTCGGTTCCTTCTATACTGTCGCCGCAGCTCTAGCTTATCTGCAAACAGATTTACAGAATTCTCGAGGTCTTTAGTGAAATATACGTTAAAACATCGGCTTATTGGCGCAGCAGTACTTACCGCGATTGCCGTGTTATTTTTGCCGAGTTTCTTCAAAGAAAAGCAGGGCTATTCAGTTAGCACCAAATCTCAAATTCCTCCGCGTCCCAATATTACCCCCGAGGAGTTCAAATCCCCTGAACCAGTTGCCGATATTGAACCAGCTCCAGCGCCTGAAAATATGTTTGCACCTACAGAAGCCGCACCCGAGCCCGCATCAAGTACCAGCGCGAGTTCTATAGCACCAGTAGTAAAAGCAACAGGTGCGGCACCAGCACCCGCGCCACAACCAGCGTCAGTTCCTGCAATGCCGCTAAATGCTCAGGGCGTACCTGACGCCTGGGTTGTGCAAGTAGGTAGCTTTACCAACAAAGAAGCTGCCAATAAATTACGCGATGAATTGCAGGCCGAAGGCCAAAAAGCCTATGTGCGTACGGTCGCTAACGGCACTGGTTCAATCAGTCGCGTTTATATCGGTCCCAAGCTGGATAGGGCGCAAGCACAGGCACTTAAAGTGCAAATGGATAAGCGTTTGAAAGTGAATGCCATGGTGATGCGTTTTCAACCTTGATTATCCTTGAATTTGTAAGTTTTAGGCTCCATATCTGTTGCCTAAAGAGCTGTCTGATAACGGGCAGCTCTGCTAAAATGCGCCACCTTAGTAGTAAAGCGGGGAACCCTAGCGCATGAATTCAGCAGATTGGGCAATAGTAGTAATACTTGCATTGTCGAGTTTGATTAGTCTCGCGCGTGGGTTCATCAAAGAAGCTTTTTCACTTGTCATTTGGATTGCTGCGCTGGTTCTTGCCAACGTTTTCAGTCATCGTCTCGAACCTATTTTTGCCCCACTCATTACCACACCGTCACTGCGTGCCATGACAGCGTTTGTTACGATATTTATTGGCATATTGTTGATAGGTGCTTTAATTAATTACGGCGTTGGTTTGTTGATAAAGATGACGGGCTTATCAGGCACAGATAGATTAATTGGTGTTCTATTTGGATTTGTGCGCGGGCTATTTATCATTATGATATTGCTAATTTATGTGCCCGAATATGTTCCCGTTAAAAATGATTCGTGGTTTAAAGAATCAAAATTAATTCCTTATTTTGCGCGCTATGAAAAGCCTTTGAGAAATATCACTGGCGAGATTAGTCAGCTAGTGGTGGGTTTGGTTACACAGCCGCAAAAGGCAACAACTATATAATGTTGTAAATGAAAGTTTTTAGTTAGCGATTTGGCTACAACATAAGTTTAATTTTAGTAAATTTTCACATTCAGTAAATTTCACAGTCAGTAAATTCACAAATAAAGGTGAGCAAAGTATGTGCGGCATTGTAGGTATAGTGGGAAAGCGCGATGTCAATGTTCAGTTGTATGATGCACTAACCATACTCCAACACCGCGGACAAGATGCTGCCGGTATAGTGACTTGTCAAAACGGTCGCATGGCACAACAAAAAGCCAATGGCCTAGTGCAGGATGTATTTAGAACTCGCCACATGCAGCGATTGGTGGGCAATATGGGCATTGGCCATGTTCGTTATCCAACAGCGGGCAGTTCAGGTCCAGCGATGGCACAGCCTTTTTACGTAAACTCGCCGTACGGCATTGCTTTGGCGCATAACGGCAATCTCACCAATACTGAAAAACTCAGTGAAGATTTGTTTAAAACAGATTTGCGTCATGTGAATACAGATTCGGATTCAGAAGTATTGCTCAACGTATTCGCTCACGAATTGCAACTGCAAGGAAAATTAAAACCAACGCCGGATGATATTTTTGCGGCCATCGCTGGCGTGCACAATCGCATCACAGGTGGTTATGCTGTAGTGACGCTAATTGCGGGTTATGGTTTGATTGCGTTTCGTGACCCAAATGGAATTCGTCCTTTAGTATATGGTACGCGCGAATCGGAAGATGGCACCGAGTATATGGTTGCTTCAGAAAGCGTTGCGCTCGATGTATTGGGTTTTCATTTGATTGACGATGTGGAGCCGGGTGAAGCAATTTATATTACTGAAGCTGGCCAACTGCACCGTCGTCAATGTGCAAAATATTCACGTCTTGCGCCATGTATTTTTGAACACGTTTATTTTGCCCGCCCTGATTCTATTATGGACGGTATTTCGGTTTATAAGGCACGTTTGCGTCAAGGTGAAAAACTTGCCGATAAAATTTTGCGTGAAAGACGTGATCATGATATCGATGTGGTAATTCCAATTCCGGATTCAAGTCGTGTTGCAGGCCAAGCCCTTGCACAAAGATTGGGTGTAAAATTTCGCGAAGGTTTGGTGAAAAACCGTTACATAGGCCGCACATTTATTATGCCTGGTCAACAGCAACGTAAAAAATCTGTACGCCAAAAATTAAATCCCATTGAATTGGAATTTAAAGGTAAAAATGTTTTGTTGGTGGATGACTCGATTGTACGTGGCACTACCTGTCAACAAATTATTCAGATGGCGCGTGACGCTGGTGCTCGCAAAGTATATTTTGCGTCGGCAGCGCCTGCGGTTAAATATCCGAATGTGTACGGTATTGATATGCCAACTACAACGGAATTGATTGCACACGGTCGTACTGATGAAGAAGTTTGCAAAGAAATCGGCGCTGATTGGTTGATCTATCAAGATCTCGAAGATTTAATTGCGGCTTCGACAGAAGGCAATAACAAAGTCACTGAATTTGATTGTGCTGTTTTTACTGGCGAATATATCGGTGGCGATGTAACGCCAGAATATTTGGAAAAAGTAGCTGCTGCGCGTAATGACTCAGCCAAGTCCAGCAAAAAATCCGGCAAAACCGTTGATTCTCCCATGGGCTTGCACAACGGAGCGCTGGGATAAAGGATGCGCTGGGTTAATTTGCGGCAGTACGAATACGAAATGTTCTATAAGATAAGTTGAAATAATTTCAACAAAGTGAACAGGTATAAAATGGACAATTTTGAACAAGACTTACTAGCTTATGAATTGGATACGCTTGCCGTCCGTGCAGGACAAGTGCGCAGCCACGAAGGTGAACATAGCGAAGCTTTATTTTTAACATCGAGCTATGTATTCGGTAGTGCGCAGGAAGCGGCAGATCGTTTTTCTGGTGCTCAACCAGGCAATGTCTATTCGCGTTATACCAATCCAACTGTACGCGCATTTGAGGAGCGTATTGCGGCACTTGAAGGCGCTGAATCAGCTGTTGGAACAGCATCTGGCATGGCTGCAATTCTTAGCACCTGTATTGCCTTGTTAAAATCTGGCGATCATATTGTTTGCTCACGTAGCGTATTTGGTACCACTACAGTTTTGTTCACTAAATTTATGCAAAAGTTTGGTGTATCTACAACTTTCGTTGCACCTACAGATTATTCCGCATGGGAAGCTGCGTTTACACCTGCAACAAAATTAGTGTTTGTAGAAACGCCATCAAATCCGTTGTGTGATGTTATTGATATCAAGCGTTTGGCCGGTATAACGCACAAACGTAATGCGTTATTGGTAGTAGACAATTGTTTCTGCACACCAGCTTTACAGCGTCCGCTAGAATTAGGCGCTGATTTAATTGTGCATTCGGCAACAAAGTATATTGATGGTCAGGGGCGCTGTTTAGGCGGTGTAGTTGCTGGCCCGAAAGTATTGGTCGATGAGGTTCTCGGCTTTATTCGCAGCGCTGGACCAAGCCTTAGTCCATTTAATGCGTGGATATTTTTAAAAGGTTTGGAAACTTTGCGTTTGCGTATGGAAGCCCATTCGCGCAATGCGCTTGAGCTTGCTCAGTGGTTGCATCAACACCCTAAGGTTGAAAAAGTTTTTTATGCGGGATTGCCATCTCATGTTGGTCATGAATTGGCAGCCAAGCAGCAATCAGCTTTTGGTGGTGTTCTCTCATTCCGTGTTAAAGGTGAACGCGAAGCCGCGTGGAAAGTAATAGATGCGACGCGTATTATGTCGCTAACTGCAAATTTGGGTGACACCAAAACTACCATTGTTCACCCTGCAACTACTACGCACGGGCGTTTGTCGCCAGAGCAAAAAGCGGAAGCAGGCATCACTGAAAATTTGATACGTATTTCTGTTGGTCTTGAATCAGTAAAAGATTTAATTGCTGATTTGGAAAATGGACTATCCAAGCTATAGTAAAGAGAATCCTTAAATTTTATGTGAGAAGGGCGCGACTGTGAGAGAGTCTGTTGAGTTACTTGTCGGCGAAGTCAGTCGCGTTCTGTATGGTAAAAACGAAAAAATAAAACTCGCTTTAGCTTGCCTTCTCGCTGATGGTCATCTCTTGATCGAAGACTTACCCGGTATGGGTAAAACCACACTGTCTCATGCGCTCGCAAAAGTATTAGGCCTGACTTACACTCGCGTACAATTTACCAGCGACATGCTACCCGCCGATATTTTGGGTATTTCTATTTTTGATCCGCAACAGCAACGGTTTACCTTTCACAAAGGCGCGATTTTCACGCAGGTATTACTGGCGGATGAAATTAATCGCACAACGCCAAAAACCCAAAGTGCTTTATTAGAGGCGATGGAAGAGCGACAAGTTACCAATGAAGGTAATACCTATTTGTTGCCGCAACCATTTTTCGTTATAGCGACACAAAACCCTTTGTCACAAATGGGAACCTATCCTTTACCTGAGTCGCAACTGGATCGCTTTTTAATGCGCATCAGTTTGGGATATCCGAACGCAGAAACCGAAAAATTATTGTTCAAAGGTGATGACCCACGTGATCAACTCGCACAACTGAACGTATGTCTTGCACCTGAAAAAATTCCTGAAATTAAAACTGCGATATCTGCAATAAAAGTTTCTGATAGTTTGGTTGATTACGTACAACGACTGGTGCATTTTACGCGCGCATCAGATGATGTATTAGTTGGTTTGTCACCACGTGGCGCTATGGCATTGCTGAAAGCCGCAAAAACCTGGGCGTACATGCATGACCGTGCTTATGTTGTTCCAGAAGATATCCAGCATTTGTTTTCCGCTGTGGTAGCGCATCGTTTAATTCCCAAAGGCGCCGCACAAACTTTTGCGCAAGAGCATTTAGCGCAAAAGATTTTAACCTCAGTTCCTGTTGTTAATACCTAATTCACTTTTTTATTAGATAACAGCGGGGTGCTTCCGCTTGTCACGATTTAAAAAATATTTTCAGCACTGGGCGGCTAAACGTGCCCCACGTGCAACCCAGGTAACACTTCAGCATCGGACTATTTATGTTTTCCCCGGTAAACAAGGGTTAGCATTTATATTTGTTGTGTTATTGATTTGGGTTTTGGGCACTAATTATCAAAATAATCTAATCCTCGGCTTTGCGTTTTTTCTCATCAGCTTGCTGCTCGTTTCAGTGATACATGCTTTTAAAAATTTATTAGGACTAACATTTACGCCGGATGCCGTTTTGCATGCGGCCGTAAATGATATGGCGCCTTTTGATGTTGTAATAAGTTCACGTTATAGAACAGATCATCACAGTCTTTTATTGATTGTCGATAACGGAGAACCCGTTCGTGCAGATATTGTTGCCGGAAAAACATTGCAAGTTCGCGTGAGTGTTAATGCTCGGCATCGTGGTTGGCTGGAATTACCGCGAATAGTGTTGAAAAGTTATTATCCTTTTGGATTGATCCGCGCATGGGCTTACATAGAGTTGGATCATCGAGCGTTGATATTTCCAAAACCGATTGAAAGCGATAAGCCGCCTTTGGGAGTAGGTCAGGGTGACGATGGTTTTCAGGTTGCACGTGAACGTGGAGAAGAATTTCAGGGGTTTCAAACTTATCAACCTGGATCATCGCTGTCGCAAATTGCATGGAAACAATATGCACGTGGTGCAGGGTTACATTTAAAAGATTATCGCGCGTTGCAGAGTCAACATTATTGGTTGGACTGGCAGCAAATTCATGCGCGCGATGTGGAATTAGGTTTATCGAATATGAGTTATTGGGTAAACAAATTTGCCGATAACAATATTGAATTTGGTCTTGTGTTGCCAGACATAACCATTGAAATGGGTAGTGGTGAAGTGCATCGTGTAAATGCACTTACTGCTTTAGCCTTGTTCGGTTGGGTAAAAGAGGATTAGATGGCTCCTAATAAACCTCATCAAGCTTCTCCCGCCTATACGCAAATATCACGTAAGAGTTTGTCGTGGCTTTTTGTGGTTCAGATTTTTATTTTGGCTCCGCATTTTGTTTCGGTACCGGCGTGGATTGCATTGGTTTGGGTTATTGTTGCTTATTGGCGTTGGCAAATTTTTCAAGGTGCATGGAACTACCCCAATAAAATCCAAAAGACCCTGGTTGTATTTGCTTGTTGTACCGGGCTTTTTACAAGTTTTGGTGTGAGCTTCAGTTTTCAATCCATGATTAGCTTGTTGTTGGTTGGCTTTATTTTAAAATTACTTGAGATGAAAGCTCGCAAAGATTTTATTTTATTGATTTTTGTTGCGTTCTTTATTCTCGCTGCACAATTTATAGAGTTTACCAATTTCATTGCTGCATTTTATGGGTTTTTCTGTTTGATGTTGCTTTGCACAACGTTAATGCAGCTTTATCGAACCTCAAGCGGAAAAAATATTTTTGTGGAGTTGCGCCCCAACTTTTATATTTTACTGCAAGCCATTCCTTTCATGATTATTTTGTTCGTTGTAATCCCCCGAATGGGATCATTTTGGTCTGTTCCGTCTCCTCAACATGCGAAAACAGGCATGAGTGACTCCATGTCACCAGGCGATTTTAGCGAGCTGATGCAATCTGATGAATTGGCATTTCGTGTAACTTTCAATGACCGTGTCCCATCTCATGAAAAATTATATTGGCGAAGTTTGGTGCTTTCAAATTTTGATGGGCGACGCTGGTCGCAGAATAAATATCAATATCAGCAAAGTTTAAGCAATCTCCGACAATTGCATTCTGATTTGCACTCGCATATAGAGTATCTGGCCGATAAAAATACCTATGAAGTTATCGCAGAGCCAAGTGGTCGCCCCTGGTTGTATGCGCTTGCTGCACCGCAAGTATGGAACGGTGATATAGCATTAACGCGTGATCTGCGTTTGCAAGCATTTACACCTGTAGCGCAACGTATTAGCTATCGCGTGACATCAGTATTGAATTATCGTTTACATCAAATGAGCTCTGATGAGTTGGCTCAAAATTTACAGCTTCCATTAAAAGGGAATGCACAAACTCGTCAGCTCGCAAGAGAATGGTTGGCTGAGTCTGGAAGTCCCGAAAAATTGATTGAAAAGTTGTTTCAGTACTACAACAAGAATTTTACCTATACCTTGCGTCCTCCTCCTTTGGGTGCAGATTCTGTTGATGAGTTTCTCCTACAAAGTCGTCAGGGTTTTTGCGAACATTTTTCCAGTAGTTTTGTTTTTTTTATGCGCGCGGCCGGAATACCAGCGAGAGTTGTAGTTGGTTATCAAGGTGGCGATCTTAATTCGGTTGAAGGTTATTTGGCGGTACGTCAACGTGATGCTCATGCGTGGGCTGAGGTATGGTTCGAGAATCGCGGTTGGGTGAGCATGGACCCCACAGCAGCAGTTGCACCTGAACGCATTCAAAAAGGTATTGAAGAATCACTCAGCGCGCATGATCAAGAACTTCTCGCGAAGCCCTTTGGTTCATCGTTGAAAATGTTGATGCGTTTGTATGATCAACTAGACGCATTGAATTTTCAGTGGACGCGCTGGGTAATGAATTATGACTCTACACTACAGTCCAAATTGTTATCCAAGTTGCTGAGCGATACATCTCCTTTCCGGATAGCCTTATTTGCAGTAGGAGCTGGATTTGCATCACTACTTGTTGTGTTTGCCATTTTGCTTTTACGCACAAATAAAATAAAACTTCCAGTGACGGCGATGCTTTATCAACAGTTATGCAAGAAATTAAAATCTGTTGGTTATGAACCAGAGCCAGGTGAAACTCCTCGTCATTTCATTCAGCGAATCGTCTCTGTACATCCTGAATTATCATTATCACTTGGAAGAATTATAGATTTGTATGAGCAACTAGCTTATGCCGAGGATGTCTCTGTACTTAATCAACTTAAGCAAGAATTACTTAAGTTTTCCCCCAAACAATTTATCTAGTGCGAATTCACGAGCGCTAACGAGTGTACAAAATTTAATCTGAATGTCCTTCCTTGGTTTCGTTCTGTGCGGAATAAATTTAGCGTGTTCATATTTGGTGCAAAATTTATTATTTTACGGTTTCTGTAAAATCTAACTTATTGAAAAATAATAATAAAATTTTCTGGTATGTTTTGTGCTATCGAGTTTTGCATGTGAATAATTAGCTTTTTTTGCCCCTTTTTGGGCTATATATCTCTAATTACTAACGCATTTTTAATCCCATTTTTAAAAATATTCGCTCATTAGGAATGACGTGTGTTTCAATTTGGGGCAGTTTTATCACTCTATAAAATTCACTGGAGATAGTGAATAAAAACATAAGGTGTGATTATGAAGAAGATCGCTCGTTTCTCTTTAATATTAAATTCGTTGTTCCTGTTGAGCCAGACTGCTCATGCTGATTCAACGCAGGTCACTCTCAATAACGCCAATACTGCGTGGATGCTAACTGCAAGCGCTTTGGTGTTGTTTATGACGTTGCCTGGTCTTTCTTTGTTTTATGCCGGGCTCGTACGTGTAAAAAATGTGCTCTCGGTATTGATGCAATGTTTTGCAATAGCGGCAATCGCATCCATTTTGTGGGTCGTGATTGGATACAGCTTGAGCTTCGGCGAAGGCAATGCGTACATCGGTGACTTCAGCAAAGTATTTTTTGCGTCGATCACGCGCGATTCTTTATGGGGCGACATCCCTGAAAGTTTATTTGCTATGTATCAAATGACCTTTGCAATCATTACACCGGCATTGATTGTGGGTGCTTATGCAGAGCGTATGAAGTTTTCATCCATGCTAATTTTTTCATCTCTGTGGTTGTTAATTTGTTACGTTCCTATTTGTCATTGGGTTTGGAGCCCTTCCGGTTGGTTGTACAAAATGGGATTGCTCGATTTTGCTGGTGGTACTGTTGTACATATCACGGCGGGTCTGGGTTCTTTGATTGCCGCATTAGTGATTGGAAAGCGTAACGGATTCCCGACAACAGCAATGCCTCCACACAATATGACTATGGTTGTTACAGGCGCGGGAATTCTGTGGGTGGGTTGGTTTGGTTTTAATGCGGGTAGTGCGCTAGCTGCTAACGGTAGTGCTGCAATGGCAATGCTGGTAACTCACTTGTCAGCAGCAGCAGGTTCGTTAGCCTGGATGACCGTAGAGTGGATTAAATTTAGAAAACCAAGTGTGCTCGGTATTGTTACTGGCATGGTTGCTGGTTTGGGAACCATTACGCCGGCTTCAGGTTATGTTGGTCCAGGCGGCGCAATAGTGATTGGTTTGCTTGCAGGTGTAGTTTGCTTCTTCATGACGCAATTGGTTAAACGCGTTTGGAAAATAGACGATTCTCTCGATGTGTTTCCTGTACATGGAGTAGGTGGGATCATAGGTACTTTCCTTGCCGGTATTTTCGCATCAACTCAATTGGGCGCGTTTAGTGGTCAAGGTTTTGGTGCTGGCATTGAAACTATGGGGCAGCAAGTGTGGGTGCAAATAATTGGTATTGTTTCTACGCTTATTTATACCGTGGTTGTTAGTTATGTGTTGCTTAAGTTGACTGGCTTTTTAACTCGCGGCTTACGTGTAACACGCGAAGAAGAGCAAGCAGGTTTGGATATTAGTTTGCACGAAGAAGATGGATATAAGCTTTAAGGATATAAAATTTTAAAAGGAACGTTTCAGTAAAAGAGGCGCTTAATGCGCCTCTTTTTTCTGTTCTTTTTATTTACTGTTACTGTTTTAAAAGCGGGAAATATTATCGAAAGGCAATCAGCGCTGCAGTTACTGCTACATTCAAAGATTCAACACCATTGTTCATAGGAATACTTACTTGCTCATTACACAGTTGAGCAACTTCCTTTGAAACGCCATCAGTTTCATTTCCCAACACATAAATACAGGATTGTTGTGGATTAAATTCTTTAAGTTGTAATTTCGCGTGCGATGAAAGGGAGCAAATAATAGTTTGTTCAGTTTTGAAATCTTTAAGCGCAGCCACTAGAGATGAGCAACGTAAAATCGGTGCGCGAAATACAGTGCCCGCACTGGCTTTGATAACTAAGGGGTCAATTTGTGCGTTGCCGTTTTGCGGTAATAAAATGCCATCAATGTTGCCCGCGCAAGCAGAGCGAATAATCATTCCCAAATTTTGCGGATTAGTAATGCCATCCAGCGCAAGTAAAGTGAATCTTTTGCCGGAGTTTTTGCCTAGAAAACTGTCGTGTGTTTGGAATCCACGACAAATTAAATCTGCAGCAACCCCTTGATCTTGACTGGAGTTTTTTGAGATGCGCGAAAGGGCCTGACGATTATGATAAAGAATTTCAGCTCCTTTGGATTTTGCGAGCTTGATAATATCATCCAGTATCTCGGCAGATTTATTACTTTCCGCCAAGTGCAAACGATGAATGTTTGTTGCTTTATCTTGCAATGCTTCGAGCACAGGCTTACGACCATACACGGTAAGCATGCCATCAAAAAACTTTTTCTTTTCCAGATAGGCTTGGCTATCACCGCGCTCTTTATTCATGGTATTGGTTGCTCATTATCAGTTGCTCACGCAGATTTTTTTATAGGCGCGAACGGCTGAGTCCATTCCCATTGCAATGGCGTCTACGGTAAGTGCATGGCCAATGGAGACTTCAAGTAATTGCGGTACTTGTCGGAAATAGGCGAGGTTTTCCAAATTTAAATCGTGACCCGCGTTTAAACCAATACCAATTTCGGCTGCATGTTTTGCGGCTGCAAAATATTGCTGAAAAAGCTCATCGAATTTTTCGTCTTTATGTTTAAACGCTTCGGCGTATGGGCCTGTATAAAGTTCAATTCGATCTGCACCTACAGATTTTGCCAATTCAATTTGTTCTAGATCTGGATCCATAAACAAACTAACGCGCACACCAGCTGCTTTAAGTTGATCGATAATCGGTTGTAACACTTTGCCTGATTTTCTTAAATCAAAACCATGATCGGACGTTAATTGGTCATTGGAGTCCGGTACTAAAGTGCATTGCTCGGGTTTAGTGTCGAGAACTAATTGAATGAAGCCGGGGAAGTTGCCAATTTTTTCGGCAAATGGATTTCCTTCAATATTAAATTCAGCGTTGTGATTATCTTTTAATAATTCTGCTAATTCGTATACATCATGTGGGCGGATATGACGTTGATCAGGGCGCGGATGAACAGTCAATCCATCAGCGCCTGCATTCAGGCAGACTTTTCCATGTTCAACGACGTTCGGATAGTTGCCTTCGCGGGAGTTTCGAATCAAAGCAATTTTATTGAGGTTAACACTGAGCGCGGTATTCATTTTAATGGGCTCGCTGGAATATCGTAGGTTTGATGTGCATCTACTGCGGTCGAAGTTGGTTCAGCTTGCATGCTATTGTTGAATTTTAATTCAGCTAAAGACCTACCTGGATCGATTCGCTCAACTTTTAGAATTCTCACTGCACTATTGGGTGATTCAGGAAATTGTTCGTACATACCACGAGGTTTCAATGAAATTTTTTCAGCGACATCCATGCCCTCAATAACTTTACCAAAAACTGTGTAACCCGGCTTTTGTCCATTGGTATTGAGTGCAGGGTTCGATTGCAAATTAATAAAAAATTGTGGAGTTTCAATTTTTGTATCGTTCGTACGAGCACCTGAATTGGCCATAGCAACCATTTCATAATCATTCTTCAAGCCATTTGAAGATTCGCTTTTTGTTGGTTCTCGCTTAATAAGCTCGTTAGCTAAAGCAATTGGTGGCTTTTTGGCAACAAACTCTGAAGTAAATCCGCCACCTTGAATTACAAAGCCGGGTACTACACGGTGAAAAACAGTGTCCGTGTAAAAATCACCATCAACATACTCTAAAAAATTTCTAACCGTATTTGGAGCTTCACGTGGAAAAAGTTCTATAACAATTCGGCCAACATCTGTTTGTAACAACACTCGAGGGTTGGTTGTTGCTGCTAATGAAAGAGAACAATTCAAACATAAAAGGATAGCGATTAAATATTTACTCATTGATATCTACTGCTCGTACAAAACGCTTTCCGTCGCATTTGTTGCTGAAAAATACAATTAATTCCAATCTGAGCGACGTTTACGTCTGCCAAATAATTGTAGGATAAACGACAAAACGACGCCGCAAACTACTAATGCGCCGCCATATAGGCGTTGATTGTAACGATCAGTATTTTTAAGTTGATAATTTTCGGCTTTGAGTACATCCCGCTCAGTTTGTAGCAATTGATTTTCGCGATGCATCTTTTGGTTTTCTTGCTCCATATTGATATCCGATGTTGCAGCTGCACGCATTTCGTCGGTATCTTTTAGCAAGGTTTGATAAGTTGTTTTTAAACTTTCCAACTCGGTCTTGAGTGCGAGGTTCTGCTTTTGCAGCTCGAGAACATTTGAGGAGCCAGATGTAAATGCTTCCAGTTTTAACGCTGCGGTAGGTTCATTAATTAAATTTTGGCTGCGTACCCAGCCTTCAACGCCATCTGGCGTGACAACTTGCGACCATTTGTTTTTATAAGCATCTTCTTCTTCGCGAATAAATTTTAATTTGGTACCTGATACCAAACCATTTTTTAATACGCCGGCCTGATTATCTTTATCGGCACGAAGCGGAATGTAAACAACGTCGCCTACATATCTATCTTCGGCTGAGGCTATGGATGAAAAACCATTTAATGTGATTAGAGCAATAAAAGAAGAAAACGTTGTTACGGAGATGATTTTTTTCATAGGTCTTTTTATGGACTGTGTCATAAGGAGTTGCCCGCGAGTGATTTTGGAATATTGTTTACGGTAAAACTTTTTTAAAAGGTTTTACGGTCACTTTGGCATAAACACCGGTTGCAATGTAGGGGTCTGCAGCGGCCCAGGTTTCAGCTTCTTGCAATGAACCAAACTCTGCAACAATTAAACTTCCTGTGAAACCTGCATCACCTGGATTTTCGTTATCAATGGCAGGGTGCGGACCAGCCAGTAGCAAACGGCCTTCATCTTTTAGTATTTGTAAACGAGCAAGGTGATCGGGTCGTGCTAATTTACGCTTTTCCAAACTGTGACTAACGTCTTCACTAATAATGGCATAGAACATATCGTTTCTCTTTCTTGTTTTTTGCTTCTTGTTGTTTTTTGTTTTTGCTATTTATTGCTTTTTATCGCTGTCATCGTGCATGACGTCTTCCATTGTAAGGTCGGTCAATTGACGAATACTTTTGAATATATACATAAGTGTGGCAATCATTATTATTAACGAAGGCACCGCAATTACCGGGAAGCCAATTGCGTGCATCTTGCCAATTTCAACATTGAATTCTGGCGTCCCGGTTGGGCTCACTACGATAATTTTGGCAAGTATATAATTTAATAATGAAGAAATGAAAAATGAAAATGCAATAAAGTAAGAGCCGTTGCGTAAAGTTTTTTCAAAAATAGTTTCATTGCCACGCTCTTTGAGAATGGCAGCAATTTTGTCGACTTTTAAAATGCTGTCGTTATAAATGAATGTTTTTACGAGAGGGTAGCGGGTTCTGGTAGAAATAATAACTAATAACCCAATTAGTCCGGGAATCGCCGCTTCTTTAATGGCGTAATATTTTGTATCCAGGTGCAATAAACTAATGCTACCTGTTAACAGAACGCTAACAATTCCAAGTGCCGAAAAAAAATTAAATTTACGACGAGTAATGAAATCTCTTATGCCGTAAACGATTGGAAATGACAGCGCAACTATCAAAGCCCATTTTGCACCTAATCCCCAGGGATGCCCCAAAAAAGTGTCGCCACTCATTTTGGTGAGAATAAGTGTGGGGATAACAATATTCATCAGAATATTGATTAAGAGATTTTCTTTTTTGGGTTCGGCTGCTTTTTTTGATTCGTTTTCTGAAGGGGTGTTCAATTCTGGCTCCTGACCATGTATCTGCATAACAGCTAGATTTTCATTTTTATTAACAGAAAGATTATCGGTCATCGTCAGTCTCGGTCATAATGGACATATTAGTCCAGTGTGGCGAAGCCACTCAATTTAGGAAGCTTGCGTGAAATTTGATCTACATTGCCACAGCCATTTTTCAGACGGTATTTTAAGCCCTGAAATGTTGGTGTCGAGAGCTAAAGAGCGAGAAATTGACGTCCTCGCTTTGACGGACCACGATACCATAGCAGGACTCGTTTTTGCACAAAAAGCCGCTGATCTGTGCGGTATTACGCTGATCAATGGCATAGAATTTTCTGGGCAGTGGGGGAAAGGTGGTGTCCATATAGTCGGTCTTGGTTTTGATTCCGACTCACCAGTCTTACAAGATGCAATAGCGCGCCAACACGCGGCTCGCATTAATCGCGCCGAACAAATTTCCATTCGATTGGCAAAGGCCGGTATTAGCGGAGCGCTTGAGGGTGCTCAAGCGATTGCGGGGGAGGCATTGGTAGGGCGTCCGCATTTTGCACAGCACTTAATTAATGTGGGTGCAGTTAATAATATGAATGCGGCGTTCAAAAAATATCTCGGTACTGGCAAGCTTGCGGACGTGAAATATCAATGGCCGGATATGGCAACTATTGTTAGCTGGATTCACGCTGCCGGTGGCATTGCTGTTTTAGCGCATCCGTGCAAATACGAACTTACCCGCACAAAAATGTGTGCTCTCATTAAAGACTTCGCGAATGCTGGTGGAGACGCGTTGGAAGTCATAAGCGGCATGCAGGCATCTGCTTTGACGAATGATCTCGCTCGAATAGCCGCAACCAATAATCTGGCAGCTTCTTGTGGCAGCGACTTTCATTCTCCTAATCAGCCTTGGCAGGAGCTTGGTAGTTTCAATAGCTTACCGGAGACTTGTCGTCCGGTTTGGCAACTGCTTGGGTTTGCGGCCTAGTGTCCCAATATTAATAATATATTCGTAGTATCCAAAGGAATTTCATCATGGCTCAATTTTTTCAAATTCATCCTGAAAATCCCCAGCACAGATTAATTCAGCAAGCCGCAGAGATTATTCGTAAAGGCGGTGTAATTGTATACCCCACAGATTCTGCTTATGCGCTTGGTTGCCATATCGGCGACAAAGATGCTCTTGATCGTATCCGCACTATGCGTAAGCTCGATAAGAATCATAACTTCACTTTAATGTGTCGCGATCTTTCCGAGTTGGCAACCTACGCCCGTGTTAATAACGCAGCCTATCGCCTCATCAAAAATCACACTCCCGGTGCTTACACTTTTATTCTTGAAGCCACTGCCGAAGTGCCACGTCGCCTCATGCATCCAAAACGCAAAACCATCGGCCTGCGCGTTCCCGATAACGCTATCGCTCTCGCATTGCTCGAAGAGTTAGGTGAGCCTTTGATGACCAGTAGTTTGTTAATGCCCGGCGAAGATTACCCAATGACCGATCCCTACGACATCCGCGACTCGCTGCAACATCATGTGGATTTGGTGATAGATGGTGGATATTGTGGGTTGGAAACAACAACTATCATTGACTTAACAACGGAATCGCCAGAATTGATCCGTCAGGGAAAGGGCGATTTTTCGCCATTTGAGTAATAAGAACATTTATAAATTGCTCTGCCATTTAAAATTGTTTAACATTCGTGCGCTACGCACTAAGTGTGCTTTTAAGGGAAATTAAAGGACGTTTTTATTTGCAGGTAATGCATCCCGTCTGAGTTCTTCCTTCGCTAATTCTTATTTTTAAAACCTTTCAAAATCTGGCTTCCGCTTGGGGGAACTATGCTGCGTCGTGGATTGCAAGTTATTGCATTTTTTATGTCAATGTTGTTTGCGGGGCACTGTGCTGCTGCGACTGATGTAAATACTACTACATACAATATTTATCTCGGTGACGTAAATGGAGATGGGTATAGTGACTACTATTTCGTTCCTAAACCTCTATTCGTTTTGTTGCATGGTGATATTGTTACCCCCTTATTAATTAAAGGAACTAGTTTTGCGTATTATCGCAGTGGCGATACTTATAGCGCAGCGCAGTCATATTCGTTACCTGATGATCAATTAGCTGTAAAAATATCTACAGGTCAATTCAAGCTTGCGCAATTAAATGTAGATATTTTTACGTGGAAATCAGGCTCTTTAAATAATATTTTATTGCGTGGAGGCGATGCTTCCGCACCTGCAGTCTTGTTAGCAAATCCAGCTAATGATTTATTTCCTACAATTGCTAAAGCTTACAGTTCATCAACTTATATCGGCATCAGTGATAGAAATATTGCATTAAGTATTGTTGATGTTAATGGTGATGGAAAAAACGACATTTTATTGGGTAGTTATAATTCAAATAGCGCGCAAGCTGCATATTTGTCTGACGGTGCTGGTGTACCTGTTAAGTTTTTCGAAGTAACTCCTGCAACATCTCGTCCTGTTGTTGCTGCAACTCAAGTGGGAAGTACTATAGGGAAATTTCGAGTCGATGAATCAGGAGCGGCAACTTATAATATTCCGATAAGCATTCCGGACGGCATTGTGGGTGTCACACCACAACTTTCCATAAATTATTCAAGTCAAGATGGAGCGGGCTTATTAGGTAAAGGATGGTCACTCGGTGGCATTTCATCAATATCTCGTTGCCGTCAAACATTGATTCAGGATGGGTTTGCGAAAGCGATAACTTGGAGCAGTAGTGATAGATTTTGTCTTGATGGTCAACGGTTAATTCTTGTATCAGGCTCCTCTTATGGTGCTGTAGGTAGTACTTACAAAACAGAGATAGATACTTTTGTAACTGTAACTGCTAATGGTGGTAGCTCTGGGCATCCATCCTATTTTACTGTTACGGCAAAAGATGGTTCAACATCGACATATGGCAACACAACAGATTCAAAAACTATCGGCTCTAATGCTGCACCTACAACTACTGTACTCAGTTGGGGAATTAATCGTTTTGAAGATAGTGTCAAAAATGGAATTGATTATGTATATGAAGGGGATGCGACAACGGGTGTACGCCTTCGCTTGGTTAATTATGCATTTACCTCGCCGGGAACCAGTAATAACCCAGCGTCAAAGGTTGTTTTTGATTACGGAACATCTGATCGTCCAGATCCTTCGTCATCATACATAGCTGGTTATGAATTCAAACAAACTAAAAGATTAAACAGTATCAAGGTAATTAATGGTGCAACAGAATTACGTACATTTAATTTATCTTATATGGGTACGACAACTTCAGATTCTCGTTACCAAAATAAAATCAGTCGTCTTGAAAATATTCAAGAATGCAAAGGCACAAGTTGTTTACCTCCAATAACATTTACATGGGGTGGTGGCAGTCACGTAGCGTTGGATCAGTCTGTACAGCAAACTAACTTCATAGATTCTACAGCGGGCAAATATACATTAAATAATATTTTTGCAGATGTTACTGGTGACGGGAAAGTCGATTTAATTTACCTCATGTTTGAATCAAGTCAGGGAACCTCCTCATTACCTAACAAAGCTCAAATTTCTGTTCACATTAAGTACGCCCAAAATGTAGTTGAGTCAAATATTAGTCTTGGGACAGTGAATGATTACAACGACATCAAAATTAGTACGCTTGATTACAATGCGGATGGTCGTCAGGATTTGGCAATCTACAACGGCACCAGTTGGAAAATTTATCTGTCTACTCCCCGTGCAAATGGAAATTGGGAGATAGATTCTGCGAGCACTGTTATCAATGACTCTGCACTAACAAATAAAGATACAGTTTTTGTTGATATTAACAGTGATGGTTTGGCTGATGCTGTGACTAGCAATAGTTATCGATTGTTAACCAGAAATGGTTTACCAAACAGTTCCAGTCAAGCGTATTCATTTGGTACGTCAGTTTCAATTGTATGGGATGCATTAGCCAATTTTGCTGAATTAAATCAAGCGCCAGGCTACGGATTTCCGTGTACTCATGTTAACTACACTCAAAAAATTCTACCGACTACTACAACAGATTTTAATGGCGACGGAGTCGTGGATTTTATTGGCACATACACTCAATTACTTTCTTGTACTGTTCCTGGTAACCCTAACAACCCTACTGCGGTTTCGAGATCATATAATTATGCTCTTGCATATCGTGATGGAAAAATGACTAACTATGGGCAAGTAGCGCTTGCAACTCCAGATACTTATACCGTTGATCTTAATGGCGATGGTTTAAGTGATTTGGTTTATTCAGATTCTAACAACAAATATTATTACAAACTCAATAATGGTGCGGGATTCAATGCTCCTGTTTATTGGCTCGACTTGCCGCTTTACAGTAGCTCTCCCCTCAAAGCCATACCTCAGTTTATTGATTTCAATGGTGATGGTGCTACCGATATTGTTTGGAACAATCGTTCACTCAATACTTTAAATGTACGTCTCTGGGGTTCAGATCAATCAACAGTTGTTCGCGACACATTTGGTAGCGCAACAGATTCGCATCTTTTAATGGATGTTAGTGGTGACGGGATTATTGATTATATTAAGATTACATCGAGTTCTCTAAGCGCATATCGCGGTGTTATGGCTGTTGGTATCGCTCCAATTCCTTGTCACAACATTTCAATTCCCGTTGCTCCATACACAGTTTGCGTTGGTGGTGTTGCCTCTCCTTCTGCCGCAGTACCAGATAATGAGCAAAACAGTGGAATCATTTCAATTGCTAATGGTTTAGGTGACGTTACTAAAATTAAATACGGCACATTATCTAATAGCGGTAATTACACTACTACAGATGTAAATGCCACAGTAACTCAAACAACTTATCCCACTAATTGTTATTCATCGCAATATTATTGCCCTCCGACATATTCTTACACAGTAACTGAAGCAAGTAGTTTCTATAGTCGTTTAAATGGTGGTTGGGATTTGCCATCTGGCAGTAGTACGTTAGTCGCGGGCAACACCGGTAAAGGTGCGCCAGTGATAGAGGTTAATGGTGCTATGGGAGTTGTAACTTCAGTATCAAGTAATGCTCCTGCTGCTGGAGCTACGCCAGGATTAGTTTCACAAAGTGCAATGAGCACTACTAACTATTTCTACGGTGAAGCTAAGATGCAGGCATCCGGGCGAGGATTTTTGGGCTTTAGTAAATTCAAAATGGTTGATGTACAGACTGGAATTACTACTGCGATAACTTATCGTCAGGATTTTCCATTTACAGGTAGTCCGCTTTCCACAGTGACATATGTATCTGATAGCCCAACTGCAAAAGTTCTCAATCGTGTAGATAATACATGGGGCTTTAAAGCTTTTTCAGGAGCAGATAGCAGCACAAAACTTTACCAACCGATAATCACTTCCAGTGTTGAAAAAACTTATGATTTAAATAGCTCTACAGATTTGCTTATACAGTCTGTGACTACAAACAGTGTGGTTGATGATTTTGGAAATACCACCCAACTTACAGTAGCCACGACAGGCAGTAAGCCAGATGGCAACTCAACAACTCAAACGAAAGTTACTAATAATACATTTGGCTCTGCAGGTGTAAGTGATTACAACAATATATTTGGACGTTTAACTCAAACAATCATTACTACAACACGTGATGCAGACCCATCTCAAACACGCACTTCTACATTTAGTTATTATGGTGATAATGATTCAAATGGTGCAAAAGGGCTATTGAAAACAGAAGTGCTGGAGCCCGGTAGTAGTTTAGGTAGTACTAAAGAAATTCAGTACGATAAATTTGGTCATACGATTAAATCGATAACTACCGCAATTAATTCAAATGGCGTTGGTGAATCTAGAATAGTCACCTCTACTTATGATCAATCTAACGGCCGTGATTTACTGACAACTAAAAATAATTTAAATCAACAAGTAAATATTACGAGCCGTAATGAATATGGTGAAGTTACAACTGGAACTGATTTTAACAGTATTGGTAGCCAGGTTTTTTATGATGATTTTGGCATTGAGTATATGCGTAAAGACGACACCGGTGCATGGACTCGCACTGAGAGCAATTATTGTGGTAATGGTATAACTTGCCCAACTGGAGCTGTTTACAGAACTACCAAGCGTGCGTCTGGCGGTAGCAGTGCAATTGAGTATTACGATTTATTGGGGCGTGTTATTCGTAGTAGCAAAGTTAGCTTTGATGGTCGTATGGTTAATATCGATAGCGAGTACGACAATCTCAGTCGCATAAAACGTCAATCCACTCCTTATTATGATGGTTCCGCACCAAGCGCCTGGACTGAGAACGAATACGATCTTATTGGTAGAGTTAAGAAAGTCACTCAACCCGACGGAACAGTTAATACAACCGCATATACAGGTTATACAACGACACTTACAAATCCATTGTTGCAGACACGCACTGAAACTCGAAATGGTCTTAATCAGCTAGTTAAAGTTACTGATTATAAAAATGGCACGATTGACTACGAATATGACCTTCAAGACAATCTTCTTAAAGCCACAACTACCGCTGATGGTGTTAGCGTATCTGTACGCATGTGCTATGACACTTTTGGTCGCAAAATTGCGATGTTTGATCCTGACAAAGGTGGTTTCAAAGGTAATGGAAATCTTACTTGTAGTCAGGCTACTGCGACTAAGCAAGTTGGTTGGTGGTATTACTCTTACGATGGTTTCGGAGAATTAATTAGCCAATCAGATCCTAAAAACCAAGTTACAAATATGGTATATGACAAGCTCGGCCGTATGATTGGTCGCACTGATATTTTAGCTAATGGTGCTATAGAAGGTTTTACACAATGGTTCTATGAAAAAGGCACCGACGGAAGCGGTGCACCAATTCAAGGTAAGTTAACAGCCGTGGTTATGAATACCGATCCCGCGCTCACACTTTCACAAATTAATACCGCTCTCGTGAGTGGGTTGGCAAGCTGTAGTCAAGCCAGTATTAGTTGTCATAAAACCCTTTACAATTTTGATATTTTTGCCCGCCCACTTGATACCACTGTTTATTATCCTGGTAGTTCACAAGCATACATTTCACGAGTTTCTTATGATCTTTTGGGTCGCACAAATCGTTTATATGATGCACTTGATTTGGTAATTGGAAATAGTAGTAGTGGCGTGCAAACGAGCTACAACGACTACGGGTATGTTAGCCGTGTGAATGATATTGGTAGTGGTGATCTATTACAGCAAACCCTTGCCACGAACGAACGAGGACAAATTTTATCTGAGTTGCGTGGTAACGGTGTTACAAGTACCAACACATACGATAACCTCACTGGTCAATTAACTGATCAACAAGCTGGTATCGGTAGTTTGTTCAATGTGCAAAATATTCATTACAAATGGGACAGCGTTGGGAATCTTAAATATCGTGATAACCAAACCCCTTATAAATCTAACGGCGGTGGCACTAAAAATCTTAAGGAAAGTTTTTGTTATGACGGACTTAATCGCCTAATCAAAACTGTATCTGGTGTTGCGTCAGCTAGTCCGAATTGTTCTGGTGCGGTGGATGTATTTTATGATGGCTTGGGCAATATCACAGGTCGTATGGGATTAGGTTCCTTTACCTACGGTTCCAATGCCGGGCCACATGCTATTACAGCCAGCACAGGTGATGCTTCCGTCTACACCTATGACAACAATGGAAACCAAATAAGTGGCGCTGGTCGCACATTAGTTTACACAACATATGATCAACCAACATTGATTACAAAAAATGGTGTTAGTACTACTTTCACATATGGACCTGATCGTAGCCGCTGGCAACGCAAAGATGTTAAAAATGGTGTTACAACAGTTACTACGTATTTAGGTAATGTTGAGAAAATTGAAGTTTTAGGTTCGGGTTTTATCGAGTGGAAGCGTTATGTTTCTGGTGCAATCTACACCTACAAAACTAACACTAGTAATCAATTGCAGAGCAATGGAAGTACTAAATCCTTTGTGTATAACGATCATTTGGGGTCACTCGATGTCATAACCGACAGTGCAGGTGTTATTCAACAATCTCTCAGTTTTGATCCTTGGGGTGCAAGACGAAATGGTGAGAATTGGAATGCATTTTCAACCACTGAATTATCTCTAACAGGCTTCACTCAACCAATTTCAACTCATGGTTTTACTGGACACGAGATGGTTGATGATATGGGGCTTATTCACATGAATGGCCGGATCTATGATCCGAAAATTGCAAGGTTTCTCCAGACTGATCCATTTATTCAGGCTGCGACTAATACACAAAATTTCAATCGCTATTCATATGTAATGAATAATCCATTGAATGCTACAGATCCGAGTGGTTTTTTCTTTAAGGGTTTAAGAGATGCTGCCCTTCCTTTAGGGGCTCGTAAAATTCACGATCAAACTATGTCCTTTACAAAACGTGTTATCGCCAAATATGGTATAGGTGGTGCCGTGCAGTTTTTTATGGGAGATTTTGTTGGTGCCTCTTTAACAAATAAAATAGATGCGAGAATTGCACAAAATAAAACTGCATCGCAAGTTTACATTGGCGTAATTGGTATTGTGTCAGCTGTGGTCTGTGGTCCTTGTACTATAGGTTTCACAGCGCTGGCTTCAGCGAATATGGCTTATTATCAAACCCGTGATCTTAACTTTGCACTTGAGGTTGGCGCGAGAGCGGGTGCGGTAGCTGCTATTTCGTACGGTGTTAGTGGTTATTACGGGAACACTTGGAACATGGAGCGTGTATTTGTCAGCAGTGTTGCTGGTGGTGTTTCTGCTGAGATTAGTGGCGGAAGTTTTCAAGACGGATTTAGGATAAGTGCTGTATTGTCTCTTATGACATTGGCAAATTATAAAATGCGTGAAGCTATGATTAAACAATCGGAGCTAAACCCAGACAATATGGGTAAAGATAGTGATGGTTTTTTTGGTGATAAGAAAGGACTGGCTGGTACAAGAAGGGTGTTAAATCCTAAGTATGGTACTACACCCGGAGCTTTAAAATATTTGACTTGCGATGGGCCAGCGGGTGGATGTCAAGGTCCTCAAATTCCAGGTGCAGTTAGCGTGGGTTCAAGATTAGGCCCTATTTCTTATCCGCCAGGTAGTTTTTTCGATACATTAGCGGAATCATTCGCTGGACCGCATGATTGGCTTTCCGACCAAGTAGGTATGTATGATGTTATTACTGGTAATGGAATTAGCAGGAGCGGTTTCATGGGAGGACTTTATGAAACAATGAGTTATGGACTTATCCCGGTAGCATCTCCTTTTTCTGTTGCTGCTCTTATAGAAACAACACCTGGTGCAACTAATTTGCTTTATTCCAGAAATCAAAATTAGTTAAAGGGGCTTAATGTTGTTAAATAAACGATCATTTTTTTTTGCTATTATAATATTTGCATTGTATTGCGAGATTTCAGCTTGCGCTGAACTTAGTTCAGTGTCTAAGGGAGCTAATATATGGGCTGATACTCTTATGCAAAATTGTACTTCTCTTTCTGGTGAATATTATTCAATTGGTGAAGTAAATATACCGAATGAATTAAATATAAAATCACCCAGATTAGAAAGTTCTATTTTTGGAATAGATAAATATGGCATTGAAGTAAGTTCTGTTTTATTGAGACAACATCCTGAGTCTGGCTTGGATATTGTTTTAAAAAATAAACAAGGAGACTTACTTTTTTCTCGAGCGATCATTGAACCCTCACAATGTAATGGTTCTTGGACTATTTTTGAGTCAACTGTGAAAGGTAGTGGAGATGGATCGTCAGTCATTGAAACACATACTGTTACTAGACTGGCTCGTTCAATAGATGAATCACTTATAGTAACTGTTTCCGTAAACACTACAGAAAGAAGTTGGTTCTTTATGAAAAAGTCCAGCAGAATTGAGGTTTGGTATCGGTTTTCAAAAATGACAAACACTGGGTTTGGGTTTTCACCCAATTAAATATATTTTAAATGGATTTTAACCAGCACTTCGCCTTGTTGTTTTTTTGTTTAATGGGTCGCAGTAATTTTTTCTTGAACAGAAATTTTGTTGAACTTAAAAGCGAAAAGGAATTATTTATGGCAAGAAAAGCGTGAGTGTATTTTCCTAGTATTCCAGTACATGTGGTTCAACGTGGAGTAATCGAGAAACTTGGTTTTTCGCGGAAGAAGATTTTAGCGATTAAATGGGTCGATTAACAAAATCAAAGGTGTCGGAGTAGTTTTTTCTTAGTCGAAAATTTTTAATCAAAAAACGAAAAGGAATGCGTTATGCCAAGAAAAAGAGCGAATGTATTTTCCTGGAATTCCAGCACATGTAGTTCAAAGTGGAAATAATCGGGAAGCTTGTTTTTTTTCGCTGAAGAAGATTTTCAGTTTTACAAAGAGGTTTTAAGGGAGCGTTTAAATCGTTACGGCGCGCAATTGCATGCATACTGCTTATTGACCAATCATGTCATTTGTTGATAACTCGCAGTTTTACCAATAGTATTTCGCGAATCCTGCAGCACATTGGTGGTCAATATGTTTATTACATCAACAAAACTTGCAAGCGCTCAGGTACCTTTTGGTAAGGTCACCACAAATCCAGTTTGGTTGATGCAGAAATTTATTTGCGTATTGATTCAGAAATATCGACGAGAGAGAAGGAATATTGAAAACTATTTTGTGCGAACTTACCAGTGCACGATATAAACTTTATTCGAGAGTCGCTCTCTGCAAATCAGATTTTAGGTTGCGGGCGGTTTAAAGAACAGATTGAATCTGTGGTAAGAAAAACTGGATTTCTGAAACGAGGTAGACCAACAAAGGTGATTGGGTATAAATAAATTACTGCGGCTCGTTAAACGTTGGTTAATTTCATTACTAGATTTAAATTTGGCGTTATCAGCATCAATTTAAGAAAATGAGGTCTCAATGAAGAGTTTTTTAAAAAAGGCGGTACTAGGGATTGGATTAATATGTTCTGTAAATTCGTATGCCTGGATTCCCGCAGGAGATATTGTAACGATTGACGAGGTTGTTATCTGGAATGGGACCGCTTCCGATGTAGTATTTAAACTCTCAAATGGTTATTACTGCTATATCAAGTCTGATGAGAAGAATACGCTTTCCGAAATTCTTGCTGTCTGGGCTTCGGGTAAAAAGGCTTCAATCCATTGCCATGATACTGAGGAAGATAAGGCTGGATATAAGGCACATTATTTACATCGGATCATTGCCTTTCGCAATTGATAGTCCTTTGAATGGTGGGTTTCTGCGACCCTTATGCCATTGCTTTAAAACGCCAAACATATATAAACGACAAAAAATATTAAATTTCGTTCGGTAATATGCTTTAGTGTAGCGATTTATTTTTATTAAATATTATGGAGTTTTATGCTGTGAAAAATATAGTTTATGGATTTTTATTAGTGACTGTTTTTATTTCCTCCCAAGTATTTGCCGGGACCTCAGTCGACGCAAAAATTATCCAAATTCGCGTTGATAGAGACGGAATAGGAATGATATTTTTTGATAAGCCAGTGAGTGGTGGTTCGCCAGCATGCATTAATCCTTACTAGAATAACGCGCTCTCCTTCAACTCAAATACCTCGGGTGGAAAGAGCCAACTGTCTGTGGCCCTTGCTGCTAAAGCTATGGGAGTTAGCGTTGTAGCCTACGGTCTAGGTACTTGTGCCACCTATGGCGGCGCACATGTTGAAGATATGGATTATATGTTAAGTCGTTAAGCGGCTTTGAACTTAATAGAAGAAGCTCTGTTGAGGAAATTTATAAAAAGCCTTACAAGAATTGTAAGGCTTTTTTGTTGTTTGCAATTTATTGATTATACAAATTTCTAGTTCGCCAAAACTTCAAACCAGTTGAAATTAATATCATCCGTTAAGGCTTCTATACGGAGCGTGTGATTACCCGCAGGAAGCGTTGCGCTATTAGTGAATGTTGTCCAGTTTTGCCAGCCGCCGGTACTATTGAGCGATTGAGTAAATAAAACTTGTCCATCTAACATCACATTAAATTTGCGATTATTTTGTGCAGTAGCCAAACGGAAATTAAATTTATAATTCACACTTGAAGGCACGCTGATTTTATATTCAACCGCATCGCCAGTATTTGCCCAGCATAAGTTTACGTTGCCACCTGTCGAGTCTGTTGTGCGTTCGTGTTTGAATCCGAAATTTTGATGCGCTCCTTCGGCTTCAATTCGCGCTGGAATTTTGTAGTAGTAATCTGGTGACGGAATACTTGTGTATAGACCACCTAATGGTGTGAGTTGTCCATCACTAGCAAGAATATCAATGTATGGAAATACTGCTGCGCCTGAGCCGCGACCGATGAACCATGAGTAGCGAAATACTTTGGTATTGTTTTCAAACCAGCGTGTTGTCTCTGCAAGATAATCCATTTGTTCATTAACATTTGCTGGCCCGCCATCGTCCCAGGATGCCCATTCGGTTACCCAAATTGGTTTACCGTAACGCTCAAATTCCTTCACATAAGATTCAACAGAGCTTGCAAGCTTCATGTACGAGTGAACAGCGATGTAATCTACTTTGCAATTCGTGCAAGCTGCAAAAAATGCATCGAGATACGCCCATGGGCTTGAGTCATCATTTGTGCCTGGAATATCAACTTGACCGGGGCTGTAATTCACTGCAGGTGCGACAATTTTTAAATTAAAGTCGCGCGCAATGGCTTCAATGCGTGGCCATTGCGCAGCGGCTTGTGCCGGAGTGAGATTCGCTTGCTCAACAAAATTTGGTTCGTTGAAACCAAGAATGTATTTAACATTCGGATGAGTCTTTAAAAAATTGCGCATGCGTGTTTCATCAAAATCTTTCGTGCGTGCCATGGGCACATAATCAAAACCATAATCCTGATAATTATTGGCAACCGCAGCCTCTGGAGCTTCAGACCAGTTGTACCACCAGCGCACACCTTTTTGCAGTGCTTTTAGATCATTAATGGAATGGTAACCGTAGGCGAGGCCGCGTTTATCGCTGATAAAAGCTGATGCCACAGTCGCGGCTTTGCGCACAATTACGGATGAAACCTGATCGTTAAAGTTTTTCGCAACCAGGCAAGTTTCGTCTGCAGAAATTACTGTAGATTCGCCTGCAAAATTATCATCTTTATAAAGTACAGCTTCGTAACCTGCAGTCACTTTAATGGATGATGCATCGTTATTAATAAAACCTTTTGCAGCGAGTGTTGCTTGGTTGTAGCTACCAACATCGAGTACAGAAGCCCAGCCACCGTAGGCGCAATTTTGGTAGCCCGTGACTACACCTGTTGGCGTCACTGGATCATTTTTTACTATTTCGATCCAGTTAAAATTCCAGCCAGCCACTTTTGCAAAAACACCGAGACTGTAAGTGCCTGCATTGATATTGGTAGTAAATTCTATAGTCTTCCAGGTTTGCCAGCCTCCAGTTGCAGGAATATTTGCGTTACCCAAAATGATCGTGCCGCCATTTAAGTCGATTGTCGCAACACCGCCTGCTGCTGGGCTTGCAACGCGTAAACGAACCTTATAATTTCCTGAACTTGCGATAGTGACATTGCTAAATGAAAGCCATTCGGTAGCTGCTATCCAGCCAACGTTGTAGCCGCCACCGGTATCGCTTGTTGCTTCGATGTCGACATCATTAGTGCGATAAGCTCCGCCGGTATTTCCGGCGGTTGTATCGTAAGAGTAGGTGTAATCTTCTGCTTGATAAACTGCGGCAGATGCGACTGACGATAGCAATGCAATACAGCTTGTTAATAAAAATCGATTAACTTTTTTTCTCGGCAACAATATTTTTATCATTAGGTGCTCCACAGTTAAATGTGCGTTTGTGAAATTAAATAACTATTTTACAATTTTATAATTGTCCAATAATCCAGATTCCAGCCAGCAGCTTGTGCGAATATGCCGAAATAATATGTGCCTGCATTAATTTGGACCGTTTGCGAGAGCGTCACCCAGTTGTACCAACCGCCAGTTGCAGGAATATCCATAGTGCCGAGTATTGTTGAACCAGAATTGATATCCAAGGAAAGTTTTCCTCCGCCGTTCAGACTTGCGACACGGTATTCAATTTTATAAGAACCAGTGGTCGGAATTTCGATATTGCCGAATTGCATCCAATCGCCGTAGTCTATGTAGCCAACGTTTTTTCCACCGTCAGTATTTGCGCCGTTTTCGATTTGCACGCCAGACATATTGCTATAGGATTCCGCCTGCAATTTTTTGCTAAATGTGTTGGTGCTAACACTTACATTAAATATGGCTGTGCTTTGGCAACCGCCTTCATTTGTATAAGTTGCTTTGTATTCGCCAGCCTGGAATGTTTGGATATTATCTATGGAAATTTCACGCGCCGTTGAGCTAAAGCTGTTGGGGCCAGTCCATTTCCAACCTGTTTCTTTCAATGGATGCGGTGCAAGTGAAACTTTATTTCCGACAATTGCCGCAGCAGTTGCTTGCTGGAGCCATGCACCGCCATTGATAGCAACGTAAGGTGTGGTTGCGGATGGTGTGCAAGTTGCGGTGCTGATGCGAATAGACGATGCTTTATCGTTCCAGTTTGAACTCACCAAACAATCGCTATTTGTGGTAAACGTAATCGTGTCGCCAGTAAAATTATTGTTATCAAATAATTCAACTTTGTAACCACTGCGAACTTTTAATGATGACAAATCATTATTCAAAATACCTTTCGTATTTAGCTGTTCTTGCGTGTAGCTACCGGTTGCAAGAGATACTGCAGTTCCGTCGAATTTGCAGTGCTTGTAAAAAGTGGCGATGGCGCTGCCTTCAGGAATTGTTTTTTCCGGGAATACAACTTGATAAACCGTTTGTGCTTTCGATGCAAAGACACTTGTGGGGCTATCAGTCACGTAGCTGTAAGCATTTGGACATGCATTTTTTAAAATCACAGAATATTCGTTTGGATGACAGGTTGCCGGGTCATTTGCGTAACAGCAATATTTATCGGTGTTAAATTTTTCGCAGGTAGCCTGCCATGCAACTACATCACCTTTTGAATTTTTAATTTGCAATTCTGGTGGTGCGTAAATATTAACATCGGTTTCACAACCGGCGACTCCGGCATAATATTTATCGCCGTTTGGTGTGAAGGTTCCTGGAACGGGAACAATTTCAATGGGTACGTTGAAGCCGTCAATAAGGCTAACGTCATAAAAATCCAAATCGTTCCAGCCGTTGAATTTCATTTCAGCCAGCGTTGAAGATTTTCCCCACAGTCCGTCACAATAAAGTCCAGCAGTACAATTGCCGGTTTCGCATGAGCCCTTACCATTCGCATCAAAGGTGCAATTCGTCCGCCCCCAAAAACGGCCTTCCCAGCCATTGGGTACAGTGATCGTGACTGTACCGCCGTTAGGCGCAAGGTACCAGCCACCGCGATTTGGATTTACCGGCGTTGGATTAAAAGGATTGGCCGGATCAACGAGTTTTCCTTCGGCACCAACCCAAATAGGTTGGCTCGATTTATTGACGGTAATCACTGTGCGATCAGCATGCGTACTTGCGCAAAATAAAAATGCTGCAAGTAAAACAACAGAAAAAATTGATTTCATAGGACGGCTTCCTGGCAATGGGGTGATTTTAGGGCAGCTCGATTAATTATTATTAAGCACGATTATGTAGCAGCTGAATCACAGACAAATGAATACATTTTTGAAGATTAAAGTTCTGCGACAAATTAAAGTGGCGAAGATGTAAAAAAAGTTCCACAAAAAAGTTAAGAATAAAATATGTTAAGTGAAAGGTAGGATTTAAAAGGAGGCTGATGGAAATTCTATTTGATATCGTTTGAATAGTTTTTGCATTGAATTTTAAAACTGTAATTTGATTGAACATTGTGGTCTGTTACTAAGATCCACTACCGCTATGAGAATTTTTCTGATTTTTTGTGTCTCCTAGCGTTAAGAAGTGTAAGCAGGAAATGATAAGTATCGTGGAAGACGCTGCATTGGCCGGTATAGATCTTCTGCAGTTATTTACGAATACATTGTGCAGATGCATATAAATACTGGTATTGAGCTGATCCTGTCACACCTTTAAATAATCGTTAGCACCCATCTTCATATGCATCCGCATTCTTATATGACCGAAATCACACTTTTTTGATTTTTACCGTATTTTTCGGTATTTCACTTCCCTAAATCTCTGGCGTATAAATGATAACGTTGTCATTAATGATTAAGGCGCCACTTGGTTTACTAGTCATTAAGCAAGCTTTGATGTGGCTATGCAGGGTCAAATCAAATTAGTCGATTTATTTAAAAATAGTAATAAGTTCGCAGGCTTAACGCCAGTTATGCATGGGGATATTGGAAGGGCCTGACTGCCTTTTATGAGTTAAATGGAGGCTTTTGTTTTTATTTCGTTTGTGTAAATCGCTTCAAGGGGAGTTAACACGCTAGTTCGTTTTTCGTTAAAGCTTTTGTTTATTTTTATCTGTGTTGGGTATTAGTAGCTTTGAGTAGAACCGAAAATCTTCGCCGTTTGGCGATGGATAACTAGCTTTATTAATAATAATTTAGTGGGGATTAATCAGATGAGTAAATTTGCAACGATTAAAAAATTAACACTATCAGCTGCTGCTTTGTGCGCTGCAACCTTTGGTGTTAATGCTCATGCAGTAAATTGTTCAGGTTTGCAAGTGTGGACCAGTACTGGACAATATAGCGGTACTACACAAGTTCAAAGTGCTGGAAAAGCTTATGTGGCAAATTGGTGGTCACAAGGTGCAGATCCAGCTACGCATTCAGGACAATATCAAGAATGGACATTGCAAGGTGCTTGCGATGGCACCACAACTTCTTCAGCCGTTGCCAGTTCGAAACCATCATCAAGTGTCGTCGCTAGTTCAAAACCTGCTTCAAGCGTAGCTCCAAGCTCTACACCAGCGTCCAGCAGCTCATCTGTTGTGGGCGGTATTTGCACTTCTCCAAAATATGTTGTGGGTACTTCATACGCTGTTGGTCAACTCGTACAAAATGCGGGTAGTGAATACAAATGTGATATCGCTGGTTGGTGCAGTTCAACAGCTGATTGGGCGTATGCTCCAGGCACAGGTACTTACTGGAGTTCTGCATGGTCATTAGTAAGAAGTTGCGCGGCTACGAGTAGCACTGCATCTTCAGTTGCTAGCATTACCAGTTCTGCAGTTGCTTCTTCAAAAACATCTTCATCGGTAGCATCTGTTCCAAATAACGGTTTGCCAAAACACGCGTTAGTTGGTTACTGGCACAACTTCAACAACGGCAGCGGTTTTATTCGTTTAGCTGATGTTGATAGCGTGTGGGATGTAATTGTTATCGCATTCGCAGATGACGCAGGTAACGGTAGCGTTGCATTCAATCTCGATCCCGCATTGAACAAAGCACAATTTATTGCAGATGTTGCTGCAAAACGTGCTGCTGGTAAAAAAGTTATTCTTTCTTTCGGTGGCCAAAACGGCACTGTAACTCTGAACAATTCAACTAACGTTACCAACTTCGTAAACAGCACTGCTGCGATTATGAATGAGTATGGTTTTGACGGTATCGATTTGGATTTAGAGAGTGGTGCTGGCGTGTCTTTGGGGGCTCCAATTATTACTAACTTGCCACTCGCTGTTAAACAATTGAAAGCGAAATTCCCAAATCTGTATTTGTCGATGGCTCCTGAACATCCCTACGTTCAAGGTGGTTTTACTGCATCATCAGGTATCTGGGGCGCTTACTTGCCAATCATCGACAGCTTGCGTAATGAGTTGAGCATTCTTCATGTGCAGTTGTACAACAATGGTAGCTTGTATACTCCATACGGCACATTTGCTGAAGGTACTCAAGACATCATGGTTGCGTCTTCATTGATGTTGCTCGAAGGATTTAAGAAAAGTGATGGCACTACTTTCGCAGCGTTGCGTCCTGATCAAATCGCTGTTGGTGTTCCTTCCGGTAGTCGTTCAGCAAACACTGGTTTCGTAACTGCAGCGAATGTTGATAAAACATTAACTTGTTTAACGAAATTGGTTAACTGCGGCACTGTTAAACCATCAGTAGCATACCCAACTTTCCGCGGTATGATGACATGGTCTATTAACTGGGATGTAGCTGATGGTCGTCCATTCTCAGTTCCAGTAAGTGCGAGCTTGAAAGCATTACCGTAATTTCGAAAGTGGTTTGCTAGAAATAAAAAGGCCAGTCAATTGACTGGCCTTTTTATTTAAACGTAAATATAAAAATTTTATTCACACACGATTATTTATTTTCCCGATTAAGGGATCTTGTAAGGGTCACCATAAACTTTCCATGATAATGGTGTGTTTAAATCCAAATTACCATTTTGCAAAAATACTCTTTGTGCAGTATCGATACGAGTCGTATCTTCATGCGCTGCTTCTTTTTTCATTTCAACAACACGTTCATCCAAAAATGCATTAAGGTAAGTAACTTCATCGCCACCTTGTGCGGGAGTTTTTACTTTTTTGAGTGCGCGAGTGCGAATGCTTAGCATGCCATCGTAACCATGCACCACGGCTGCATCGTAATAGGCGAATTGACCTAAAGCGCGAATTCCATCTTGTTTTGCGCGAGAAACGGAAGGATTAAAATACACATCATCACGTTCTTTTTCTTGCGCAGCCTGGAATGCTGCAACCTTGGCTTCTTTTGCCCAATCGCCTGGAAAGTTTGGATCAAGACCCGCATGTGAATCTGTGTTGTTTACTTGATTTAATGCGGTGAGATATTTTGCTAAACCGTTATTGGGGTAATCCTGTGTATAGGCGTTTACGAGTTCAAGCATATCGCCGGTACCGGAACAAAAACCGATAATACCTGCCGTATATCCGCGACCATCGCCAATATCTTGAATGTAAGCAAACTGCGCTCGCCAATCTAACGAAGAATTTTCTGCGCTGGAGACCAGCTCCATTGCGATTTCTTTTTTTATTGGATCATCCAAATCTACACCAGAGCCGATACTGGATGATTTTGAAGAATTTGATACCGCTGACGATTTCGAAGAGATCGACATAACAGAGCTTGTAGTGTTCGTTGAAGAGCTTGCAGCACTGCTTGTGTTTGATGTGATGCTAGACGAACTACTAATACTGGCGTCAATAGAAGACTGTAAGCTTGAGGAACTTTGATGGGTTTCTGGTGTTGTGCCTGATCCCGATCCACCACATGCCGTTAAAAATGTACTCATACTTAAAAGTGCTATGAGTTGTAGTTGTTGCTTTGATGCAGTGTTCATGATGTTCTCTAGAGTTTTAGTTAACGTAAAAAATTTAAGAGATTCTATTTTATAAAAAATATTTTGATTGATGTATCAATCACAAAATTGCGGATGAATTTTCTAATGAGTAATGCACAAAATAAAAACGCTCCACGTATGCCAAACTAATTGAGCATAGATGGAGCGTTATTTTTTTAAACAAAAACTCACGCTACTGCGTGAGTTATGTTTTATTAAGGGATGTTGTAAGAATCACCGTATACCTTCCATGACAACGGAGTGTTCAAATCAAGATTACCGTTATTTAAGAACACGCGTTGTGCGGTGTCGATACGAGTAGTATCTTCGTGCGCTGCCTCTTTGTTCATCTCAACAACACGTTCATCCATAAATGCGTTGAGATAAGTAACTTCGTTACCACCTTGTGCTGGAGTTTTTGCTTTTTTGAGGGCGCGAGCGCGAACGCTTAACATGCCATCATAACCGTGAACAACTGCGGCATCGTAATAAGCGAATTGACCTAGAGCACGAATACCGTCTTGCTTGGCGCGTTCAACTGAAGGATTAAAATAAACATCATCTCGTTCTTTTTCCTGCGCGGCTTGGAATGCGGCAACTTTCGCTTCTTTTTTCCAATCAGCAGGGAAGTTTGGATCGAGACCAGCATGAGAGTCGGTGTTATTAACCTGACTTAATGCACCGATATATTTTGCCAAACCATTTCCTGGATGACTTTGCGTGTAAGCATTTACCAATTCCAACATATCGCCAGTGCCGGAGCAGAAGCCGATAATACCAGCGGTATAGCCGCGACCATCACCAATGTCTTCGATGTAACCAAACTGTGCACGCCAATCTAAAGAAGAGTTTTCTGCGCTGGATACAAGTTCCATCGCAATTTCTTTTTTAACTGGATCATCTAAACCAACACCAGAAGCAATACTGCTGGAAGATTTTGATGAACTTTTTACAGAGCTTTTTGATGAGCTCGACAACACAGAAGACTTTGAAGAACTCGATGATTTTGATGAGCTTACAGCTACAGATGATTTAGAAGAACTTGTAACAACAGATGATTTTACCGAGCTAATAACACTGGATGATGAAGACTTGATAGAGCTGGTTGCGCTTGATGAGGCCACCGCGCCGCAAGCACCCAAATCTGTCCAGGTATATTTCCATGCCCAACCAATGCCTGGCTCGTATGGCCCGCCAATCGTGCACCAGCCGCCTTCGGTACAGGCGTAGGCTTCATTGTGGTTAACAACTTTTTGACCGGTAGAGTAAGTATTGCCGTTTACATATTGCGATAAACCAGTGCAGTCGTAGGCCGCTTGTGCATTAACTGTTGCAAACCCCAAACTTGAACTTAATAAAAAAAGCTTCGTGAATTTATTCATCATTGTAAAGCCTCGAATGTAAATGAATTACAACCTATGTAATCAAAATTGATTGCAGGTTGTTGCTGTACCCCGTTGTGATCTCATTAGTTATATGCATTTAGAAATGATGCGGCACATCATTTTAGGTAACTGTTGAATTTAAAATTATGATTATGTGGCACCCAGGATGTCGTCCATTCGGGTGAAAAAACTAAATGCCTATCGCATGTGTATTTTTAGATAACACGCGATTGGTTAAATTCTGCATTGAATAATGGTTAAGCAGTGATACTTTCGTAACATGTATTATGCATAATCTATTCAAGTGATATTTTTGAGTTGTACGCAGGTTTGCAATTTCGGAAAAAGGAATACAAATTCTTTTGAGTTTACGAAAATTTTACAGCCGTAAAAGTGCACTAAGTTTGTGGTGAGGATCGTTTTTTAATAACAGATTTTTTTAATGGCGAAAAAAACGCCCGAATAAAAATCCGGGCGTTATATGGTTTTAAATTAATTTTTGATTACGGTAGTGGTATTACCCCACCTTTAAAATACTGTTGAACTTTTTGAATCCAGAAGTAATCATCTGTAGGAGGGCTGCCAACACCATCGGTTGACGCTCCAACGCCGGCACCAAACATCACTGAAATAACGCCAGCATTTTTAGTCTCTTGCATATGGTTGCCCCAGGTAACCAGTCCGCCATTAACTTTTAATTTTGGATCGTTGTATTTATTTTCAGTGAAATAAGAGGTGCGTGCAGCATTGCCTGGGCTAAAGGTATCGCCAAGGAAGAAAGTTGTACTTGAGTCTTCATATTTTGTGGTGGTGTTTGGTAAATCTGTAAACACCGAATTTGTATAAGCGCTTACGGATGTTGAACCATTTAAATGACCAACAGGTAACTGCCAGATGACAACGGGCAACTGAGAGGTCAAGTGAATATTTTCAATGTAATACAAATAATTCATCCAGTGATCGTTGTTGAAATACCAAATTGAACTTGCTGGATCATTTGGATTTGCACCACCGGTACCCGCTGCATCCAACCCATAACGATCGACAGCAAGGAAGTTAGCCCCATGAGTTAATACACCTGCGTCAATTGCATATTGCGTGGTTGCAGTAGCGCCTTCTTTAATAGCAGCGCGACCATTCGTGAAGCCGAGATCGTTGTTATCGGTGCGTCTCAAAACCCCTTTACCGCCAGATGTTGGAGCGTAGGACCAGAGGTTTAACATCCAACCGAAAGTAAGGTTGTGACCGTCACTGCGTTTTTGCGCGATAGTTGCGTTAATGCGATCAACAAGAGTACGCAAGTTACCGGCGTTCGCAGCGATAGTACTCGCACCTACAGATGTTGAAATAGCAGAGGGCGAATTATTTGGAATTTGACCGCCAGAGTTTTGTTGCAAGTAAGCAAGGAAATCTGGTTCCAAAATAATGCCATAGAGTTCATCTTGCAGAACATCTTTAGCCTGCGTCATAAAAATATCCAGATCTTTAAAATAGGCCGTCATGTAGGTTGGATCTTGAATATGTTTGTAATCCGTATCCAAACTTTCACCGCCGTCCGGAATGTTGTAGTACACAAAGTAGGGCACTAACCCGAAGCGCAAACTTTCTTTGGCGAAATTGATAACACGCGTTGCATTCCATGAGCGCCAGCCTGCGATGGGGCCGCCGTTGATGTAGATGTAACGAATATCCATGTCTTTATTTTTTAAATCGGTGGTGATGTCATGCCAGAAAGATAAATCATCGGTCGTATCTTCTGAAACTGAGCCTACAGATAAGTAATTCGGTAATCCTGGAATTGCACCGTTGCTCTGATTAACACGGAAGCCCATGTAATAGCTTTGTCCACCAGCAGTAATTTTCAAACCGGTGCGGCCGGCTTTTAATCCTGTAAAAGTTACCGAGTTGCCATTAATCGTGGTAGAAACCATCGCGCCTTTTCTTGAAACGATACTGGTTATGCTCACATCAAATGTGACAGTGCGTGTTGCGCCCTGATTCACGCTGATTTGGTAGGGGAGGTTCGCTAAAGTCAGATTGTTTGAGTTGCGATCTGGTCCGCTGCTTGCGCCGCTATTTCCACCTTTGGGATCACAAACACCAGTACATACCTTGGTCCAGGAGCCATCGCTTCCGGGAACAGTGCTGGTATACCAGTTAGCTTTGTAGACCGTGTTGCTGTTGCAAACGAGATCACCCTGATTAGCGTGGTCGGGGTTGCCTTGCCAATCGATTTGCGGCCAATTCGGATAGGTGTTGACCTTGCTCATTTGAATACCTTGAGCCGCACAACTATCGCCGCTGATAGATGATGAAGAACTGCTTTTAGATGACAACGAGCTGCTTGAGCTTTTCAGCGAGCTAGATGAGCTTGATGATTTTATGGAGGATACAACCGAGCTAATTACTGATGAGCTTGGTTTTGAGCTGGAGATACTGCTTAAACTTTTACTCGAAGACGATGAGCTTTTGGAGGAGGGCACTGCACTTGAGGATGCTACTGCGGTGCAAGCTCCGAGGCTATTCCAGGCATTTGCTTGTGCCCAACCGACGCCAGGCTCATAGGGGCCGCCGATAGTACACCAGCCGCCTACCGTACATTGATAGGCCGAATTATTGTTCTTAACAATTTGTCCAGTGGCGATTGTGGTGCCGGGAGTATATTGCTGCACATTGGTACAATCATAGGCATGGGCCAAGCTCCCGAATGCGCTAGCGATCAGGGCTAGTACTCCTAAGGTAAATTTTCGTCCGGTATATTTTTTTTGCATTTTTATCATTCTCCGAAAAAATAATTGACTCTTTACAAATAATTACAAAACAGGAGCTGCTGCGTATTTTGTTGTTAACAAATTCTTGCTGCTTATAAATAGAGGGAACATTTTGGAGAGACAATTGTTAGTTTGAATCTTTGATAGCAAGGACACAAAGTAGCATTCATCAAGCACTAACTCGTTCCGCAGATGCGTTACCAAAACATTTACAGATTTAATTGTTTATCGCGATTTAAGTTGCTAGAAGTTTGAGAGGGCAATCACAAATGTATGCACCTTTCACTCAATTGAACTTAATTTACATCCATCATCTTGTTTTATATGAGCTGTCGATGCTCTCGTTATTATCTCTGGCTGGACGTGTTTTAAAATTGAAAATCATTCCCGAATCAATTAAGACATATCCTGTGCGATCACAACTATCTCCCATAGTCCCCAGAAATGCAACCAAAAAAGACAACGATGTCCCCGCGGTTTTAGAGTGTTTTATTAAGGATAACAATTATATGTAATACCTTCTGGGACCAAGTCGTAGGTATTTAATTCTTATATAAGGAAGAGTGTCGGCCGCTTCGTTGTTTGAAGAATTGATAATTTAGTGCGAGGATAAAAAAATTAGTTCCTTCTCTTGCCGTACTCAAAACAAAAAACGCTGGCTAGACAGATTTTAATTAAAAAAACCAAACGATAAATGCGGATTCAAAGACCTTATTTCTGCAAATCGTGTATGCGCACTTCGCATAGTGTTACAAAAAATTCCACACTGATACCTTTCTACACAAAGCTGCGACAAAAATTTTTTCATCACAAAAATGGTTTTATATTTAACCTTTCGCTGAGTGTTTATTGTTCGAATTGTAGTATTTATGGGTCGATAGGCCGATAAAATTTATTTTTGGTTATCGATATTTTAAATTTTTTATTGGATGGTAATAAAGGTTTTTGCGGTCGATCACACTTCAAATTTTTATTTTGTCCCACATCTCACGGCGAGTGGCCCACGTTAGCTATTGCTTTAAAAGTGGCACACACTTCATCTCACTGTTGTGCGAGTATCAACGTGGCGCAGTGAATGCACCGTGTTGATCGGTTTTAACTAACAATAACGATAAAGGCCTTAAATCAGGTTTCCCTGGTCAGGGCGTTAATCCTTAGCCATTTTTACCAAACTCTTAAGATTGAACTCCTTGTGTTAGCAATTCTGCTGCTTACAAGCAATATGTTTGTTCTCAGCATCGGGCAATGAATTGCATATTGAGTCAATTTATGGAGAGAACATTGGAGATGCTCATGCTTCAAATATCCATACCTCACAAATTGTTTGCGAGAAAGCGTTTAGTGTTAAGTGCTTTGACCGTGCTTACCGGTATTTTTGGTAGCGCTCTAGCACAGGCTTATAATTGTTCCGGCGTAGCTCAATATGCTGCAGGCACTTATGCCACCGGACAAGTTGCTAAAAACAACAACAGAGCATATCAATGTACTGTGGGTGGCTGGTGTAGTATCGGCGGCCCATACGAGCCAGGTGTTGGTTGGGCTTGGACAAATGCCTGGACTGACCTGGGAGCCTGTGACACTGCTGCTTCAAGCGTGGCTCCATCCTCCAAAAGTTCTTCTTCAAGCAAAAGCTCGGTTTCGAGCGTTGTGGTTGCAAGCTCATCCAAATCAAGCACGCTAGTAGCTAGCTCTTCCAGTACGGCGGCTACAGGTACTGGCTATACAGTTATTAATAGCTCCACAGTGCAGTTTTATGTCAACAATGCCTCTTGGGTAGATATTCACTACACAGTTAATGGTGGCGGACAGCAAAATGTTCGCATGACTCATAATGCGGATAACACTAACGTTTACACATTGTCTGCAATTCCAGCTGGTGCAGTAGTGGTGTATAACTTTACTGTTGGGCCACTCGTTGGTGGTGCGTATGACACAGCTTCAGCACAACTAACTTGCTGTAATGCGCCTGCTTCCAGTTCTTCCAAGAGCAGCACGCCAGTAAGCGTATCTTCTTCCAGCAAACTCAGTTCTGCTACAAGTGTTAGTTCAAAATCAAGCGTAGCTGCCAGCTCAACGAGTTCAGTTGCACTTGGCAATATCGTTCCTCTATTTAATAGCGGCACCGCGTTGGAGCCTGTTATTCAGTTCGATCGCGGTGATGCATTAGTAACTCGTTTCACTGACCGTGCTCGTGATCGTCATGCTAAAGAAAACCATTTCCAACTGCATGATCACTATTTGCCTTTCTATTGGGAAAACCGTACCGCTCAAATTGAAATCGTCGACACTATTGCTAAAGGCGGCACTACGATTCGTATGAACGTAACCACTTTGAACAAGTTGGACGATCTTCAAGCAGAAAACCGCTGGTGGTATGTTGGTAATAACACCTTGGCTGAGTTCTGCGGCAACGGCGTTATGAACGTAATTGACACCACCCATTATTGGAAAGAGTCAAACAACAACTGCCGTGAAAGTTTCCGTCAAATTAAAATTGGCGATAAGCTCGAGTTTGAAATCAGTCAATTTATGGATGCGGCAACATTGCCAAGAGGCCGTAACCATTACTATGGAAGTACTTTCCTGTACATCGTTGGTAAGGGTTTAGTTCCATGGGATGTAACTGATATGAACCCGTTTGTTGGTGGCAAAACTTACCAACGCGATTCTATCGAAATGCCTGCTTCTGCGTTGGTAGGTGGTATCCACAGTTTGAACCGTCAAACGTCTGCGGAACCAGCTGATCACTTTATGCAAATGGCATACGGAACTGGTTACAACAATGGTCAACCATTCGTGTTGGGTCGTCGTTTAGCGCACACCGAATTCACTACTGGTAAGCACGACGAATCAGACGAGAACGGTATTTTTGATGAAATGGTAGGTAAAGCTGGTCCTAACTACGTTAACTCATCATGTGTTCAATGCCACAACCGCAATGGCCGTGCTCCAGTTGCTGCTATCGGTGAGCCGTTGACCAAGTGGGTAATTAAAGTAGGTGACGGAGCAGGTAATCCATCCCCATCTATTGGCCGAGTATTGCAACCGCAAAACGTGAATGGTTCTGGTTCTGGTGAAGGCAATGTATCCATCTCTTCATTCACCGAGAGCAATGGTTTACGTAAACCAAACTTCGCGTTCGAACGTGGTGCTCCTGCACAATTCTCTGCGCGTATCGCTCCACAATTGGTTGGTATGGGTTTATTGGAAGCAATTCCTGAGAGTGCAGTTTTAGCCTTGGCTGATGAAAACGACGCGAATGGCGATGGCATCTCTGGTAAAGCGCAAAAAATAACTGACCCAGTTACTGGCGAAGTAAGATTAGGTCGTTTCGGTTACAAAGCAGCTGCAACAAGTGTTCGTCATCAGGTAGCTGCAGCATTGAACACCGATATGGGCGTTATGACTTCTGTACTGCCTAAACCGGATTGCGGTTCTGCACAAAGTAACTGTGGCAACACTGCTGGTTCAGAGTTATCAGATACACATTTAGCAAACCTTGTTAAATATATCTCTCTGCTAGGTGTGCGTTCACAACGTGACTATAACGATGCTCAAGTAATTCAAGGTAAATCAGTATTCACCGCGACTGGTTGTGCGGCTTGCCATACTGAAACTTTCACCACAAGCGCATTCGCTCCGTTAACAGAAGTGAGAAGCCAGGTAATTCACCCGTACACAGATTTGTTGTTGCATGATATGGGTGCTGGTCTTGCTGATAACTTGGGTGAGGGTTCTGCAACTGGTTCCGAGTGGCGTACCGCACCTCTTTGGAGTGTTGGTTTGTCTCCATGCGTAACTGGTGGTGTGACTGGCCCAGACAATACCGATGGTCTTCCATATGGTGTTGATGGTCATAAAGTATGTGCTCCAAATGCAAACTACTTACATGATGGCCGCGCTCGCACTATCGACGAAGCAATTCGTTGGCACGGCGGCGAAGGTTTGAAAGCTGAACAGAAATATGAAGCGCTTTCAGCTGCTGATAAGGCTGCATTAGTGAAGTTTGTTAACTCTCTCTAATTCACCGTTAGATAAAAAAAGAGCCGCGAAAGCGGCTCTTTTTTTTGCGTTCAAAAAAATCCAAATAGTTTGGTTCTAATAAAATTTATAACTCTCCCGCGTTTATAAGGCATCTAAAAGGGATGCTTTTAATTTCAAATTGTTTGTCTCTTTGCTTAGGTCTTTAGTGTGGCATGAGCGAAGTTTGTGCACACATATCGAACCTCTCGCTCACAATATTAAGTTTTAATTTGGTGCATAAAGATTTAACCAACATCCCATGTGATCTATAGATGGGCAAAAAATTTAACGCGAATCAGCAACCACGCGGGTTTGGCGTCATTCGTTGCTTTTTTCAATATCTTAATGCCAGATTATTCGGAGAATGTGCCTATATCCCATGTTAATAAAGCATTTCAAGTGGGACGGCAATTGTGTGGCTTTGTGCCATTATTGGGGTGTGAAAGGCTTTTATGCTTTCATGAGGAAGGAAGTAATTTAACAAACAATAACGATAACTTGCTGCGGTCGATCTTCTGACTTGCGGCGTTAAATCATAAATCCCTTTAACAAAAGCTCCACATCTAATATCTGTATTCAGTAAATTTTTGTGCTGTAGTTGCACTGTTTTTTAGTTTGCTGTGTTGTTGATATTTGTTCTGTTGCTTTTAAAAAGGCTGGAGACATTCGATGTTTAAACTCAGCAAACTACGACTCTATTCTCTACTAACTTTACTGCTGTTATTAGGCAGTGCACCCCTTTATGCTCAGGTTGATTTAGCGCTTAACAAAGCCGCTACCGGGAGCACTAATATCCAGGCCGCCAGCCTAGCGGTTGATGGCAATGGTACAACTCGCTGGGAGTCAGCTCATCAACTGGATCCATCATGGATCAGTGTTGACTTGGGTTCTGCGTATTCTCTTGGAAGCATTGTGCTGGATTGGGAAGCGGCTAATGCTGCTGACTATTTATTGCAAGGATCCAATGACAATAATAACTGGGCAACCCTCGCGACTAAAACCGGCGGGACATTCGGAAACCGTACCGATACGGTAGCGGTTTCAGGCTCATATCGTTATGTGCGTATGTATGGCCAAACTCGTAGCTCAGGAAATAGTTGGGGCTATTCGATATTCTCATTTAAGGTGTACGCAGCTGCCACATCGTCCAGCTCTACTGGTTCAGTGGCGACGGGTTACAATGTTATTTCTAGTTCCAGCGTTCAATTTTATGCAAATAATGCAAGCTGGGTAGATGTTCACTACACCGTAAATGCCGGACCGCAACAAAACATTCGTATGACACATAATGCAGATAACACCAATGTTTACACATTGAGTGGAATTCCTGCTGGTGTTGTGGTTGCTTACAACTTCACCGTTGGTCCATTGGTAGGTGGTGCTTACGATACAGTCTGGGCACAATTCAATTGCTGCGGTGCTGTAGCAAGTTCTTCAAAAAGTTCAGTACCGTCATCAACTCCTGCAACATCAAAATCATCTTCCAGTTCTTCTGTTGCACCTGCGGGCATAGTACAACTTTATCAAGATTGTAATTATGGCGGTTGGGTTGCGAATTTTGGTGTAGGTAGTTTTGATGTAAGTGCAATTACTTCGGCTGGCGGGAGGAACGATGACGCATCGTCGCTTCACATTGCTGCTGGTTACAAAGCTACTTTGTATGCTGATGGTGGATTCACAGGAACTGCAATTGTTTTAAGAGGTGATGTAAGTTGTTTGGTTGCTAGCAGCTTCAACGATATTTTGTCATCTATGGTAGTGAGTGTGGATACATCAAGTTCCAGCTCAAGTTCAAGATCATCAACAAGTTCCAGCTCAAGTTCAAGATCATCAACAAGTTCAAGCACATCTTCTGTAACACTTGGCAATATTGTTCCGCTCTATAACAGTGGCACAGCATTGGAACCTGTTATTCAATTCGATCGTGGCGATGCATTAGTAACTCGTTTTTCAGATCGTGCTCGTGATCGTCACGCTAAGGAAAACCATTTCCAATTGCATGATCACTACTTACCTTTCTACTGGGAAACTCGTACTGATCAAATTGAAATTGTGGACTATGTTGCTAAAGGTGGTACTACAGTCAGAATGAACGTAATCACCTTAGGTAAACTCGATGATCTTCAAGCGGAAAACCGTTGGTGGTATATCGGCAACAATACCTTGGCTGAATTCTGCGGTAACGGTGTGATGAACGTGATTAGCACCACGAGCTACTGGAAAGAATCAAATAACAATTGCCGTGAAAATTTCCGTCAAATTAAAATTGGCGATAAATTGGAATTTGAAATCAGTTTGTTCCTTGATGGTTCAACCTTGTTACGCGGCCGTAATCACTATTACGGAAGTACCTTCTTATACATCGTTGGTAAGGGTCTAGTTCCGTGGGATGTAACTGATATGAATCCGTTTGTTGGTGGAAAAACTTTCCAACGCGATTCTATTGAAATGCCTGCGTCAGCACAGTTAGGTGGTATTCACAGTTTGAACCGTCAAACCTCAGCTGAGCCTGCTGATCACTTCATGCAAATGAGTTACGGTACGGGCTATAACAATGGTCAACCATTTATGTTGGGTCGTCGTTTGGCTCACACCGAATTTACTAACGGTAAGCACGATGAATCTGAAGAGAATGGAATCTTTGATGAAATGGTTGGTAAAGCTGGTCCGAACTACGTGAACTCTTCTTGTGTTCAATGTCACAACCGTAATGGTCGTGCGCCAGTTGCTGCAATTGGTGAGCCGTTAACTAAGTGGGTGTTTAAAGTAGGTGATGGTTCTGGTAATCCATCTCCAACTATTGGCCGTGTGTTGCAACCACAAAACGTAAATGGTGCTGGTTCTGGTGAGGGTGGTGTATCGATTGCTTCATTCACTGAAGTGAACGGTTTGCGTAAACCTAACTTCCAATTTGAACGTGGTGCGCCAGCACAATTCTCAGCTCGCATCGCTCCGCAATTAGTAGGTATGGGTCTGTTGGAAGCTATTCCTGAAAGTGCAGTTTTAGCTCTCGCCGATGAGAATGATGCAAACGGCGATGGTATTTCTGGTAAAGCGCAAAAAATTACTGATCCAGTAACTGGTGAAGTACGTTTAGGTCGCTTTGGTTACAAAGCAGCGACTACCAGCGTTCGCCATCAAGTAGCAGCGGCGTTAAATACTGATATGGGTGTAACAACATCAGTATTGCCAAAACCAGATTGCGGAACATCACAAAGTAACTGCGGTAACACAGGTACTGAACTGTCTGATGCGCATCTTGCTAATTTGGTGAAATACATTGCATTGCTAGGCGTGCGTTCACAACGTGATTACAACGATGCGCAAGTAATTCAAGGCAAATCTTTGTTTACTTCAACGGGTTGTGCTGCGTGCCATACAGAAACATTTACCACGAGTGCATTCGCTCCGTTGTCTGAAGTAAGAAGCCAGGTGATTCATCCATACACAGATTTATTGTTGCATGACATGGGTACTGGTCTTGCTGATAATCTTGGTGAAGGTTCAGCTACCGGCGCAGAATGGCGTACTCCTCCTTTGTGGGGCATTGGTTTGTCACCTTGTGTGACTGGCGGTGTAACTGGTCCTGATAATACCGATGGTATTCCATACGGTGTTGATGGTCACAAAGTATGTACACCAAGCGCTAACTACCTGCATGATGGCCGCGCGCGTAATCTCGATGAGGCTATTCGTTGGCACGGTGGGGAGGGTCTCAAAGCTGAGCAAAAATATGAGGCACTTTCATCTGCTGATAAATCTGCTCTGGTGAAATTCCTTAACTCTCTGTAAGTATTTAGATTGGTAAAAAGGGGAGCTACGAAAGTAGCTCCCCTTTTTTTTTGAAAACACTTCTTGTACATCGATTAAAAAAATAAAATCGTGCGCGCATTTTTTCATTCATTTTTGCTAAAGGGTCATTTTGACTCTTTGTCGTTGCTTTGTAATTGCTTTGTAATGAAAAAAATAATTGATCCAATTTGATGCATTATTTTCTTTTCATTTTTAATATGCACCAAAAGATGAATTGTTTTTGGAAAATTTGTACACATATACACTCGTTGAGTTTTTGATATTTTTATTATTTATCATCAAAAGTGACGCTAAAATAAGTTTATCAATTCATTCGTTTGTAATTGCAGTTTAATAACGCTCGGTGGTTAAACTCAAATTCTTGCACTAATTCACATTTAAATAATCTTAACTTGCGTTATCTCTCAAATTTGCGTGTTTGCAAAAGGCATGTGGAAAAAAGTAACGCATACTGTGCGCTCTGTAACTGGATACTCAGGATAAATTGCTTTCATAGATTTCTCATGTGTTGGTTCTAATTTATCCATCAAGGAATTTTTTCTCGTTTTTTACTCTGACAGTTTTCGTTGTGATATTTCGCATCTGTATCTGGAGGCACAGCCTACCCAGCAAAAATTTGTTCGCCCTTAATTTTTAAATGATGGAGTTAGCCCGTGTTTACAACTTTCACAATGTGCCTGCAATCAGGCGCGCGTAGTATTGTTTTAAGTTTAAGTTTGCTTGGTCTGGTAGCCTGCGGAGGCGGATCACCTGGTGAAAATAATGGTACAAGTTCATCGCTTGCATTAAGTAGTTCACTTGCGAATAGTTCAGCAATAAAAAATTCGTCAGCAAAAAGCTCTGAAATGAAAAGCTCTATGATCAGTACGACCAGTAGTAATACGTCTCGCACAAAATCTATCTCTTCATCGGCTATTTCAGTAATCAGTTCCATTGCATCTTCCTCGACAATATCATCCGTAGTTAGTAACGCAAGTTCGAGTATCAGTAGCATTTCGAGTATATCTTCTGCATCATCTTTATCTTCTGCAAGCAGTTCCGTCGCAACCAGTTCTGCTAGTTCTTCTACATTAGGTGCAGTAGTTCCATTATTTAACAGTTCGACGGCCCTGGAAGCGGTAATACAATTTGATCGCGGTGATGCATTGGTAACGCGTTTCTCAGATCGTGCGCGCGATCGTCACGCGAAAGAAAATCACTTCCAGCTGCATGACCATTATTTACCTTTTTATTGGGAGAACCGTACAGCATCGATTGAAATTATTGATTACGTTGCGAAGGGCGGTACAACTATCAGAATGAACGTTACTACTCTCAATAAACTCGATGATCTGCAAGCAGAAAATCGTTGGTGGTATGTTGGTGATAACACGCTTGCAGAATTCTGCGGCAATGGTGTGATGAATGTTGTCGATACAACGCATTATTGGAAAGAATCTTCTACTAACTGCCGTGAAAATTTCCGCCAAATTAAAGTGGGCGACAAACTCGAAATTGAAGTTAGTCAATTTATGGATGCGAAAACATTACCAAGAGGGCGCAACCATTATTACGGTAGTACTTTTTTATACATAGTTGGTAAAGGATTGGTTCCGTGGGATGTTACTGATATGGACCCTTTTGTTAAAGGAAAAACATATCAGCGTGATTCAATTGAAATTCCAGCATCAGCTCAGTTAGGCGGTACGCATAGTTTAAATCGTCAAACATCTGCAGAACCGGCTGATCATTTTATGCAAATGGCTTATGGTTTAGGTTACGACAATGGTCAACCATTTGTATTAGGTCGCCGTTTGGCGCATACAGAATTTACAACGGGTAAGCATGACGAATCGGACGAAAATGGAATTTTTGATGAGATGGTTGGTAAAGCCGGCCCCAACTTTGTAAATTCTTCGTGCGTGCAATGCCACAATCGCAATGGCCGTGCGCCAGTCGCAGCAATTGGCGAATCTTTGGTGAAATGGGTATTCAAAGTAGGTGATGGCAAAGGCAATGCATCTCCAACGATTGGCCGTGTGTTGCAACCTAATAATATAAATGGTGCATCGTCTGGAGAAGGCACCGTGTCCATATCTTCTTTCACTGAATCAAATGGTTTGCGTAAACCCAGTTTTGAATTTGAACGCGGGGCACCAGCAGCATTTTCAGCGCGTATCGCACCGCAATTAGTTGGTATGGGTTTATTGGAAGCAATTCCAGAAAGTGCAATTCTTGCGAATGCTGATGAAAATGATACGAATGAAGATGGTATTTCTGGTAAAGCGCAAAAAATAATTGACCCTGTTACGGGCGATGTAAGACTCGGTCGCTTTGGTTACAAGGCCGCGGCGACCAGTGTTCGTCATCAAGTTGCAGCTGCGTTAAATACGGATATGGGCGTAATGACGTCAGTACTGCCAAAACCGGATTGTGGATCTTCTGAAAGTGGCTGCGGTAATACAAGCGGTGCTGAATTATCCGATGCTCATTTAAGTAATCTAGTGAAATATATTTCTTTACTCGGTGTGCGCTCACAACGCGATTATTCAGATGCAAAAGTTATGCAGGGTAAATCGATATTTGCATCAACTGGCTGCGCAGCTTGTCACGTAGACACTTTTAAAACGAGTAGCTTCGCACCTTTATCAGAATTGCGGGATCAAACTATTCACCCTTACACAGATTTACTGCTACACGATATGGGTGAAGGTCTTGCTGATAATCTTGGTGAGGGTCTTGCTGCTGGATCTGAATGGCGCACCGCACCTCTGTGGAATATAGGTTTGTCACCTTGTGTGACTGGTGGAGTGACCGGCCCTGAAAATTCAGACGGTCTTCCTTATGGAGTTGATGGTCACAAAACCTGTACACCCGATGCGAATTATTTACACGATGGTCGCGCACGTACATTGGATGAAGCTATTCGTTGGCACGGTGGCGAAGCGTTGAAAGCAGAACAAAACTACGAAGCACTCTCAGCATCAGATAAAGATGCATTAGTGAAATTTTTAAACTCTCTTTAATGTTATGTTTGAAATAAAAAAGGGTACATAAATGTGTACCCTTTTTTTATTTGGTTTTATTTGGTTTTATTTGGTTTTATCTGCATCCTATTGTATTTTTCTACTTTTCGCGCCAATTTTGTTTTGATTCTGATCGCAGCGTAACTACAAGTTGTCGCGCTATATAAATTCAGCAATACTCCCATCTTTAAATTTGGATGGGGTTTTAAAATGCGTTCACTCCTTGCTGTTAAATTAATTTTCTGCGCGCTGATCTTGGTGGGGTGCGCGAGCAGACCTGTAGTGCCCGTTGAAATAAAAACCGGTGACAGAACTACTCTTGCTTTTACCGGAAAGGGCGCGGCGGCAGGAATTATGATGGATGCTTATCTGGGTGGAGCAGGTGTTGCAATAGGCATCGCTATAGATGAGGGGATTGCTAAAGACATAGCGACAAACCTCGCTCGATATCCATCTGGTTTTAACATCACTTCGCTCGTTGAAAAAAATCTTGTAGCAGAATCTAAAAACAAATATGTAATAAAATCCACTCAATCCAAAAATTCCAATAACTCAACGCAGATAGTGATAGAAACATACGGTTTCCGTACGCTTCCCGGTGAGGGGGACAAAGTGACTGCCTGGTTAAAAATACGTTTTAAGGGGGCGACTGGTGACAATATACTAACCTATCCAGATGATATTCAGTCTCCGCAAACAATCGAATTAGCTGAGGCCAAAACCAATCCAGAGCTTGCTTATGGTTTGCTCAATAATGCTGTACAACTGGTTATATCGCGTTGGGTGAAAGATGGACAGCATTGATTCTTTGAATTAAATCAACAAAGAAGGGGGCGATATGGCTTACACACTTTTTGGTTTCGAAAATTCCGGTTCGGTTGCGATTGAAATTGCGTTAGACATATGTGACGTTGAATATCGTTTTGTGCGAGCAGCTTCATGGGAGAAGGGCGCGAGTCTGGACGAATTAACCAAAGTTAATCCGTTGCAACAAATTCCCACGCTGCAATTACCCGATGGCAGCATCATGACTGAAAGCGCCGCGATTCTAATTCACCTAGGGCTGCAATTTCCGAGCGCAAATTTACTTCCACAAGATCCCGCTAAACAAGCGCAAGTAATTCGTGGGTTGGTGTTTATTGCGGCGAATTGTTATTCGGCGATTAGTGTTATTGATTACCCGATGCGTTGGTGCCTTAATTCTGATGAGGATAGTAACGAACGTGTTCGTGCAGGTGCCAAAGAGCGTTTGCATAAACATTGGGAAATTTTTGCAGACCAATTTCCAGCAGAACCATTTTTAAATGGCGAAGAATTAGGGGCATTGGATCTACTGGCCGTGATTGTGTCGCGATGGTCTGGAACGAGAAAATACTTACAACAAGCTCGCCCTGATTTTTATGCGACGCTTGAACACATTGACAAAAATCCTGCGGTAGCAAGTGTGCTTGCGCGGAGATGGAAAAGTTGATGGATAATTATCGATGAAGAAAAGGTGTGAGAAGAGTGCAGATTGAAATTTACTAACAAACCAGCAGGGCGCTGGTTTGTTAGTAAAAGTTTTACGTTAAAGCGATACTTACCATTAAAGCGATACTTACCATTAAAGCGATACTTACCATTAAAGCGATACTTACCATTAAAGCGATACTTACCATTAAAGCGATACTTACCATTAAAGCGATACTTACCATTAAAGCGATTTTAGGAATTTCAACAATGCATCTTTATCGGCTTGTGATTTTGCTGCGAAAGCTTTACGCGCATTCGCTGCTTCACCGTCATGCCACATGATTGCATCGGTTAAATTCTTCGCGCGACCATCGTGCAAATAAGCTTCACGATTTCCGCCTGCAACATCCGCAGTGAATCCAATTCCCCACAAAGGTGCTGTACGCCATTCTGCACCGGAAGCTTCACCTTCACCCATATTGTCTGCCAAACCAGGGCCCATGTCGTGCAGCAACAAATCTGTGTATGGGTGAATAGTTTGGCTGCGCAATTCAGCGAATGGTGAGTAGGCGGAAGTTTTCAACGTATCTTTGTGGCAACCAGTACAACCTGATTCACTAAATACAACTTCACCACGTAATGCTTGCGCGTCTTCAAGGTTACGGCGTGCTGGCACACCCAAAGTTGCAATGTAACGCACCATGTGACCAAGATCGGTATCGCTTATCTCGTTACCTGTTTGGCAATCTGCTTGACCACTGCCGCAATCGAGTTTTGGGAATACAGAAGTTGTCACACCCATCTCAACATTTAATGCAGAAGCAATTTGCGCTTTTAACGAAGGCGCTGCAGCTTTCCAACCGAAACGACCCAAACGAGTTTGACCAGTTACTGGATCAATGACACGTTGAGTGCGACCGCTAATTCCATCACCATTATTTGCATTCGCGATAGCAACTATATCGGTTTCAGGAACAGCATCGAGCAATCCAATACCAACGAATGCTGGACTGCTACGCACCGAGAAGAAATCAGGAGCAGGGCCATTCACAAATATATATTTTGGTTTGCTTAAACTATTTACCGAGCCATCAGCATAGTTAGGTGCTTGTACAAAACCGGAAAGTTGAGTTTGCGCTTCACCAACTCCTGAACCGCCAGTGGTGCTAAATGGTTGTAGGGAGCTGCCGAACAACGCATGCGCGGCGCCTGCAGCATTGCTACCAATTTTAACGGCTTGGTTATTAATAATTTGACCTACGCCGCGTGGAATAGAACGGCCATTATTAAAGTGACAAGCCACACAACTGTTCGCGTAGAAACGTGGACCAACTTTTCCTTTCATCGCTTCGAAAGGTTCGTTGGTTTGAACGTCGGCAGTGTTGTTTGGATTTTGCGGCAATTCGCTATGTACACCAGTAGTCATATCTGTGTGAACCAAACGACGTCCGAGCATAAACAATTCTGCGTTACCACCTTGAGCGATTACATTACCACCGCCCATATTGGTCGCTTCTTGTTTGAAAGCTTGCCATGGTTCGCCAGAATAATTGTATGGCAATGTTGTGCGTCCACCTGACCAACCTTTAAGAGGAAGTGGGAAGCTGTCATATACAGTTGGGCAAGTTGGTTCATCATTCGATACAGGATTACAAACAATAACCTTGCCGTTGTCGTCAGTGTCCAACGTTGGTTTTCCTACCCATGGAACCAAACCGTTTGGTTGATCGCCTTTGCCGCCACCTACTTGATACAACAATGCTGTGCCGTAGTAATTATTACGACTGCCCGCTGGATGAATATCTGGCGCCGATAAAAATTGTGCGATTTCCATTTCAATACGATCGCCAATTCTTAATGGACGTTGTGGCAAACCATTAGTGCGTTTCCAATAATCTTTTAACACAGGATTATTTTGTGTGAGCGATAATTTGAAATGATTTTTTTCGCCAGGCACTTCAGTCACGCCAGTGTTATCCATGTACAAAGCAACTGTGCCGCCGCCCATATAAAAGAAACGTGTACCAGTGCTTTCCATTGGAATTTGGCTATACATTTCTACATCAATATAAGTACCGCCTTTTGCGATGTAATCTTTAATGATTACTGTAACTGTGCGATCGAGCCAGTAGTGTGGAAGGTAGTGATCGTAGCCGCTGCCTTTTTCCATCTCACGCAAGAAACCTGTTTCGTCAACGAATGCTGGTGTTGGTTCTCTTCTCACTTCACGCGCGTGACGATCACGGCTGCGATCAGAAAAAATTGTTTCAACGCGATCGGCATATTCAACAACGGTTTCTGGTTCAAGTTGAGTGGTGTTGTTGTAGAGAGGAACAATATTGCCCAAAGCAACTGAACTTGATGAAGATGCGATTACACTTGTGGCGATGCTACTGCTGCTGGTACTGCTTGTTGCGGAGCCATACACTTTCAATTCATAGATTGAATAACCCCATTGATTTCCCGCACTGCGTGCAGTGCCATAAATGCGCACATAGCGATAACTGCCGCTAACTACATTCGTATCTGTGCGATTTCCAAAAGTCCCGCCAGTCACAGATTTCAGAGTTGTCCAGTTGGTGTTGTCGTTGGAGCCTTGTACTTGATAACTGCCGGCATTGGCAGCTTCCCAATCAATTACGACACTTGATAGTGCTTTGGCAGAACCGAGGTCGACACTGATCCAGCTAGGGTCAACGCCTTGATTGGATTCCCAACGACTTCCTGCGTTACCATCGACGGCATTACCAGCCGACTGCAACGCTGTGCTCGCAGTGGCTATCCGGCCTAGCGCCAAATTTGTGCCTGTCGCAACGCTAGTGGTTACGCTACTTGCAATCGCAGAGCTTTTTACTGCCGATGAGCTGCTTGATGCCACCGCTCCGCCGTACACCTTCATGGCAAAAATTGAGTAGCCCCATTGATTGCCGGTGCTGCGAGCTGTTCCATACATACGCACATACCGGTAGTTACCCGACACTCCGAGTGTGTCGGTACGATTACCGAAGGTGCCGCCAGTGCTGGTGCTTAACGTTGTCCAGGTAGTACCGTTTGTGGAACCTTGAATTTGATAATTGGCGGCGTTGGCAGCCTCCCAATCAATTACCACGCCAGTTAACGCGTAGGTATTACCTAAGTCGACGCTTAACCAGGATGGATCAGTGGCTACCGCAGATTCCCAACGCGTGCCACCATTGCCATCGAAAGCGTTAGCAGCTGCTTGTAGGGAAGTGCTAGCGCTAGCCGTTTTGTTAAGCGCTAAATCTGTCTGCGCAAAGAGATCACTACTAATAAATAGCAGCATTGTGCAAATGAATTGGAAAAAACGCATCCTGTGTATTGTTAACACCCTGTTTGTTTTTAGCATATTGCCTCCGATCGCTCACATGGTAAAACTCTTGTTATTGGCGTCATAAATGTTGCGATGAACGAAACATTCCGAGCTTATTGAGTTCGACTTAAGAGCTTTGGTTAAGGATATTGATGTACGAAACACTTTCGTCAGCACTAATTGGTTGCTGTCGATTTATCGTTATTGTTAGTTGTAACGGTTGAAGCAAAAAACACTGGAATCCAGCGTTTATTGATGATTGCACAGTTAAAAATAATATTTATCCCACTAATGCCTGCACGCATACATGGGATAAATGACGCAAATGGGAAGCGTAGATAGGAATTAGCAGGCTAAATCAGTCGTGTCATTTATGTTGGTATGAGCGTTCGACATAAATGAGAAGTGCCAATGAAATTAGAACTAGTTGGCACTAAATTGGAATTTATTCACACGAACGTACATTTATGCGGGTTTCAAGCGGATGAATAAATTTAATAGCACGCACTTATTAAAAAAACCGGTGAAAGCTGGTTTTTTTATTTTTAAAGCAATATTTACTCGTTACATTTTTTCACAAATTCTGATTTTAATTTCATTGCTCCAAAGCCATCAATTTTACAATCTATATCGTGGTCGCCATCGACCAAGCGAAAGCGCACTCCGGGCAGATGAGCATAGCGCCATCTTCATACGTAAATTCTGAATTGCATTTGGGGCAAGGAGGTAAAGCGGTCATGTGAGTGTCCTGATAATGTTTGGATAACTTTGTGAGGTGCAGTTGTGGAGAATCTTCTGATTAAAAGTTAACCGCAGCGATTGAGATGCTAAAGTCCTGACAAAAAGTAGGGGATTGTACAGTAAACCTGACGGGCTTTTGCGCTCTAACCGAGTTTTCACCTTTGTTGCTGCTAAAGCTGTCCCCACCATGCCTATGTGGCTATAATGCCCGACCTATTGTCGGTCTGATGTAATTCGGGTCGTCTTGAATTATCGATGTCGGGTTTATGCAGTGAATTCATCAACAGAAGAAACCAGTGATTTTACAAAAGTAGCCGGCCCCGCTGAGGGTTCGGAAGCTGAGGCTGTGCCTGTTGAAGGTGCTGTGACCGCCGAAGTGGCTAGCGAGGGCGAAGGAGAAAGTACTTCTGCGGAATCCCATTCGCGCCCGGTACAAGGTGAGATGCCTTTTGCTATTGTTCATGGCAAGGCTTACACCCAGTTACCGCAAGATTTATACATTCCGCCGGATGCTCTTGAAGTTTTCCTTGAAGCATTTGAAGGCCCGCTGGATTTATTGCTCTATCTTATTCGTCGTCAAAATATCGATATTCTGGATATCAACGTTTCTGAAATTACCACGCAATACATGGCGTATGTTGAATTGATGGATGCCAATCAATTTGAACTGGCCGCCGAGTATTTGGTAATGGCGGCCATGTTGGCCGAAATTAAATCGCGCATGTTATTGCCGCGTTCCAGTACTGAAATCGAAGAAGAGGAAGATCCGCGTGCTTCCCTTATTCGTCGCCTGCAGGAATACGAGCGTTTCAAACAAGCGGCGGCCGATGTGGATGCGTTACCGCGTGTTGGCCGCAACGTGTTTCAGGCATCGGCGCAAGCGCCTGATCGCAGTCTTACTCGTCTTGATCCAGATGTTGAGCTACAAGAATTATTACTCGCATTGTCGGAAGTACTTCGTCGTGCGGATATGTTTGAAAGCCATCATATTTCGAAAGAAAAATTATCAACCCGCGAGCGTATGGCACAAGTGCTCGATACACTTGCGCATAATCACTTTGTTCCCTTCGTAAGCTTGTTCAAAGTAGAGGAAGGGCGCCTGGGTGTGGTAGTGACCTTTTTAGCTGTGATGGAATTAATTAAAGAATCGCTGGTTGAAATTGTACAAAGCGAATCCTTTGGCCCTATTCATGTAAAAGCAAGAATGCAATGACAGACGAAAATTTAATTGAAGATGAAAACGTAATCGAAGCTGACGATTCAATTGTTGGAGAATCGGCTGTTGAAGAATCCGCAACCGTAGCGATTACCCAGCAGCCAGTTGACAGCATCATGCTGCGCAAAATTCTGGAAGGCGCAATATTGGCAGCAGGTCAGCCAATGACGATTGCACGCTTGCTGGAATTGTTTGACGAAGTTGTTGCACCTTCTAAAGAAGAAGTTCTTGCTGCTTTACAAGACATTGAAGCGGACTGCGCTGATCGCGGCTTTCAATTAAAAGAGGTTGCTTCAGGTTGGCGTTTCCAGGTGCGCGAAGAAATGGCGCCCTGGATTAATCGCTTGTGGGAAGAGAAACCACAAAAATATTCGCGCGCATTGCTCGAAACTCTATCCTTGATTGCGTATCGCCAACCGATTACGCGTGGTGATATTGAAGAAATTCGCGGCGTGGCGGTTAGCTCGCATATTATGAAAACATTGCTTGAGCGTGACTGGGTAAAAGTTGTTGGTCATCGCGATGTTCCAGGTCGTCCATCGCTGTATGCGACTACGCGTCAATTCCTAGATTATTTTAATTTAAAAAGTTTGGAAGAATTGCCATCGCTCAGTGAAATTCGTGATCTGGATGAAATGAATAACGTCTTGAACCTTGGCGATGAAGAAGGTTTAGGTGAGAAAGATACCGATGTTATTTTGGATGATGCTTCTGCAGCTGAAGGTGCTGTAATCTCTGATGCTGAGATAGTTGCGAACCTGGAAGAATTTGTTGATGGTGAAGAAGCGTTTGAAGATGTAGAAGAATCTTTGAATGCTGATGAAGATAAATTTGCATCACAACTCGCAGAAAAAAATGACACTGATGCACCGGGCGATGCGAGTGATAGAAAAGATGTTATTGATAGAAAAGATGTTATTGATAAAAATGATGTTGAAGAAGACACTGATGAGGAACAAAACAACGTTTAATACGTTGTAAAAATCTATGGTAAAAAAAACTGATCAAGATGCTTTTGATAGTGCTCGCCGTGATGGCGCCCCTAAAAAACCTAAAGCACCAAAAGTGAGTGACTCCGCCAAAAGCAAAACCACTGTTAAAAGTGCGGCGCCGGCAAAGAGTCGCGAAACATCTGCCAAGGCTGTGAAGCCAGCGATTGCCGAATACTTCTCGGCAGCTACCGAAAAAGCAGCCCGTAAAAAAGCCGCCGATGAATTCTCTGATGCATTCAAGGCCAAACATTCTTCAAAAAAAGCAGCACCTTTAAAAGAGCGTGATCCTCGATCTGAAAAGTTCGGCGATAAAAAAGTAGCCAATAAGTTTTCTACTGCAAAAGCAGAGGAAGAAACGCAAGACGCTGCTGATGAAAAATTGCAAAAAGTACTTGCTCGTGCAGGTATAGGTTCGCGCCGTGAAATGGAACGTGCAATCGAAGCAGGCCAAGTTAAAGTCAATGACCGCATTGCCAAATTGGGTGATCGTGTAACTTCTGAAGACAAAATTTTCGTAAATGGTTCGCGCGTTGTATTGCGTACTGAAGCAACTCGTCGTCGAGTGATTTTATACAATAAACCAGAAGGCGAAATTTGTTCACGCTCAGATCCAGAAGGTCGTCGCACCGTTTACGACAGTTTGCCTCCGTTAAAAGGTGAGCGCTGGATTTCAATTGGTCGTCTGGATTTCAATACTAGCGGTTTGTTGTTATTTACTAATGACGGTGAATTGGCTAATAAGCTTATGCATCCATCGTCAGTCATTGATCGTGAATACCTTGTGCGTATTCAGGGTACAGTTGACGATGAAATGAAACGTAGTTTATTGGAAGGCGTATTACTTGATGATGGTGTTGCGCGTTTTACAGATATCGTAGATGGCGCCGGTGAATCGCGTAATCGTTGGTTCTATTGCGTGGTAATGGAAGGTCGTAATCGTGAAGTGCGTCGCTTGTGGGAATCCCAAGGCGTGAAAGTGAGTCGCCTGAAACGTGTGCGCTATGCAAATATTTTTATTCCATCCCATGTGCGTGTTGGACAATGGTCTGAATTGAGCGAAGGCGAAATTTCGGATTTGTGTTTGACTGCAGGCTTTGATAAAAATACACATACCAAAGTAATGCCGCCAACGCGTGATGAACGGAGCCAACGTGCTCGCCACGAAAATAAATTGCGTTCAGCATCGGCGCCACCAAGACGCACTAAACCTGCACCTCGTAAAAACAAGCCGGCTGATAAATAGATAAGCCTATTTGTTTTGCTGAAATAAAAAAAGCCGCAAATGATTGCGGCTTTTTTTTAGTTTGTTATTTCTGTCTATGCCGTTGCATGTGGCGTAAACATAACGCGGTTTCTACCACTTTGTTTGGCGTGATAAAGCGCTTTGTCAGCGCGCTCAAACAAATCATCAATATGTTCTTTTTGACCAGACGCACGGGTACTGATACCTATGCTAACGGTTGGTTTTATACTCGGGTCATTGCTACCAACAATAATATTAATATTGCTAATTTGTTTGCGTAAGCGCTCAGCGATAATTCGTGCACCAGTTTCATCGGTTTTGCGCAAGAGCACCACAAACTCTTCACCACCGTAACGGAAGCTGATATCTGTTTCGCGACAGACGCTTTCTATAGTACGTGCAATTTCCTGTAATACCTGATCTCCGCGGGAATGGCCGTGTTGATCATTAATATGTTTAAAGTGATCTACATCGATCATCAGCAATGAAAATTCGTAGTGGTGGCGTTCTGCAAGTTGCAATTCGCGCCGTAACGCATTATCCAACGCAGCACGGTTACCCAGGTGTGTTAGCGGATCAAGTAACGCCAATTGCATTGCCGCTTGATACCGCAACGCATTACGCAACGGATAAACAAGTGCACCCAATAAAATTTCAAGCGTCACCAATTCAGTTTCAATAAATCGCTTGCTACGGTTAAAAATAATCTCACCGAGATAACCTTCATCAGTAGTGAGGCGATAATCACAATGATGCAATGCATCGCGCCCCAGCTTGGTGATGTCTTTGTTATTTGCAAAGCGAAATTGAATGCCACCTATTGGAATAATAGTTTGCATTTGTTTGAAAAAAATATTCAATATTTCATTCGGTTCAAGCGACATTTGCAGAGCTTGAATCATCTTCGCCCTAGCTTCAATTTCTTGCTCGGCGGTAAGCGGCGCACTGTAGCCTATAGGAGAGGCGACTGTACCTGTTTGCCTTGTCATGTCCCGCATATCTGTATTCCTGATGTAAGTTTGCCAACAAATGTCTTGCGATAGAAAACGAATATTTTGTGTAGATAGGCGACATGTAGCGAAAACTATGCCATCGCTGTGTGATTTATTAAACCTGAGGAAAATCAAGTAGATGCGGGAGAGCGTTTTACGTGAATTAACGAAATTTAAACGACGCTCGTCAGCAAAGCGGCAATTCAACGGGATGCAAAGCGGTGATGTATTGCCGCTTGTCAAAAGTTTGGCATCGCTGGGGTAAATGGATTTATTAAGGATAAATCTTTAGAAGAGTGGCATTTAAGTGTATATCCGTACTTTCTTTGTCTTTACATTTTTCGTGAATCTAATTATTTAATTTTATATTGGGCGCCACTTTTCTAACTGACATTTAGTTTTATTTTTTTATTTTTTCTGCATTTTTTTGCGCATTTGCAAAATTTTTCTCAAATTGAATTCTTAGATGCCACTATTACTCAACCACTGGTGCCGATCTACGTTTTACGTGGTTTGCGGGTCGAAATTCTCTTTTTAACTCGGAACAATGCGTGACGTTATTCTTGCGGTTCTCCATCGCTAACAGGAAGTTGTTCTAATAAAACGGGAAAGTGGAGACGAATAACCTATCTGAAAATCCTAACGATTTATTTACCTAGCTAATAATCATAAATGGAGATGTGTAATGAAACGTTTGATCTCAATGGTCACGCTCTGTGTGGCATTTTTATTTTCTAATATCAGTTATGCAGCAAATTGTAGCGGTACACCCACTTATTCGGCTGGTACCAACTATACGCAAAATCAAAGTGTACAAAACAAAGGTACTTTATATAGGTGCGATATTCCGGGGTGGTGTTCCTCAACAGCGGCCTGGGCCTATGAACCCGGGTATGGCAGCGCCTGGACACTAGCCTGGACATCATTAGGCGCATGCACAGGTACAAACTCCAGCGTTACAAATAGCACTGCAAGTTCCAAAGCCAGTAGCACAGTCAGTAGCATGAGTAATGCAACCTATGGAGTTGAAGCGGGCGCTTCATCGGCTACTTTTTTCGTGAATGGTTCGACCAGCTTTGCTGATCTGCACTACACCAAAAATAATGGCGCTCAATTAAATATATCCATGCCATTGGTAAATAGCCGCAGGGCGTACACGGTCACCGGTTTGGTAAATGGCGATGTTATTAAATATTGGTTTACCTATCAGCCAGCTAGCGGCGGAGCTGTAGATACGCCTAGCCAAACTTACACTCATGGAAGCGTTGTTACATCCAGTACGGCAACAACTAGTACTTCACGTTCGAGCAGTAGCTCAGGAAGTGGAACAGATTGGTCCAACTTTAACCCAGGCAGTCCAACCGCTGGTGGTACGCATCCACGTCTGACCATTCGTAACGGATGTGCGAACCAAACTATGGTGGTGCATTGGTTAACAGCTCCAGGCTTTAGCGGTGGTCAGTTCAACGCTGCAAACCATGCGCCTGTTCCTGCTGGTGGATCTGTAACCTACAACATTCCTGATAAAGGTCTAGCATCTATGCGTTTCTGGCCAGGTTTTGGTTGCGATGGTACTGGTCAAAACTGTCAGGTAGGTCAAAGTGGTGGCCCAGCTGAGTTTGGCTTCACTTGTCCTCCACAAGGTTGTGCACCGCCCATTGATTCGAAATTCGAAGCGAGTTTTGGTTGTATCACCGGTCTTGCCGATGGTTCTTGCCAAGGCAATCCTTCAGCTCCAGGCTCACCTTTAGGTCGCAACGATTGGTGGAATGCGAGTGCGGTTGATGGCTTTACCGTGCCGGTAAAAGTTGTAGTAAACGGCTTCTGTCCACATGGTCAGATTGATACTGCACCTTATTGGGGTCCAGGTGGTCCTGTCGGTGGGCAGATTGATTGCTCTGGTTTGCGCGTATCCAATTGCCCACGAAATGACAATCTGAGTTCCGATGGTCGCTTCCCAGCGTTATCAAGCGTGGATTTACTCGCGAAAAACCCTGCGGGAGGCAATGGTGGTTGCTATTCGCCTAGTGGCAAGCTGACCTTCGCAAACTGGGGAAATACTCCAACATACACGCCTCAAGCACCTGAGGCGCAATGGTATGCCTGTCCAACTCCACCAATCAGCCCGGCGGATTGTTCAGCAGGTCCAGCGAGCAGATCGAAATACCATGATTACATTCATTCTGTTTGCTCAACCTATACCTATGCATACGACGATGGCGCTGGTTTATCGAGTTGTCCTTCATCGACTCTGACGAACTATGAAGTGACGTTTTACTGTCCATAGGAATGCATACAAGATTTCTTGGTAAGTGATGAAACTCTTCTCTCCTGTTTCACGAGAGAAGAGTCCTTTAGTTTCTTTCGAGGTCGAACTCATTGTGAAACCTGAAGAGCTTAATCGCAGTTGCTCCCAGTATTGGTTGTCCGCAAAGGGTATTCCGCTGTAAAAAGTATTTAGAAAGACAGGTAGAAAAGGAGGTTAGGGAAAAATTGCAGGAGAGGGTATAGACAACCAAAAGGTAGTAGTTAGTGAGTGGTGGCCCCGGTTATATCAAGAGCTATCTCAAGAGCTATCTTAAGAGTTATCTCAACGATGTTATTCGGCTATTACCATAAGGTGAAAATATGAAACATTTAATCTCAATGCTCGCGCTCTGCGTGGCTTTTTTGTTTTCCAGTACCAGTTATGCCGTAAGTTGTAGCGGCGCTCCGACCTATTCGGCTGGCACTAGCTATATACAAAATCAAAGTGTGCAAAATAAAGGGAATCTTTATCGATGTGATATTCCGGGTTGGTGTTCGTCCACAGCTGCCTGGGCTTATGAACCAGGAGCGGGCACTGCATGGACCTTAGCCTGGACTTTATTGGGAGCGTGTACAGGCACAACGTCGAGTACTGCTTCGAGTGTTGGCAGCTCAAAAGCAAGTAGTGCGCAAAGCAGTGTCACTAATGCAACTTACGGTGTTGAGGCTGGCGCTTCTTCCGCCACTTTTTTTGTAAGTGGTTCAACCAGTTTTGCAGATTTGCATTACACCAAAAATAATGGCGCACAGCTGAATATTTCCATGCCTTTGGTGAACAATCGGCGTGCTTATACAGTTACAGGCTTGGTAAATGGGGACGTTATTAAATACTGGTTCACCTATCAACCAACAGGCGGCGGTGCGGTGGATACGCCTAGCCAAACTTATACGCAGGGCGGTGCAACAAGTAGTGTGGCTTCAAGTGTTGCTTCGTCGCGCAGTTCTGTCGCCAGCAGTGCGGCGAGCAGTATTGCTGGTGGATGGCGATTGGTGTGGTCTGACGAGTTTAATGGCACTGGGCAACCCGATCCTGCGAAATGGAATTATCATGTAGGTAACGGTTACAACTCGGGTATCGCTGCTTTCGACGGTTGGGGTAACCAGGAATTGGAATGGTATCGTCCGGAGAATTGCTATCAGCAAGGTGGCAATCTTGTGATTCACGGTTCCAATACCCCTATTACTACGAACGGTAAAACCTACGATTGGCGTTCATGCCGTATAACCACCCAGGGTAAAGCTTCCTGGACCTATGGCCGCATAGAAGCGAGTATTTCGTCGCCGAGTTTGCAAGGTAAGTGGGATGCGTTCTGGATGTTGGGTGATAGTTCCAGCGGTTCATATACCACCGATTACAATGCGCCTATCTCGCGTTACGACACTATGGCTGGAAATTGGCCAAGTATTGGTGAAGTGGATATTTTTGAAAACGTGAATCAGGATACTTTTAGCTTCCATCACAACTTCTGGGATACTCGTATAGGTGTGTTCCCCTATGCGGCTGGTTCGGTTGCCGACTATGGTGGTCAGGGTCAGATTGGAAATATCGAAAACTTCCATTTGTATGTATTGGAGTGGGATCAAAACCAACAACGTTACTATATAGATGGCGTACAAACTTTGGTGGTCGATATTACTCCAGCTTCATTAGAGGAATTCAGAAAACCAATGCATCTTATCTTCAACCTGGCTCTCGGTGGCCGTTTGGTGTTTGGGTACAACCCAATTCCATCGCAATGGCCGCGTGATATGTTGGTTGACTATGTCCGTGTTTATCAAAAGTAATCGATAACATTTTTTGTTCAGGTTCATCTCTCATAGTAGTGAGAGATGAACTTTGATTAATTATCATCCTGCTTCTCTTCTGCACGTATTGGTCTTTTTCAAATACGATTTATTTTCTGCCCATACTTCGTTATTACTTATTCACGTGTTTATTTAGACGACCGTATTTATTTCTTCTATCACCTCACAAACACAACATTTTTTTGCAAATTCAGCAGTGCCAATTTCTGTTTTTACTTTCGTGAGGTCGATGGTGCGATTTTTAGAACGCAACATGCGCGCTAATTTACGTCTGAGCAGATCGGCGTATCTGTAATTTGAACAATGGTTGTTAATTTCGATAACGGCAACCATGTCAAAATCGGTTTAAAAAAAGAAGAGGTTGGCTGTAGGAAATTTGTTCACACAGGAAGTTGTAGATCATCGCCGCTATGAAAAGGATAGGCGTAAGTGAACGGACATTGGAGTGCGGTGACTCATACCCGGCATAGACCGGGTATTTTTATTTGTAGTAATGGAAATTTGAGTTTAGGTCATCGCTAGTCAGTTCGCTTATTATGCAAGCAACATAGCTACTACAAAAGGAGTTTGAAAATTATACTAATAAGCTTCAAAATCATTCACATCGATTAAAAAAAGCACTGAAACAGCGGTTGGATTTGCTTGTCCCACTTTCGGCTCTGCGCAGAATGGTGCCTGTTTTAGATTTCTTATATTGTGGGGCGACTATCCCATTGTTTGAAGGCTAAGGTGTGACACACGGGATTAGGATAAAAATCAGGACAACGATAAAAAATAAAGTGCCATTGATTAATTCTTAAACTAACGTTTCCAGCACAAAATACTTACATAATTATAAAACGAGCAGCTGTACTCAAAATAAACAGCTATAGAAAACTATACAGGATCCGGTCATGCAAACTGCTGTTTTCAACCTGAATGATATCCCGTTACTGTTGGTGCTCTTCGAGTGCGCAATGTTGGCGACCTTGCTGCTTGTTACCAATCACGGAAAATTTCTCAGCAATTTGTTTATGGCGCTATTTTTGTTAGCGGTGGGATTGGATTCATTGGATACCCTGATTTACTGGAGTCCATACATCAAGTCTGTGTTTTTAATGCACAGTGTCCATATATTTTTCGTATTGAAATTCTCTGTCTACCTGAAGGCTCCCATGCTTTTTCTATACACCAGATCTGTGGTTTATTCCGATTACAAGTTTAATTGGAAGGAAGCTCTTCACCTTTTACCCCTTGCTTTATCACCTTTATATCTGGCGCTTCTGTATCACAGCTTGGGTGATGCGCAGGTATATCAGGCAACCCGCGACTATCAGGTATTGTTTTTCAATCCCTATTTTCAAGGACATTTATGGGCCAGTAATCTGGTTTATGTATTTTACAGCGTCATGAGCTATCGCTTATGGGCTTCATACAATGAATATCTGCAACAAAATTATTCCAGCATCGACAAAATCGATCATTCCTGGCTGCGTTTATTAATACTTGGATTTGTGGCTATTTGGGGGTGGAATTTTGCGGGCTATGTTTTGCATTTAACGATGGATACTATCTGGTTGCCGGACATCATGGGCATCATTGGTAACTACTTTAATTTTATATTTATTAATGCGTTGGTGTTTTACAGTTTAATCCATTCAAATGTATTTCAGGGCGTACAATCGGAAGCTGAACAAAAAAGAAGCGCTGACCCGGAAGCTATTGATCTGCATCATGTTGCTATCCTTACCCAAGCTATGGAAGAGGGCAAAATTTTTCTCGACGCAGAAATAACCCTGGAGCAACTTGCGGAGCGCGTTGAATTGCCAGTGCGTCAGGTGTCCAACATTATCAACCGTCACTTTAAAAAGAATTTTTACGAATACGTAAACTTTTATCGAGTTGAACAGGCAAAAGCTTTGTTATTGCAGGCTGATCATCAGGCGTCAATGTTAGATGTAATGGCCGATGCCGGCTTTAATAGCAAATCAGCCTTTAATCGTTATTTCAAAAAATTTGTCAACATGACTCCGACAGAGTTTCGTGATTCAAAGCTTGCAAAAACTGAGACTGAGCAATGAATGGGAGCTTGTTAATCAGGTATTCGGAGTAGTGTTTCCCCTCGTCATTTTTTGACCGGTTTCAACGTCCCGAGAAGTGCCTATCTTGCTGATTTTGTGGTAGCATCGCCGCCTCAAATTGGTTGTTAGGCGCTTTAATGATCAGCCTGCCTTGGGGCATCATTTCTGCTTAACCAAATAGTGCTTATTTTGAGCATTTATGCCGTGAACGAATGAGCTTTAGCCATCAACGAGGTTTAGCAAATCGACAGTCACCATAATCAAAGTTTCAGTAATTGAGCCTTAACCAAACCGAGCCTTAATAACAAGCCTTAGCCTTAATGCCTTAATAAAAAGGAACGCTGTATACCCATGGTCGAATTCGCCAAAGAAATATCACCGGTAAGTATCGAAGACGAAATGAAGCAGTCCTACCTCGACTACGCAATGAGCGTAATCGTAGGTCGTGCATTGCCTGATGTGCGCGATGGCTTGAAGCCCGTACATCGCCGCGTTTTGTTCGCCATGAGCGAGCTGAGTAACGATTGGAATAAACCCTACAAAAAATCTGCCCGTGTGGTGGGTGACGTAATCGGTAAATATCACCCTCATGGTGACACTGCGGTTTACGACACCATTGTTCGTATGGCTCAGCCTTTCTCTCTGCGTTACATGCTGGTTGATGGTCAAGGTAACTTCGGTTCTGTCGATGGCGATCGTGCTGCGGCGATGCGTTACACCGAAATCCGCATGGCGAAAATCGCTCATGATTTGATGGCCGATCTGGATAAGGAAACCGTCGATTTCGTGCCTAACTACGACGGCACCGAGCAAATTCCTGCGGTATTTCCAACACGTATTCCTAACCTACTGGTAAATGGTTCTTCTGGTATTGCAGTGGGTATGGCAACCAATATCCCTCCACATAACCTCGGTGAGGTAGTGCGTGGTTGCCTGGCGTTGATCGACAACGCAGATATTACAATTGATGAGTTGATGGAATTTATTCCTGGCCCCGATTTCCCGACAGGTGCCATCATCAACGGTCGTGCTGGTATTGTTCAGGCATATCGCACTGGTCGCGGCAGTATTGTGGTTCGTGCGAAAGCAGAAATTGAGCGCGATGAAAAAACCGGTCGCGAAACTATTATTGTTAATGAAATTCCCTATCAGCTAAACAAGGCGCGTTTGATTGAGCGTATTGCCGAGCTGGTAAAAGAAAAGAAAATTGAAGGTATCAGTGAGCTGCGCGACGAGTCTGATAAAGACGGTATGCGTATCGTAATTGAAGTTAAGCGCAACGAGTCTGGTGAAGTACTGTTAAATAACTTGTTTTCCCAAACTCAATTGCAAACTACTTTCGGCGTAAACATTGTTGCATTGGACGATGGTCAGCCAAAGATCCTCAACCTGAAAGACATGCTTGAAGCTTTCGTTAAGCATCGTCGCGAGGTTGTTACGCGCCGTACCGTTTATTTGCTTCGCAAAGCGCGTGAGCGTGGCCATATTCTTGAAGGTCTGGCAGTTGCGATTTCCAATATTGATGAAGTAATTACTCTGATCAAGAACTCAGCTTCACCTGCTGATGCGAAAGATGCGTTGATGGCGCGCGGGTGGGATGCAGCTGAAATGGCACCATACCTTGAGCGAGCTGGTGAAGATGCATGTCGCCCTGAAGATCTGGGTGCAGAATTCGGTATGCGCGATGGCCATTATTATTTGTCAGCCGCTCAGGCCCAAGCAATTCTGGAATTACGTTTACACCGTTTGACTGGTATGGAGCACGACAAGCTACTCGCTGAATACGATGAAAAGCTTGCACAAATCGCTGAGTTCCTCGAAATTCTTGGAAATGCTGTTCGTTTGATGGAAGTTATTCGCGAAGAATTGAATCAGGTTATAGCTGACTACGGTGATAAGCGTCGCACTGAAATTGTTGCGTCAACTTTGGATTTAACGACTGAAGATTTGATCAACGTTGAAGATCGTGTAGTGACTATTTCTCACGGCGGTTATGCGAAGAGCCAACCGTTAGATGATTATCAAGCCCAGCGTCGCGGCGGTATGGGTAAATCGGCGACTGCTGTTAAAGACGAAGATTACGTCCAGCATTTATTGATTGCCAGCACGCACGACACCATTCTATTGTTCACGAATGCCGGTAAAGTTTACTGGTTAAAGGTGTATATGATTCCTGTGGCGGGTCGCCAATCGCGTGGTCGTCCAGTTGTAAACTTGTTGCCATTGGAAGAGGGCGAACAAATTACTTCGATTCTGCCAGTTAAGTCTTATGATGATGACCACTTCATCTTTATGGCGACTGCAAACGGTACCGTTAAGAAAACAGCATTAACTCAATTTGCTCGTCAGCGCAGCGTTGGTTTGCGTGCGATCGAATTGGACGAAGGTGATACTCTTGTAGGTACAGCGATTACCAATGGTTCCTGCGACGTAATCCTGTTCTCAACATCTGGTAAAGCTGCGCGTTTCCGCGAATCACAAGTGCGTCCAATGGGTCGTACTTCACGTGGCGTGCGTGGTATTCGTTTGGCCGAAGGCCAACGAGTCATCGGCATGGTTATTCCGATGGAAAATGGCCAAGTACTTACCGTCAGTGAAAATGGCTACGGTAAACGTACCGAAGTAGGTGAGTTCCCGGCGAAAGGGCGTGGATCGCAAGGCGTAATTGGTATGCAAACTACTGAGAGAAATGGTCAGTTGGTTGGCGCGGTGCAAGTATTTGATGGCGAAGAAATCATGTTGATTTCCGATCAAGGCACAATGGTTCGTACCCGTGTTGACGAAGTTTCAGTGTTGAGCCGTAATACCCAGGGCGTGCGTTTAATCAAGCTGAAAGAAGGCGAGCGCATGCAAGGTTTGGAACGTATTGAAGAGAGCGCTGATGCGAATGCCAAACGTGAATTAGCGCATGCTGAAGCTCCCGAGGGCGAGGAAGCCATCGAAGACGGCGTAGTGGATGATGATGTAGTAGATGACGTTGTAGCTGATGAATCTGATGCGCCTGTTGAAGGCAGTGACGAGTAATTAAATGGCTATTGATTCGACCCAAAAAGAGCAGACTGAAGCAGAAAAACTTCTTGCGTTGCGCACAAAAATTGACGCGATTGACGACGAAATTGGTCGTTTAATTTCAGCTCGCGCAACTTGTGCGCAAGAAGTTGCAGATGTAAAAAAAGCTGGTTTGCCACCTGACACCGAAATTTTGTTTTATCGTCCTGAACGTGAAGCACAAGTGTTACGCAAGGCGATGGAAAGCAATAAAGGTCCACTCAGCAATGAAGAGATGGCGCGTTTGTTTCGCGAAATTATGTCGGCATGTTTAGCGCTGGAAAACCCTGTAAAAGTAGCTTTTTTAGGCCCTGAAGGTACTTTTACCCAGCAGGCTGCATTAAAACATTTCGGGCATTCAGCGGTAGCTTTACCATTTTCTGCGATAGATGAAGTTTTTCGTGAGGTAGAAGCTGGCGCGGTGAATTATGGTGTTGTGCCCGTTGAAAATTCTACGGAAGGCGTTGTAAATCATACGCTCGATAATTTTATGGGTTCAAATTTAAAAATTTGTGGTGAAGTTGAGTTACGCATTCACCAAAATTTATTAGTTTCTGATGTCACAAACATCGAAAATATTTCACGCATTTATTCTCATTCACAATCGCTTGCACAATGTCGCAAATGGCTTGATGCACATTATCCAAAAGCAGAACGAATTGCTGTTAACAGCAACGCTGAAGCGGCGAAACGTTTGAAAGGTGAGTGGAATGCTGCAGCAATTGCGGGCAGCATGGCGGCAGATTTATACGGTTTGAAAGTCCTCGCTGAAAAAATTGAAGACCAGCCGGATAATTCAACGCGCTTTTTGATTATTGGAACGCAAAATGTTCCTGCAAGTGGTGTTGATAAAACATCGATTGTAGTAGCTATGCGAAATGAGCCAGGTGCATTGCATAATTTGCTGGAGCCTTTCCACCGTCACAGTATAGATTTGACGCGTGTTGAGACTCGTCCATCCCGCACCGGTGTATGGAATTATGTTTTCTTTATCGATTTTGCCGGACACGCTACTGATCCATTGATCAGTGAAGTGTTGCAAGAAGTTGCTACACGCTGCGCAGATTTAAAATTGCTCGGCTCTTACCCTAAAGCAGTGCTGTAACGTTAATGTCATTACCAAACGCATCTGTTCCGTTAATCAATAAGCTAGTCGTTATCGGCATAGGGCTTATTGGCGGTAGCTTGGCTGCAGGTTTAAAAAAGCGTGGTGCTTGTGCGGAAGTTATCGGTATCGCTCGACGTGAATCTACCTGTTCAGAAGCAGTTAATTTAGGTGTAGTAGATAGAGCCTTCACCTCATTAAAAAATATTGCAGGCGAATTAACTGCGGGCGATGTTATTTTTATTTCAGTGCCTACCTTGTCGGTAAAAGCAGTACTGCAAGAAATTAAGGAATGTGTTTCTGCCGAAGTAACTATTACTGATGGCGCGAGTGTTAAAGGAAATATCCAAACCGCTGCGCAAGAAGTTTTTGGCGAAGTACCGAAACAATTTGTATTGGGTCATCCTATCGCGGGCTCTGAAAAGAGTGGTGTAACTGCTGCAAATCCTGAGTTATATGAAAATCACCGTTGCATATTGACGCCGCTGGCGACTACCGGAGCAACGCATCTCGATCTTGTTTCTCGCATGTGGCAAACAGTCGGTGCTGAAGTGCTCACTATGTCGGTCGAAGAGCACGATGAAGTTTTGGGTGCAACTAGTCATTTACCGCACGCTATTGCCTATGCCTTAGTTGATACACTTGCACATGACATCAACAACCCCAATATCTTTCGCTATGCCGCAGGCGGCTTCCGTGACTTTACTCGCATTGCATCCAGCGATCCAACTATGTGGCACGATATAATGCGTGCTAATAAAACGGGTGTGCTACACGCGTTAGATTTATTTATCGCAAATCTAACTCGCTTGCGCACCAGTATTGAAAATGAAGATTCGCAATATATGTTAGATGTTTTTACCCGTGCGAAAAACGTGCGTGATGAATTTACTGAAATGTTGGCGAAGAAAAATATTTCGAAGTGAATTCCAAATTAAACTAATCAACCGTGAATGTTTGAATTTACTTGGAGTGGTTTATGGAAAAGTTTTTAAAGATTTTTGGATTGGTTCTGTTCTTCTTTGTGTTTACAGCCAATGCAGAAGATATAAATAACGCTAGTGATTTAGCGAAACGAATAGATGCTGAAATAAACGACTACATACAGAAAATAGAATCCTTGAGAGGGCAACCTTTAATCGATGCGGCTGATTTAATAACAGGATCTGGTCTAAACTCTCCAAAACTGTATACCGCCGTTGAAGCGAAATTAAATTTGTTAGAGTCGGAGCATACCGCCGACCCTAAAAACAAAATAGTTGCTAATGAATTGAACTCGGTAATGAGAACATTCGGTTCGATGGGGTCCCAAGCATCCGGTTCAGTTGACCATATTCTTAAAACAAGTACATCGAAGGGAGTAAGGGAACGTGCGCTTAGATTGTTGCCTAAGCTTTCCTGGTTCGAACAGCGCAATAATTTGATGCAAAAGCCAGATTTTTATAAGCCAGGTCAGGACTTAATGACTTATAGATTTCTTAATCTTATCGCTAGCAATGATCCTCAAAATGGACGTTGGGCTGCAGAAGAAATTGTGCGTCGAAATGGAGCGGAACCAATCGTCTATCAAAAAATAGCTGAAGTACTGGAACAACAATACACAAATATTAAAAGTGACGAGCATTTGGATGAGCTTGCGTGGTTCTGTAAATTGTTATCACGTTATGATTCTCAGAACTCGGGACAATTGCTTAAAACAATTAAGCAAAACCCCGTGACCAATAAAAAATTAGTTAAGTATATCGGTGTATAGAGTAACTCAGAGGGCGTTTTTAAAAGCTCCTTATTACTTCGCAAAATGAATTTTATTTAAGATTAAAAACTTTATTACAGTTGGTAACCCTGAATGTCAAACTATAAATTGACTCACTTAAAACAACTCGAAGCCGAAAGCATTCACATTATTCGTGAAGTTGCTGCTGAGTTTGATAATCCCGTGATGCTTTACTCTGTAGGTAAAGATTCAGCGGTGATGATGCATCTTACGATGAAAGCTTTCCATCCCGGCAAGCCACCATTTCCATTATTGCACGTAGATACTACGTGGAAATTCCACGAGATGATTGAATTTCGTGATCAACGCATTAAAGATCTTGGTTGGGATTTAATTGTACATATCAACCAGGAAGGGGTTGAAATGGGTATTAGTCCCTTTGTGCATGGCAGTGCAAAACACACTGACATTATGAAAACCCAAGCCCTTAAGCAAGCGCTGAATAAATACGGTTTTGATGCGGCATTTGGTGGCGCGCGTCGTGATGAAGAAAAATCTCGCGCGAAAGAGCGTGTGTATTCTTTCCGCGATAAAAATCATCGTTGGGATCCAAAAAATCAACGTCCGGAGTTGTGGAATATTTATAACGGTCGTGTAGATAAAGGCGAAAGCATTCGTGTATTCCCATTATCAAATTGGACTGAGTTGGATATTTGGCAATACATTCATCTGGAAAATATACCAATCGTTCCTTTGTACTTCGCCGCAAAACGTCCAGTAGTGGAGCGCGATGGAACTTTAATTATGGTTGATGATGATCGTATGCCGATTGGTCCTAACGATAAAGTTGAAGAAAAAATGGTGCGCTTCCGTACGCTCGGTTGCTATCCATTAACTGGTGCTGTTGAATCCACCGCGACAACACTGCCAGAAATTATTCAGGAAATGTTGCTTACCACTACCTCAGAACGCCAAGGCCGTGTGATCGATCACGATAGCTCGGGTTCGATGGAAAAGAAAAAGCAAGAGGGTTACTTTTAATGAGCCATCAGTCAGATTTAATCGCCGAAGATATCAACGCATATCTTGCACAGCACGAACAAAAAGAACTGCTACGTTTTTTAACCTGCGGCAGTGTGGATGACGGTAAGAGTACCTTGATTGGTCGCTTGCTATACGATTCGAAAATGATTTATGAAGATCAATTAGCTGCTGTGCAAGCTGATAGTACCAAACACGGTACAACTGGCGAAGCAGTTGATTTGGCACTGTTAGTTGATGGCTTGCAAGCAGAGCGCGAGCAGGGCATTACAATCGATGTTGCTTATCGTTATTTTTCTACTACAAAACGCAAATTTATTATTGCCGACACTCCAGGTCACGAGCAGTACACGCGCAACATGGCGACTGGTGCGTCGACCTGCGACCTCGCAATTATTTTAATCGATGCGCGTTATGGTGTTGTTACGCAAACCCGTCGTCACAGCTACATCGCATCTTTGCTTGGCATTAAACATATTATTGTGGCGGTCAATAAAATGGATTTGCTGGATTTCAGCGAATCTGTGTTTGAAAAAATCAAAGCTGATTATTTAGAATTTTCTAAAAAGTTGGGAATGGAAAATGTTTTCTTTGTTCCAATTTCCGCACTGAATGGCGATAACGTTGTTAATCGTTCGACTTCTTCACCTTGGTATAAAGGTGAAACTTTAATGGAAATTTTGGAAAACGTACCTATTTCTGGCGATAAAAATTTCTCTGACTTCCGTTTGCCCGTGCAATATGTAAACCGCCCTAATTTAAATTTCCGCGGCTTCTGCGGCAACATAGCTTCGGGTGTAGTCAATGTTGGTGATGTGATTAAAGCGTTGCCATCCGGTAAAACCAGTACCGTAAAATCTATCGTGACTTATGATGGTGATTTACAAAGTGCATTTGCTGGACAAGCTGTTACTTTAACGCTGGCCGATGAAATTGATATTAGCCGCGGCGATATGATTGCATTGGCAAATGAAAACGTACCGCTTACCAATCACTTGCAGGCACATCTTGTTTGGATGACGGAGAAAGCGTTAAAGCCAAACACGGAGTACCTATTTAAATTTGCAAGTAAGGTGGTGAGTGGGCAGTTAGAATCCATCCATTATCGTATTGATGTTAATACGCAGGAAAAAATAAACGTTGAACAATTGCAGTTAAACGACATCGCTGTGGTTGACGTTGTGTTAACGCAATCAGTCGTTATTGATAATTACAAAAATAATCGCGCTACAGGCGCTTTTATTGTAATTGATCGTATTACCAACATTACTGTTGGTGCGGGTATGGTTATTAGTCGACTCGATGAAAAAACTGCTCTAGCGTCTACCAATTTCAGCGAATTTGAAATTGAACTAAATGCATTAGTGCGTAAACACTTCCCTCATTGGGGTGCGGTAGATTTAGCGAAATTGTTAACAAAATAATTATCATTGTTCCAATTAAGAAATTGTTCCAAGTAAAAAGGCTTTCATCCAATTTTGGTGAAAGCCTTTTCTTTTGGGCCACTTATTTTGCTTATTGATAGAAAGGGGATAAGTGCTTTTATAATATTGATTAATCGCTTCAGCTAGACTTCCCAATATCCGCTGATTGTAAGCCTTTTCCTACAAGATAAGATGATTTTGACGACTATTCACCCCGGTCTTCATTTTGTATTCTACTCCCCGCTCGCAGATGGAAATCGCGGGTATTAGTTGAATCTATAGTTTCTTAATTTATTACATGGAGTTTCAAAATGAACAAAATCCTTTCAGCTATTTTTGTTGCTGCTATTGCTTTTTCATCTACTGCATTCGCCGCTACCACTGAAGCACCCTCAAAAGCTGCAGTTACTGCAATGAAACCAGCTGCTGCAGTTACTCAAGAGGCAATCAATATCAATAGCGCTGACGCGCAAACCTTAGCTAAGTTAAAAGGTGTTGGCGCTAAAAAGGCCGAGGCGATTATTGCCTGGCGTAAAGCCAATGGTGGTTTCAAGACTGTAGATCAATTTGCGGATGTTAAAGGGATTGGTTATAAAACACTTGAACTCAATCGTAAAAATATTCGTTTGTAATAGGTGATAGTTACTCTTACAAAATTTGTGAGGCGCGACATGTGCGTTTTTTAATCTAACACACGAGCGGGCGACTTAGAACAGAGCGACGAGCTAGGGTCGATTTGTTTCCCCGGTGTGATTGCACATTAAAGGTGCTGCGATTTTGTGTGAAGTTTGTTTTAATAGGAGCCCGGATTTTATAATTCGGGCTTTTTCATTTTTAGCGAGGCAACAATTATGGACATTCAAGGCTCACGTATTGTTGTAGCAATGGATTTTGATAACGCAGACGATTGTTTTTACATGGCCAAGCGTTTATCACCGCAATACTGCCGTTTAAAAGTCGGCAAAGAACTTTTCACCGCCTGTGGTCCACGTATTGTTGAACAATTAATGCGCCTGGGTTTCGAGGTCTTTCTAGATCTAAAGTTTCACGATATTCCCAATACTGTTGCAAAAGCTGTTAAGTCTGCCGCGCAATTGGGCGTTTGGATGGTAAATGTACATACGTCTGGTGGCGCACGGATGATGGTTGCAGCACGTGATATTCTTGAGCAACATGCTGTTAGCCACAATGGCCATAAACCATTGCTTATAGGTGTAACTGTTCTCACGAGTCTCGAAGCGCACGATCTTCGGGACATAGGTGTGTCTGAAAGTCCTGAAGAACACGTTTTACATTTGACGAAATTGGCTAAAGATTGCGGTCTTGATGGTGTTGTCTGTTCTGCACGCGAGGCGAGTTTACTACGAGGCCATTTTGGGCCTGAGTTTTGCTTAGTAACTCCCGGTATCCGTTTAGAAAATAGTCCCCCTGATGATCAGAAGCGTACGCTGACCCCTCATGCGGCTATAGCTGCGGGCAGCAGTTATTTGGTGATAGGTCGCCCAATTACGCAATCTCATGATCCTGTGGCTACTTGTAAGGCAATTATTAAATCCATCTCTTAAGGTTTTATATTTTGAATACTGCGATAAATTCTGCTGTTGTGATTGCGATCGATGGTCCAAGTGGTTCAGGCAAAGGAACCCTTAGTCAATTAGTCGCTAAAGCTTTAGGTTTTCATTTATTAGATAGTGGTGCCTTATACCGATTAACGGCGTTATCCGCAGAAAAACAAAATGCTAATTTCCAGGATGAGCAAGCGGTCGCGGACATTGCTGGTGCTCTTGATGTAAGGTTTGATGTTGGAAGCAATACGACAAAAATTTTGTTGGCCGGCGAAGATGTTACTGATGCCATACGCCACGAAAGTGTAAGCATGAACGCATCACTTATTGCAGCTTATCCGCTAGTAAGAGCAGCGCTTTTGCAGCGTCAAAAAGATTTCGCCCAAGTTCCCGGTTTGGTTGCCGATGGTCGCGATATGGGAACTACAGTATTTCCTGACGCACCAGTAAAGATTTTTTTAACCGCGAGCGCAGAGGCGAGGGCAGAGCGTCGCTTTAAACAGCTGACGCAAAAAGGAGTTGTTGTTGATATGGCAGAGCTGGTTGCCGATATTAAAGCGCGTGATGATCGCGATACAAATCGTGCCACCTCTCCCCTAAAGCCCGCGCAAGATGCATTAATTATCGATAGCACAACATTGAGTATTGAACGTGTTTTAGAAATGATTCTTGCCAAAGCGCGCAGTACATTAGTTGGAAAAATCTAATTATTGTAATGAGTGCGACTTAATCAGGGAATAAAGTGAAAACAATCACATACAGTGTTATCAATGCTTTTATTAAGTCCCAAACTATGGATAATCCAGATGAATTTAACATGTTTTAAAGCATATGACATACGCGGCAAATTAGGCGAAGAGCTAAATGCTGATATCGTTTATCGAATTGGTCGCGCATATGCAGTTTTTTTAAAACCAAAATCTGTCGTTGTTGGTGGCGATGTAAGACTAACCAGCAATGAATTAAAAAATGCATTTGCACAGGGTTTACGCGACGAAAGTGTAGATGTCATAGATATAGGTATGTGCGGCACCGAAGAAATTTATTTTGCGACAAGTCATTTAAAAACAGATGGGGGATGTGTTGTCACTGCAAGCCATAATCCAATTGATTACAACGGATTAAAAATGGTTCGTGCTGGTTCGCAACCTATAAGTGGTGATACAGGTCTTAATGAAATTAAACGTTTGGCAGAAGAAAATAAGTTTTCGGTAGTTGATTCTGCAAAACGCGGTGCCTACCGTAAGGAAAATATTCTCGAGGCTTACGTACAACATTTATTAAGTTATGTCGATGTTACGCAATTAAAACCATTGAAGTTGGTGGTTAATGCGGGTAACGGGGCCGCAGGTCACGTTATCGATGCAATTGAAAAATATTTGCCATTCGAATTTATAAAAATTCATCATGAACCAGACGGTACTTTTCCGAATGGTATACCTAATCCACTTTTGCACGAAAACCAACCGGTAACGAGTCAAGCGGTGCTCGCTCATGGTGCGGACATGGGAATTGCATGGGATGGTGATTTTGATCGTTGTTTCTTATTTGACGAATTGGGTCAGTTTACGGAAGGCTATTACATTGTAGGTTTGTTGGCTGAATCTTTTTTACTGAAAAATCCTGGCGCAAAAATTATTCATGATCCGCGCTTAGTATGGAATACGCAAGATATTGTAAAAACTGGCAATGGTATTGCAGTACAATCTAAAACTGGCCACGCTTTTATTAAAGAGCGTATGCGTTTAGAGGATGCAGTCTATGGCGGTGAAATGAGCGCGCACCATTATTTCCGTGATTTTTTCTACTGTGACAGCGGAATGATTCCCTGGTTGTTAGTTGCTGAGTTGTTAAGTCGTAAGTCACAAAAACTATCAACCATGCTGGAGGATCGAATTGCGAAATTTCCATCTCCAGGTGAAATTAATAGTCATGTTGCTAATGCAAAGGTGGCGATTGATAAAGTATTTGAATTATATAGTCCTTCGGCTAAAGCAATTGATAAAACCGATGGGATAAGCCTTGAATTTGACGACTGGCGTTTTAATTTGCGTATGTCCAATACCGAACCGGTAGTACGTTTAAATGTTGAAAGTCGTGGCAACAAAAATTTAGTGAATGAGAAAACTAAAGAAATTTTAGCATTATTAAAGTAAACCCATGGTTACACAGATACTGCGTAGTTGTTGTGTAAATTTTTAAGCGTCTATTGTTTATTATTTTTAGGAAATAAAAATGCAAATCAAAAAAGCGGTTATTCCAGTTGCTGGTTTGGGCACACGTATGTTGCCAGCGACTAAAGCTATTCCAAAAGAAATGTTACCAGTTGTTGATAAGCCACTTATTCAATACGTCATCGAAGAAGCAGCTGCAGCTGGAATTAAAGAAATAGTATTGGTAACTCATGCTAGTAAAAATGCGATTGAAAACCATTTTGATACCAGCTTTGAGTTGGAAGCGCAATTGGAAGCACGTTTAAAGCGCTCGTTGTTGGAGGAAGTGCGCTCCATTACTCCAAGAGGTTTAACAGTCATTTCTGTTCGTCAAGCAGAAGCAAAAGGTTTGGGGCACGCAATTCTTGCCGCTAAACCTGTTGTTGGTGATGAACCATTTGCTGTTTTGTTGCCGGATGTTCTTATTGATAATGTTGAGTGTAATCTTAGACAAGACAACCTCGCCGGTATGAACAAGCGTTTTGAGGAAACAGGTTTTAGTCAAATTCTTGTTGAAGAAGTACCGCACAATCAAGTTGATAAATACGGTGTTGTCGATTGCTCGGGTGTACAAATTGCTTCTGGTAAAACTGCTGCAATTAAAGGCATGGTTGAAAAGCCACCTGTTGATGAAGCCCCATCTAACATGGCAATTGTGGGCCGCTATGTATTATCGAAAAAAGTATGGGAATTGTTGGCTCACACGGCTCCTGGTGCGGGCGGTGAGATCCAATTGACTGACGCGTTGGATGCACTTTTAGGATTGGAAACTATAGAAGCTTATCAGTTAATTGGACGCAGTCATGATTGCGGCACCAAGTTAGGTTATTTGCAAGCCAATGTTATATACGGCTCGCGTCATGCCAGTATCGGCGCTGATTTCGAAACATTCTTGAAAAATCGTTTTGCTAAATAATATTGGCAATACTCTTTAACTCCAATTGCGCAAAAAGAAATTTTTGCGCATTCAGTTTGAAGCATTGAGGACATCATGATAATTCCAGTTATCCTTGCTGGCGGATCTGGTACGCGTTTGTGGCCACTTTCTCGGCAACACTACCCCAAGCAATTGCTGAAATTATTTGGCGACAAAACCATGTTGCAACAGACGCTTTTGCGCTTGACGGGACTGTCTGATCTTGCTGCTCCCATTGTTGTATGCAACGTTGAACATCGTTTTATGGTTGCAGAGCAATTGCACGAAATTGGTTTGACAGATTCCGCAATTATCTTGGAACCCTTGGCGAGAAATACTGCACCTGCACTTGCCCTTGCTGCTTTACATGCACGCGATAAAGCAACGAACCCCACGTTGCTAGTTTTATCTGCAGATCACATGATTCGTGACGTAGAACAATTTCAACGCGCAGTTAAAATTGCAGTTGAGGCTGCAGAGCAAAACCATTTAGTTACTTTCGGGGTTCATCCAACTCATCCTGAAACTGGCTATGGCTATATCAAAACTCGTCAAAATCCAGAAAATCCACAAGAAAGTTATGCGGTAGAACAATTTGTAGAGAAACCAAATTTGGAAACTGCTCAGGGCTATTTAAAAGCAGGTTGCTACTATTGGAATAGCGGCATGTTTGTTTTTAAAAGCGATGTCTTTCTTAATGAATTACAAACCCATAGTCCAGCGGTTGTGAAAGCTGCGGAGCAATCCAGAGTTCTTGCAGTGCGAGACCTGGATTTTATTCGCGTTGATAAAGAGTCATTTGCAACAGCTCCGAACATCTCTATTGATTATGCATTAATGGAAAAAAGTACCAATGTCGTATGCGTTCCCTTGAACGCAGGATGGAGTGATGTTGGTGATTGGAAATCATTTTGGGATGTTTCGCAAAAAGATAGCTTGGGTAATAGTTTTATAGGTGACAGTATTGATGTCGGTTCAACTAATACTTTGGTTTTTTCGAATGACAAGTTAGTAGCTACTCTTGGTGTAGATAATCTAATGATTATCAATACGCCTGATGCAGTGCTTATTGCAGATAAGTCGCAGGCGCAACATGTTAAAACAATTATCTCTCACATCGAAAAGCAAAATCGCAGTGAGCATTTACAGCACCGCGAAATCTATCGCCCTTGGGGTTGTTATGACGCAATTGATGATGGCGATCGCTATCAAGTGAATCGGATACGCGTAAAACCGGGCGCGAGTTTGTCCTTACAACTACATCATCATCGCGCAGAGCATTGGATTGTAGTGAAAGGAACTGCATTAGTGCAGCGGGGCGATGAGACCATGTTGTTATCAGAAAATGAGTCAACTTATATTCCGGTAGGCACAAGACACCGTTTAAGCAATCCAGGAAAAATTCCTTTAGAAATCGTCGAAGTACAATCGGGTCCTTATCTTGATGAAGATGATGTGATTCGCTACGAAGATAGTTATGGGCGCTCATAAGGTCGCGACGTTGTGACAGCGCTACAGTTTCGTTTTATTAATTAATCATTAATCGCATGCGATTTTTATTTGTAGGGAGTGGATAATGAAAGTAACAGTGTTTGGTACAGGTTATGTGGGATTGGTGACGGGCACTTGCTTGGCTGATGTTGGTCATGATGTGCTTTGTGTTGATATCGATCAAAAGAAAGTCGATAACTTGAAGAATGGTATCATCCCCATCTTCGAGCCAGGCTTGGATTCAATTGTTAAACAATCTGTACAAAATGGTTTATTGAATTTTACAACTGATATGGATCAAGCGGTTAGCCATGGCGAATTACAGTTTATCGCTGTAGGAACTCCATCTGGTGAAGATGGTTCTGCGGATTTGCAATATGTGGTTGCTGTTGCCAAGACAATTGGTCAGCGCATGAATAGCTACAAAGTTGTTATCAATAAATCCACAGTGCCAATCGGTACCGCAGAAAAAGTTTCTGAAGCTCTAACAAGCGAATTAAAGGCCCGCGGTGTGAATATTCCGTTCGATGTAGTTTCTAATCCGGAGTTTTTGAAAGAAGGCGCCGCCATTAATGATTTTATGAAACCTGATCGGATTGTTGTTGGTACTGACAGTGAAAGAGCGGAAAAGCAATTGCGAGAGCTTTATGCTCCATTCAATCGTAATCATGATCGTATGATTTTTATGGATGTTCGTTCGGCTGAGTTAACCAAATATGCCGCTAACGCTATGTTGGCCACCAAAATCAGCTTTATTAATGAAATGGCAAATCTCGCGGAAAAATTAGGCGCAGATATTGAGCAGGTGCGTAACGGTATTGGCGCGGACCCTCGTATTGGTTATCACTTTATCTACCCAGGTTGTGGATATGGTGGTTCGTGTTTCCCAAAAGATGTAAAGGCACTTATTAATATCGCCAAGAATGTAGACTACAAATCTAACCTAATGGAAGCGGTTGATTTGGTTAATCAGGCACAAAAAAGCAAATTGTTCAGTTATGTTACTCGACATTTTGGCAAAGACCTCAAAGGAAAAACTTTTGCGCTTTGGGGGTTGTCATTTAAGCCCAATACTGACGATATGCGCGAAGCCCCAAGTCGCGTGTTAATGGAAGCGCTTTGGGCCGCTGGCGCAAAAGTTCAGGCATACGATCCAGTTGCGATGGATGAAACGCAGCACATTTATGGTCTGCGCGATGATTTAAAATTAGTTGGCACAAAAGAAGCGGCTCTTGAAAAGGCGGATGCTTTGATTATTTGTACTGAATGGAAAATCTTCCGCGCACCTAATTTTGAGCTCATCAAGTCAACGTTGAAAAATCCTGTGGTGTTTGATGGCCGTAATCTATATGAGCCAGACCGCATGGTTGAGCATGGTTTTGAATACTACGCTGTTGGTCGGGGGAAAAGCGTTATATACTAGTTATATTAAATATTTACTTCGCAACATCCCTCAAAAGCCTATGAAGTGAAATTCATAGGCTTTTTCATTGAATACATATTTATGAAAATTCTTGTTACTGGCGGTGCTGGTTTTATAGGTTCAGCGGTAATTCGACATATTATTACCAATACGGCAGATGTGGTTATTAACCTGGATAAGTTAACCTATGCTGGAAATGTAGAATCGTTAGAATCCGTATCGTCTAATCCACGCTATTTTTTTGAGCAGGTGGATATTTGTGACTTAGGGGAAGTTACCAGAGTATTTAATCAATACCAACCTGATGCTGTAATGCATCTTGCTGCTGAAAGTCATGTAGACCGTTCAATTGATGGCCCTTCAACATTTATCCAAACAAATATAATTGGAACATACAATCTCCTTGCAGTAGCTAAGGAGTATTGGAAATCGTTGGAAGCTTCCGGTCAAGATACCTTTCGTTTTCATCATATTTCTACCGATGAGGTATATGGTGATCTGGAAAGGCCAGAAGATCTTTTTACTGAAACTACCCCTTATGCACCGAGTTCTCCATATTCTGCAAGCAAAGCAAGTGCTGATCATTTGGTTCGTGCTTGGCGGAGGACATACGGCTTACCAACAATAATTACAAATTGTTCGAACAATTATGGGCCTTATCATTTCCCTGAAAAATTGATTCCGCTTGTTATATTAAACGCGTTGGAAGGTAAGCCTTTGCCGGTTTATGGAAAAGGTAACCAAATTCGTGATTGGCTTTATGTAGAGGATCACGCGCGAGCTCTTTATAATGTTATAACTCAGGGAATGGTTGGTGAAACATACAATATTGGTGGGCACAATGAAAAACAAAATATTGATGTTGTAAATGCAATATGCGCTTTGTTGGACGAATTTAAACCGCGTGCAGCGGGTAGGTCGTATAAGGATTTAATTAGTTTTGTTCAGGATCGCCCAGGCCATGATTTGCGTTATGCGATTGATGCAACAAAAATTAAACGCGAGCTGGGTTGGGAGCCACTCGAAACATTTGAATCAGGGATTCGCAAAACAGTATTGTGGTACTTGGAGAATTTGACTTGGGCTCATAGAGTTCAAGATGGTAGTTATCAGAGAGAGCGGTTGGGTATTAATCAGTAATATAGTTTACGTCAGGAATTTTATTTCAGAAAAATATGAAAATATTGATCATTGGTGCTTCTGGTCAAATTGGTGCCAGTTTAATCGAATGCCTTAGGGGATTCCCTTGGGACTATCGAACCTATTCTCATGATCAGTTAGACATTACTAATCATATTTTGCTGGAGAGTTATGTAAAAGATTATGTGCCGGACATCATTGTTAATACTGCGGCTTACACGGCTGTAGATCGTGCTGAACAAGACCCTCCAAATGCTTATGCTGTTAATAGCGATGCCGTTTTTACTTTGGCTCGTATCGCCGAATCAATTGGCGCTGCTATCATTCACTTTTCGACAGATTTTGTTTTTTCGGGCGAGTCCGAAGCTGCATATTGTGAGGATGATTTGACGGGACCTGTAAATGTATATGGTTCTAGTAAGCTTATGGGTGAGCTTGCGTTAAAAGCAGAATCTACCCGATATATTTTGTTAAGAACATCATGGGTGTTTAGTCAATATAAAACTAATTTTGTAAAAAAAATTATGTTCGCTGCAATGAAGGGAAACGAATTGTCCGTAGTGGATGATCAGCGCGGTGCACCTACATGCGCCCATGATGTGGCATTTGCTGTTATTTCATTGTTGCAACGCTTCGAAAAAAATAAAAATTTACCCTGGGGTACTTACCATTTTTCTGGTTACCCTTATGTGAGTTGGTATGAGTTTGCCTGTGAAATTATTTCAGTCGCAATGAAATCCGGGCTCGTGAAAGAAAATATTAATATTAAACCTATTAAATCGACGGGTTTTTCATTAAAAAGGCCAGCAAACTCTAGTTTGAATTGTAAAAAATTCGAGACCGTATTTTCAATTGCTCCTTGCGATTGGCGGGCCGCTGTGAAATCCTTAATGTGCTCAACATCATTTATAAATATTTTATATCATGAAAGTAAATGAAACAAAATTTGCAGGTTTAAAAATTTTACATCCTTCTGTATATGAGGATGATCGTGGATATTTTTCTGAAAGTTTTAATCAGCAAGTTTTTGATGAGCAGGTGGCTAAAAACATTACTTTTGTCCAAGACAATCACTCTCAATCGAAGCGAGGGGTCTTAAGAGGATTGCATTATCAAATATCACCAAAAGCACAAGCCAAATTGGTTAGGGTTGTTTTAGGGGAGGTTTATTGTGTGGTGGTTGATCTTCGCGCTGATGCTGCCACTTACTGCGATTGGTTGGGTATTGTGCTTTCGGCTGACAATAAGCGGCAGCTTTGGGTGCCTGAGGGGTTTGCACACGGCTTTTATGTGATGTCGGAGGTTGCTGATTATCTATATAAGACTACTAACTATTATGCGCCTGAATACGAAAGATCTGTCGCCTGGAATGATTCGAGTCTTAATATCGACTGGCCTATTTCCAGTGCACCTTTACTTTCGGTAAAAGATCAATTAGCCCCTACCTTAAAGCAGGCCGGACTCTTATAACTTCTTGAAAAATAAGGCTCATTCTGGTAGTCTGCCGCACCTGCTAAAAAGTCTGATTTATTTTTGAGCAGCTAGGGGGCTAGCATCCAGCCTGAGGAAGCTCCTGAATCCTATTAATTGACCCGCATGACTGGCCGCGCGGTGTGGCAGGGTGTTCAACCTTGTCTGTTTATAAAGGTAATTCCATGAGCATGAATGAAAGTTTTGCCGCGTTATTTGAAGAGAGTTTAAAGACCGTTGATATGGTGCCAGGCACCATCATTACTGGCGTAGTTATCGATATCGATAAGGATTGGGTGACTGTTCACGCAGGCCTGAAGTCTGAAGGTGTTATCCCCGCAGAACAATTCCGTAACGAATTGGGTGAGTTGACTCTCCAAATCGGCGACGAAGTACAAGTAGCGCTGGAAAGCGTAGAAGACGGCTTTGGTGAAACCAAGCTTTCTCGTGAAAAAGCCAAGCGTTCTGAGGCTTGGAAAGTTCTTGAAGCTGCACATCTTGCAGAAGAAGTTATCAAAGGTGTTATCAACGGTAAAGTTAAAGGTGGTTTCACTGTTGACGTTGCTAGCATCCGTGCGTTCCTCCCAGGTTCTCTGGTAGACGTTCGTCCAGTACGCGATACTGCTCACTTGGAAGGAAAAGAGCTGGAATTCAAAGTTATCAAATTGGACCAAAAGCGTAACAACGTGGTTGTTTCTCGCCGTGCTGTGTTGGAACAAACCAACTCTGCTGAGCGCGATGAGTTGTTGGCTACCTTGCAAGAAGGTCAGGCGGTTAAAGGTATTGTTAAGAACCTTACCGATTACGGTGCTTTCGTTGACTTGGGCGGTGTAGATGGTTTGTTGCACATTACCGATATGGCTTGGAAGCGTATTAAGCACCCAGGTGAAATCGTAAACGTTGGCGATGAAATCGACGTTAAAGTATTGAAGTTCGATCGTGAGCGTAACCGTGTGTCTCTTGGCTTGAAACAACTCGGTGAAGATCCATGGATCCAAATCACCAAGCGTTACCCAGAAGGTGCTCGTGTTAAAGCGAAAGTCACCAACCTCACTGACTACGGCTGCTTTGCTGAGTTGGAAGAGGGTGTTGAAGGTTTGATCCACGTTTCAGAAATGGATTGGACCAACAAAAACATTCATCCTTCAAAAGTTGTTCAATTGGGCGACGAAATTGAAGTTATGGTATTGGATATCGACGAAGAGCGTCGTCGTATTTCTCTCGGCTTGAAACAATGCCAGGAAAACCCATGGGATGCATTTGCTCGTACTTGCGCTAAAGGCGACAAGATCAGTGGTAAAATCAAATCAATCACTGACTTCGGTATCTTCATTGGTCTGGACGGTGGTATTGATGGTTTGGTTCACTTGTCAGATATCTCCTGGCATGAAGTGGGCGAAGAAGCTGTTCGCAAATACAAGAAAGGCGATGAGCTGGAAACTGTTGTATTGGCAATCGACCCAGAGCGTGAGCGTATTTCTTTAGGTATCAAACAACTTGAAGCTGATCCATTTTCAGAATACGTTTCTGTAAATGATAAAGGCGCTGTTGTAAAAGGTATTGTTAAAGAAGTAGAAGCAAAAGCAGCTGTTATCACTTTGGCTCCGGATGTAGAAGCGGTATTGAAAGCATCTGAATTGAGTCGTGATAAAGTTGAGGATGCGCGCAACTTATTAAAAGTAGGTGATGAAGTTGAAGCGAAAATTATTGCAGTAGATCGCAAAAATCGTAGCATCAATCTTTCTGTGAAATCTAAAGATGTTGAAGAAGAAAAAGCAACATTGAAAGAGCACAGCACTAAGCAAACTGAACAAGCCGCTCCTGCAACATTGGGTGATTTGATCAAAGCGCAAATGCAAAGCAAAGAGTAATACCGTTAAAACAGCCAGTGCGAACTGGCTGTTTTTTTACAGTTTTTATTTCACTGTGAATTGTAAAGAATCAATTTCTAGTGAAATACATACTGCATCTTGAGTTCTACTGTTTTTCAATTTATTGGAAAAGGATTGCAGAAAATTTTGCCAGCCCTCCGTCTACATTAATTAGAGTACCGGTCATGACAAAATCTGAACTTATTGAATATATCGCTGAAAAGCAAAATCAATTGCCTATTAAAGATGTTGAATTAGCAGTTAAATTATTGCTGGATTATATGTCCGATATTTTGGCCTCTGGTGATCGCATTGAAATTAGAGGTTTTGGTAGCTTCTCCCTTCATTATCGCGCGCCTCGTACAGGACGCAATCCAAAAACTGGAGAATCTGTTGTTCTTGAAGGAAAATATGTTCCTCATTTTAAGCCGGGTAAGGAAATGCGTGATCGTGTTAATGAAAGTATCATAAATGGTTAATATCTGTTTAATCAAAAGAGAATGTTTTGTTTGCTGCAAGTCGTTAGTTTGTTATCGGCAGCTGTAGATTTTATCCTGAGTTTTCGCATCCTACATATTGTTATTTATCTTTTATATCCATTTATTAACATGGATTGGTCTGGTATATGCGGTGGTAGCTAATTTAATTTTGTTAGCTTTCATAAATAATATTTTTATATTTGATGCATTGGATTATTAAAAGCTCGCAATACTACAAAATTTATCCTCACATAAACGTTGTTGCGTGCGTGTAAAAAGTTATACAGAAGGTATTAAATTTATGGAATTGAAAAATGTAAAAATTGCAATCATCGGATTAGGTTATGTTGGTTTGCCATTAGCGGTTGCTTTTAGTGAAAAATATCAAACAATAGGATTTGATATTAATAAAAAACGTATAAAGGATTTAATTGAAGGCATAGATTCGACACTTGAAGTTTCTTCTGATGAATTGAGTAATGCTAAAAAATTATCGTTTTCAGCTAATATTGAAGAAATCAAAACGGCCAACGTATACATTGTAACAGTTCCTACTCCTATTAATGAGCATAAACAGCCTGATTTAACTCCACTCATAAAAGCTAGTGAAACTATAGGAAAAGTAATTTCAAAAGGCGATATAGTAATTTATGAATCGACGGTATATCCGGGAGCCACTGAGGAAGATTGCATTCCAGTGGTAGAAAGAGTCTCAGGGTTGACATATAACAAGGACTTTTTCGCTGGATATAGTCCGGAAAGAATTAATCCGGGAGATAAAGAGCATAAAGTAACTAGCATTAAAAAAGTTACATCTGGTTCAACATTGGAAATTGCTGAATTTGTTGATCTCTTATATTCATCCGTAATTGCTGCTGGGACTTACAAAGCCTCTTCCATTAAAGTCGCTGAAGCTGCGAAAGTTATTGAAAATACACAACGTGATCTAAATATTGCATTAATAAACGAATTGGCAATTATTTTTAATAAAATGGGAATAGATACAGAGGAAGTCCTAAAAGCAGCGGGTACTAAATGGAATTTCCTACCTTTTCGTCCGGGTTTAGTTGGTGGGCATTGTATAGGTGTTGATCCTTATTACCTTACTCACAAGGCGGAAGCTATTGGATATCATCCGCAAGTTATTTTGGCTGGGCGTCGCATTAATGACTCTATGGCTGCGTATGTTGCTTCTCAATTTATTAAAGCTATGATTAAGCGTCGCATTCATGTTGAGGGGGCAAACGTACTAATTATGGGTTTAACATTTAAGGAGAATTGCCCCGATTTACGCAATACAAAAGTGATTGATATTATCGCTGAGCTGCGCGAATACAATGTAAATATTGATGTTTATGATCCATGGGTATCGGTATCTGAGGCTCAGCATGAATATAATATTACACCTGTCTCTGAGCCTAAGCTTAAGTTCTATGATGGAATAATTTTGGCTGTTGCACATAAACAATTCAAAAACCTAGACGAAAAAATAACGGATTATGCAAAACAAGATTCAATCATTTACGATTTGAAATATATTTTGCCTGAGGCTATTAGTGATTTGAGGTTATAGTCAAATGTCAGGTTTCTTTCAAAAAGTTTTAACCGGCATAATTGTAAAAACATAGTTTGTCGTTATTGCCTAAGTTAAGAGTTTGTTGAATGCTTTCTTTCATTTTTTGCTGGCGTGGTTGGTAGGGTATAAATATCTAATTACATTGAATAGAAGTGCGTGCAGTGTAATGTATTAGTTTCTAAATGAAGTTTGGATAACCTTCTGCAATAAAAATTTATATATTTCACGCTTTTCTTGAATTTACCGATACATACTAAATTCAAGCTTGGTGAGTTTAACTGCGTCTGAAATGACAGGGTGCTAATTGTTATTATTAGAGATGCTCACATTTGGAGCTCCATTTTTATAGTAAATACTTGATCTGAATTAATGGTTCAGAGCTTAGTCTTTCTCAATTTATCGAGTATTAAATTTTATTTAAATTTATTTTAGCTGAACCAAATAAGTATTTGTGAAAGCAGTAAAAAATAATGTGAATGTGGGCTTTATCATGGAATCCTTTGCAGTCATAGGTATGGGTAGTATTGCGAAACGCCATATTGCCAATTTGAGACTTTTATATCCTATAGCCAAAATACTTATAGTTTCATCAAGCGGTAAGAACTTAGAGTTGCCAAGTGGCGCAGATGTGGTTATTGATGTAAATGAGTTAATTGTTAGCAGGCCCAAATACGTCATTATCGCTTCACCGGCGCCATACCACGTAGGTATGGCGAAACTTCTCATTCAGCATGGTATCTCTGTGTTGATTGAAAAGCCTCTCTCTGCTAGCTATGAAAGTGCTATTGATTTTGAGGCATACTGTCGACAATTTGGAGTGAGTCGGGTTGCTGTAGGTTATTGTTTGCGGTTTTTACCTTCCGCTCGAATTGTAAAAGCATTTCTTGATGGTGGTCAATTAGGCACTTTATATAATGTTGTGTGCAACGTGGGCCAATATCTACCAGGCTGGAGAAAAGATAAAGATTACAAGGAGTCGGTGTCTGCAAAAAAGGAGTTAGGAGGAGGAGCGTTACTCGAACTTAGTCACGAATTAGATTATTTGCAATGGATGCTTGGTGATTTAACTCTACAGCATAGTTGGCTTAGAGTAACCGATGAGCTCGGATTAGAAGTGGAGGAAATAGCGGATTTAATTTTCACTTCCACGCTAGGAGCATACGTTAATGTTCATCTTGATTTCATTCAAAAATCTACTCAACGGAAGTGTGAGTTTATAGGTCAAAATGGGCGACTGGTTTGGAATTTGATCGAGAATTCAATTAAGTTTTATGGGGCTCGGGAAATGGAGGTGCTGTATATGGAAGCTGAATACGATAAGAACAAAATGTATTTAGATATGCTTCTCGCATTTGAACATGTGGAACAGCATGGATTTGATGAGCTTGCAACAATACCTTCTTCGGTGAAAGTAATTAAACTTATCGATGAAGCGAAACAAATTAATAAGTGGAGAGATGTTTTTTGAAAGTAATAGCTTTTATATTCGCACGAGGCGGTTCCAAAGGATTACCTCAAAAAAATATTAAACCTCTGAATGGTAAACCATTAATTCAGTATTCTATTGAGGTGGCTCTAGCAACTGAAGGAATAGAAAAAGTATTTGTGTCGACAGATGATGCTGCTATTGCGGCAATTGCTGGCTATTCTGGTGCGGAGATAATTGATCGTCCGGCGGAGTTAGCTACCGACACTAGTCCAGAATGGTTGTCATGGCGTCATGCAATCGAATACGTTCGAGCAACTTACACAGACTTTGATATATTTGTCAGTCTGCCAGCCACAAGTCCACTTAGAAATGAATCTGATGTTAGTTCAGCTATTCTGGCGCTTGCCAGTCAAAAGGCAGATGTTTGTATATCGGTTACTCCAGCTAATCGAAGCCCATATTTTAATATGGTGAAACAAAAAGGTGATGGTGCGGTAGAGTTAGTTAATACACCTAAAGCGGGTGTGTATCGTAGGCAAGACGCGCCTGAAGTTTTTGATATTACTACAGTGGTATACGCTGCTAAACCAGACTTTATATTGAATAATAATGCGTTATTCGATGGAAAAGTTACAAGTGTTTTAATTCCAAAAGAGCGTGCAGTGGATATCGACGATATTTACGATTTCATGCTGGCCGAAGCAATTGTTAAGGAAAAAAATAGATATGCTGGAACATAAAACAATTTTGGTAGTTGGTGCTGCCGGATTGCTTGGTGCCAAGTTAGTTAAATCGTTATTAACTCATAATAGCAATGTTGTGGCGGTTGATTTAGATGTTCTACAGTTAGAAAAGCGACTAATTGAGCACGGGGTAGATTTGAGCGGTTCGGCATTGACTTTGCGTTGCCTTGATGTAACTGATGAAGTTGCAGTGACAGAATTTTTTAATAATTGCTCTGATATTACTGGTGCTGTGAATTGCACTTATCCTCGTAATAAAAAATATGGTGCCCATTTTTTTGACGTAAAGTTTTCTGACTTTAATGAAAATTTATCATTACATCTTGGATCCTCATTTTTGTTTATGCAACAGGCAGCTGCCTATTTTAATAGGGTGCGGCAGGACTTTTCCTTAGTTAACATATCGTCGATTTATGGTGTAACTGCTCCCAAGTTTACAATATATGACAATACTAAAATGACAATGCCTGTAGAGTATGCTGCAATAAAGTCAGCACTTTTACACTTGTCTAAATATGTAGTTGCGTATGTTGATGACAGTCGCTTTAGGATTAATAGTGTTAGCCCCGGTGGTATTTTTGATCATCAACCCGCAGAGTTTTTGGAAGCATACAAACAGCAGACTTTAGGTAAAGGGATGTTGGATGTTGAGGATGTAATTGGATCTATAGTTTATTTGTTGTCTGACTATGCTCGTTATGTCAATGGTCAAAATATCATTGTTGACGATGGCTTCGTACTGTAAATATTTGGAGATAAAAATGACAAAAAAAATCTTTTGGTGTAAGACTTGTTTAAACATGTCTACTCGTCCACGAATTCAATTTGATGAATTAGGCCGTTGCAATGCTTGTTCGTGGGCAGAAGAAAAAAAGACTTTAAATTGGAATGCTCGGCAGTCCGAGTTAAAAACTTTGTTGGATAAATACAGATCATCTAATGGTTCAGGTTTTGATTGTGTTGTACCTGTGAGTGGTGGAAAAGATGGTTCTTATGTTTCATACATTCTTAAACATAAATATGGCATGAACCCTCTAGCTATTACTGTTAGACCTGCATTAAGTTTGGAGTTGGGGGATCAAAACCTGACAAATTTTATAAATTCCGGTTTTAATCATATTCATATCTCCCCAAATGCCAGAGTAATGCAAAAGCTCAATAAATTAGGTTTTATTGAAAAAGGTTTTCCTTATTATGGTTGGTTAATTGCAATAAAAACTGCTGTTATTCAAACGGCGATGAACTTTAACATTCCGCTGATCTTTTACGGTGAGGACGGGGAAGTGGAATATGGCGGCTCTACAGAAAGTAAACACAATCCACTGTATGACATCGAGTACATGAAGCGTGTTTATTTTGAGGGTGGGTATGACAAGGTATTTGATCTTATTCTTGCTGATCAGGAAATTAGTAAAGGCGATTTAGCATTCTGGCAGTTCCCCACAAATGAGCAGGTTAAGGCACATGAATTAGCATTTACTCATTGGTCATACTATGAATCTTGGGATTCATACAGAAACTATGTTGTTGCCAAAGAGCATTGTGGATTGAAGGAAAAAGAAGAAGGTACTGCAGGTACTTTCACTAATTTTGCTCAGAACGATCAAGCTTTGTATTCTTTGCATGCTTATTTGATGTATTTGAAGTTTGGTTTTGGCCGCGCTACTCAAGATGCAGGTATTGAGATACGCCGCGGCGCAATGACAAGGGATCAAGCTCTTAATTTGGTTCAAGCATATGACAATCAATATCCTTATGATTTTCTCGATTTATATTTAGAATATTATGAGATGACTAAGGGTGAATTTGATGCTGTTTTAGATAAGTATGCAAATAAGGAATTGTTTGAAAAGGTTGATGGGATTTGGCAGCCAAAATTCACTGTAGGTGAAGAATTCGAAATATGAAATTAGTCGTAGTCGATTATGGTATGGGAAACCTTCGATCGGTCATGAGCGCCATTCGTTATCTTGGCTATGAAGATATTCTCGTCTCTAATGATTTTTCTGTATTACAAAATGCTGATAAGTTAATACTTCCTGGCGTAGGGAACTACGCTAGAGCGATGGAGCGGATCACAGAGCTTAATCTGAGTGAGGTGCTAAGACATCTTGTGCTGAATGACAAAAAACCAATATTGGGTATCTGTCTTGGTATGCAACTGATGGGAAAGTCCAGCACAGAAAGTGGCTTCAATGAGGGGTTGGGGTTGGTTGATGGCGTGGTAGAGGCATTTGAGCACGAAGAGCTTAAAGTTCCGCATGTTGGATACAATCAAGTTACTCCATTTCCTGATAGTAAATTGTATTTTGGCATAGCTCCAGAACCTGATTATTATTTTACGCATAGTTTTAGAATGTTATCGAAATCAAATATTGGTAAAACTACCTGCATTTATGGAGAACAATTTGTCGCGAGTTTTGAGGTAGATAATATTGCCGGAGTTCAGTTTCATCCCGAGCTAAGTCAAACCAATGGTCTTAAGTTAATGAAAAATTTTATTGAGTTATTCTGATGTTACGAAATCGACTTATTTTTGGTCTTATATATAGTAACGGTAGCTTTATGCAAAGCCGAAATTTTCGGCTTCAGCGTGTTGGTGACATAAATTGGCTTGAAAAAAATTACAAATTTCAAAAAATATCTTTTTCATTGGATGAATTAGTGGTACTTGATGCAACTAAAGATGAAAAAAATATTGAGAAATTTTCGGCTATCGTAAGTCGTTTGGTAGAAGATGTTTTTATTCCTGTTGCTGCAGGTGGTGGCATTAGAAAAATTGAAGATGCTGAATTGCTTTTTAATAGTGGAGCAGACAAAGTTATTTTGAATTCTCCATTATATGAACGCCCAGAACTCGTAAAAGAAATTGTTAACCGTTATGGCTCGCAAAGTTTGGTCGCTTCAGTTGATTATAAGGTAATAGATGGAACCCCTATCGTCCACATTAATAATGGTACAACGCCCTTAGCTAAATCGATGGATGAATATCTGATTTATTTGGAGAAACTGGGTGTCGGTGAGATTATTTTTAACTCAATTGACAAAGATGGCACTGGCTTTGGTTATGATATTGAGAATATTGAAAAATATGCTAGATCCGTAAGTGTACCCTTCATTGTCATGGGTGGAGCTGGGAATGAACATCATTTAAGTTCAGGGTTATCAGTTAATGGCGTTTCTGCAGTTGCTACAGCAAATTTATTTAATTTTATTGGAAATGGCCTACCTAATGCTCGGAGTTATATGTTGAACCACGACGCGAACCTTGCGAGGTGGGATTAGTGTTTACGCTGATAGGTGAAATATATAAAAAAATAATTTTTTGTAGACAAGCTGATCGTATAGGTCCAGATATTCCATTTACTCATTGGAAATTACATTTTAGATCTTCTATGAGAGCGTTGTGTAAAAGAAAATTTAGAAAATTTGCAGAAAATGCAGATTTTAGGGCAGGAGCCTATGCGGTGCACTGTTCAAACATTTCAATAGGCAGAAATGTTGTGATAAGACCTTCAACAATGATGTTCGCCGATGAGTTTGCTCAAATTGTTATCGAAGATAATGTAATGTTGGGCGCGGGTGTGCATTTTTATGTAAATAATCATAAATTTGATAGACGTGATATACCATTAATAGATCAAGGGTATTACCCATCCCAAGATATAACAATTAAAGATGGGGCTTGGATTGGTGCAAATACAATAATACTTCCAGGTGTAATTATAGGGAAAAACTGTGTGATTGGTGCTGGTTCTGTAGTTACACGGAGCATTCCGGATTTTGCAATCGCGGTAGGGGCACCGTGCAAAATAAAACGTTTTATTGAAATTAAAGAGTAGTCAGGCTGCCGATCCAAAGATATTTATTCCGAATATAATTGCTGTTTTTTGGGATGACCTCAGTCAATTTTTTGATCTTTAATTTAATTCATGTGTTGCAGAAGCAATTCAATGAGTTTTAAATTTGTAATATAAAGGTGTTCAAGTGAATGATATTCAACTCGCAAAAAAATTATCCGAAATCAATGTTGCTGTAATTGGTTTAGGGAGAATGGGTGTTAGGCACATTCAAGCTATAAAAAATCTTGGAATGAATTTAATTGGAGTCGCGGATATTGCAACGAGCTCTTTAAATTCAGTAGCTGCAGAGTTTGGTGTTGATGAAAATTATTGTTTTTTGGATGCGGAAAAAATGTTGCGCACCATTAAACCGCAAGCGTTAGTTATTGCAACAACAGCTCCATCGCATGCGAAATTGGTGTGTTTAGCGGCTGAGGTTGGTGTTAAATATATTTTATGTGAAAAGCCGATGGCGTGTTCACTTGAGGAAGTGGATTTAATGCGGGATGTCTGTAAGAGGTCTGGTTCAATATTAGCAATCAACCATCAGATGCGTTTTCTTCCGCATTACAATCGCATTAAAGAGCTTGTCTCTTCAAATGAGCTTGGCCCATTATCAAGTGTTATTGTTGCTGGCTCTAATTTTGGTCTGGCAATGAATGCAAGCCATTATTTTGAAATGTTTCGATATATTACAGATACAAATGTTACCAAGCTTAGAGCTTGGTTTGAGGAGACTCAGCTGGAAAATCCTAGAGGTCCAGAGTTCAAGGATTGCTCTGGCAGATTACTTGCCCAAAATGATTTTGGGGTCTCTATGTATATTGATTTTTCTGCGGCTGCTGGACATGGGTTGCAATTGATATTTATTTGTCGCAACGGACAAATAGTTGCCGATGAAATTACAGGTGATATTCGCATTGCTGCTCGAAAAGAAGAGTATCGAAATATGCCAACTTCACGGTATGGAATGCCTGCGGATATTTCTCAAATAACTGTTGAGCCAACATCAACAGTTGCTCCTACAATGGAATTATGGCAAGCGATGATTTCTGGTGATTCTTTTCCTGATGATAATGTCGGAGCTTATGTTATTAATTGTCTTGTTGCTGCGCACTATTCAAATGCCCAAGATGGATCGGAAATTTTGGTCGGAAGCGCTCAGAATACGCGTGACTATAAATATTTGTGGGCTTAGTGCGGAGTTTAAAAAATGAAAAAATGGAAAATTGCTATCGTAGGCGCAGGTTATATGGCGTTGGAGCATGCCAAAGCATTTGCATCATTTGAGAATATTGAAATTGTTGGTGTTTATAGCCGTACTCTTTCTCGTGCTCAGGAATTAGCTTCACGTTTTGATGCTCCTGCCTACCGAAGTATTTCTGATATGTACAACCACTCACAGGCTGATGTTGTAGTGGTTGCAGTGAATGAACTTTCAATGCTGGAGGTTTGTAAAGAATGTTTTAATTTTCCATGGATATGTTTGCTTGAAAAGCCTGTCGGTGTAGATTTAGCAGAAGCAGAAAAAATTCTAATTGCTGCTACCGAAGCGAAAACGAAGGCATTTGTAGCGCTTAATAGACGCTCTTACTCTTCCACTCGCCAAGCGATTCAAAAATTGCAACAGCACGAAGGCGTTAGATTAATATCCATAACTGATCAAGAGGATATGGTAGCTGCTCGCGAAAGCGGCCAGCCGGAAAGGGTGGTTCGTAATTTTATGTATGCCAACTCAATTCATCTTATTGATTATTTGTCGTTATTTGGGCGCGGTGAGATAGTTCGTGTTGAATCGACAGTACCATGGAATCCAGAAAAACCAGGTTTTGTAGTTTCCACAATACATTTTTCCAGTGGCGATATTGGAGTTTATCAAGCAATTTGGGATGGCCCTGGTCCCTGGACCGTGGTGGTTACAAATTCTGGTATACGTGTAGAGCTGCGGCCACTAGAGTTCCTTGCCGTGCAATATCGAGGGGAGCGTAAATTATCTCAAATTGAAACTGATGAAATTGATAGAGATTTTAAACCCGGATTACATTATCAAGCGCAACAAATAATTGGAGTGTTAAACGGGCAATCAACGGATCTGGCTTCTATTAATGATGCGGTGTCTTCAATGAGATTATGTGCAGATATTTACGGATTGAGATAATGATTTTTTAAATCAAGTTCATAGTGACTATATATTGATATCAGATTGGATGGGGAAAAATGAAAACTTTTTTTATCGCTGAAGCTGGCGTTAATCACAATGGAAGCGATGAGCTTGCTTTGCAACTCGTTGAAACTGCGAAAAAGTGTGGAGCTGATGCAGTAAAATTTCAAACCTTTTCAGCTGATAAACTTGTTCAAAAAGGTGCGGAAAAAGCCGAATATCAGAAAAATGCAACGGGTTCTGGCGATCAATATTCAATGCTGAAAAAGCTTGAAATGTCTGAAGAGTTGCACTTTAAACTTGTCAAACGTTGTGCTGAATTAAATATTGAGTTCATGTCCACACCTTTTGATGAAGAGGCTGCGGATTTTCTTGTAAAAATTGGTATGCAGCATATTAAAGTTCCGTCTGGAGAAATCACAAATCATCCATTTTTGGCGTTTTTGGCAAAAAAGAATTTACCAATTATTTTATCAACGGGTATGGCTACGTTAGATGAGATTTCAGATGCGGTAAATGTTATAAAATCAACAAGAGACGAGTGTAATTTTAACGATCCTTTGGCATCAATACTTACAATATTGCATTGCACATCTAATTATCCGGCGGCACTTGAAGATGTTAATTTAAGAGCCATGAATACGATTAAGGAAAAATTTAATTTACCTGTTGGTTACTCCGACCACACAGCAGGCATAACCGTTTCCGTTGCAGCTGTTGCTATGGGCGCTACGGTAATCGAAAAACATTTTACTCTCGATCGTGATTTACCAGGCCCGGATCAAAAAGCATCTTTAGAGCCAGATGAGCTAACGCAACTTATTTCTCAAATTCGTGAAGTTGAAAAGGCTCTTGGATCATCTGTCAAACAACCCAATGTAAGTGAATTGCCTATTCGCGCACTCGTAAGAAGAAGTGTGACAATTATACGTGATATGAAAATCGGTCAAACGATAGGTGCTGGTGACGTTAAATTATTAAGACCCGGTAATGGTATTCCTCCGATGGATTTGTCAAACGTCATAGGGCGCCAGCTGAAAAAGAATATCGATGCTGGTACAACATTACTATGGTCGGATCTGCAATGACGCAAAGCATTCGAAAAATTTGCTATTTATCTGGCACTCGTGCTGACTTCGGTTTGATGAAGGCAACATTATGTGCAATCAATGAAAATCCCTTATTTTCATTAACGATTATTGCCACTGGAATGCATCTTTCTGCAGATTTTGGTAAAACAATTAATGAAATCAAGGCTGCTAATTTAAATATTGCTGCATCTATTCCTGTCGATATTGAATCCATGACCGGCTCAGAAATGGCTCATAATATTGCTAAAGTTCTTGATGGATGTGTTCCTGCGTTGGAGCAAATTAAACCGGATGCATTAATCATTTTAGGCGATCGTGGTGAGATGCTTGCTGGTGCCATCGCGGCTATTCATTTGAATATTCCAGTAATACATATTCATGGTGGAGAGAGATCTGGTACTGTTGATGAGCCTGTACGTCATTCAATTAGTAAGTTATCACACTTCCATTTTGTAGCGACATTAGATGCTCGTGAACGCCTTGTAAAAATGGGTGAGTTGGAAAGTAGTATATATGTTACGGGTGCACCTGGTTTAGATGGGCTTGATACATTGGTCACAAACAATCGAGAAGAACTATTTGAAGAGCTTCATTTAGATTCCAGTAGACCTGTTGCATTAATGGTTTTTCATCCTGTATTGCAAGAGGCTGAATTGGCTGGTGAGGCTGCAAATTGCATTTTAAATTCTTTGATTGCCAGGGAGATGCAAGTTGTCGTGTTGAAACCAAATTCTGATGCAGGTAGTTTCGCAATTCGTAGAGTATTGGATACATTTGAAGATCACAAATCTATACGGATTGTAACGCACTTTCCTAGAGAAAAATTTGCGTCTTGGATGGCAACTGCAAATTTGATGATAGGTAATTCAAGCTCAGGAATAATAGAAGCTGCGACTTTTGGTATTCCAGTTATTAATGTTGGTATTCGTCAAAATCTTCGTGAGCGAAATAAAAACACTATTGATGTTAACCTAAATCATGAAGATATTGAAATTGCTATAGATAAAGCGCTAACGCGTGGGCGTTTTGAGTCATTTAATGTCTATGGTGATGGACAAACTGCTAATAGAATTTCAACATTATTACAGACAATACCTCTGGACAATAAAGTGCTTTATAAAACAAATGCATACTAAATTATTATATTTGATTGGTGCTGGCGGGCATGGAAAAGTCGTGTTTGATGCAATTTTACTTAATGCATTTCCAAAACAAAACATTCGTGTGAGGGATGATTCTGAACATCTTCGTGATTCGATTTTTCTTGGTTGTTCTGTCGAGGTACCAGCTACAGCAATTGAGATGACTGACCAAATATTTCATTTGGCCATTGGTAATAGCCATGTTCGAAAACATTTATTTGATGAATTAAAAAAATTGAATGCAACTCCGTTCACTGTTATACATCCTCTGGCATCAGTATCTCAATTTTCGAAAGTTGCTGATGGTGTTTTTGTAGCGGCCAAAGCAGTTGTGGCGGCCAACGCATCCATAGGTCTTAGCTCAATCATAAATCATGGTGCTGTAGTTGATCACGATTGTGTAGTAGGTAAATTTTCACATATTTCCCCTAATGCAACGCTTGCGGGTGGGGTCACGGTGGGATCTCATGTTCTTATTGGTGCAGGCGCTAATATTCTTCCTGGTCTTAATATAGGCGATAATGCTGTCATTGGTGCGGGCGCAGTAGTTACTACACATGTTGGCTCGGGTGAAGTCCGAGTTGGAATACCAGCCAAATTAAAAAAGTAGGAGTTAATGTGGTAGATATTCAAGATATTTCTGTTAGTAGAAAAACCAGCCTTCGTGTTGCTTTAGCCATGCTGGATAAAACTGCATTAGGTTTATTGCTATTAACAGATGAAAATGGCAAGTTTGAGAGAACTGTAACAGACGGCGATATTCGTCGCTTGTTTCTATCTGGGTCAAATATCGATGCAAGCTTAGAGTTGCTTCCACACCTTCAATCTCTTGTTGTTTCTGAAGGAACGTCCCGCCGGGATGCATTGAACTTAATGAATAAAAAAGTTATTAATCATTTACCTGTTGTAAATGAATCTGGATATGCCGTTGGCATATTGGATCGAAAAGAGATAGATGAGCAGATCCTACTATCTACACCACACATGGGCGAAATTGAAAAAGAATTTGTCGAGGAAGCTTTCCGCACTAACTGGATTGCTCCGCTAGGTCCCAATGTGGATGCTTTTGAAAAAGAATTGGCAACTTTAGTTGATGTAAATTTTGCTGCTGCTCTTAGTTCGGGGACAGCGGCAATACATCTTGCATTACGTTTGTTGGATGTTGGCCAAGGCGATTTAGTTTTTTGCTCAACGTTAACATTTGCCGCGAGCGCCAACCCAATAATATATCAAGGGGCAGAACCTGTATTCATAGATTCCGATTTAGAAAGCTGGAATATGTCTCCAGTTGCACTTGAAAAAGCATTTGCTTGGGCCGCAAGTATTGATCATTTGCCTAAAGCTGTCATTGTTGTAAATTTGTATGGTCAAAGTGCGGACATGGATTCTCTACTTGCCATTTGCAATAAATATTCTGTTCCAATAATCGAAGATGCTGCTGAATCCTTAGGTGCGAAGTATAAAGGGAAGGCTAGTGGAACATTTGGAAAAATGGGGATTTATTCATTTAATGGTAATAAAATTATCACCACTTCTGGTGGTGGGATGCTGGTATCAAATGATCAATCCTTGATTGAAAAGGCACGTTTCCTAGCGACCCAAGCAAGAGACCCCGCTCCTCATTACCAACATTCTGAATTAGGTTACAACTACAGAATGAGTAACATTTTAGCTGGTGTAGGGCGTGGTCAGCTTAAGGTATTGCAAGATCGTGTTGAATCACGTCGCGCTATATTTCATGCCTACAAAGAGGGTTTATCCGATATTAAATCGATTGAATGGATGCCAGAGCCTGATTGGAGTTATTCAACACATTGGTTGTCGGCGTTTACATTGGATAGTACAAAAACAACCATTACAGGTGCTGAAATTGTGCGGCGACTGGCTTCTGAAATGATAGAAGCTAGACCATTATGGAAGCCTATGCATCTGCAACCATTTTTTTCTAAATACAATTATTTTTCGCATAGTGAAATTTCTATTTCGGACCGAATATTTGAAACCGGTGTTTGTTTACCTTCTGGATCAAATATGTCTAAAGAAAGTCTCAATCGTGTTATTGAAGAACTTCGCAAAATACTTAAATAAAGTTTTGGCACAAAAATGAAGTTATTTTTGTGCTTGCATTTCACAGTTCAAAAAAATGAAAAAGCATGCAAAACAACAAAAACTCAAATGTGACGGCAATCCTAGATGATTAATTTATTTTTTGTTGAGGCTCCTTTTCAGCTTATTGCCGCTCGGGAAGCTGCGAAAACAGGAGTAGGAAAAAATATACTTATAATTCGAAAGAATGGTCAGTTACGTAATGATGAACAATTGCAGCGAATTTTAATTGAGTCAAAGTCATTCTGGGATAAAATTTTTGAGCTGAATGTGAAAAGAGATTCCTACTTACGCTCTTTCTCGTTTTATTTAAATATTATTCCTTTGTTGCATCTAAAATTGCTCACCTTTTTTGAAAAAGGTGGCATAAATGTTGTTGCTGTAGGTGATTTTAGATCGGGGTTTTGTAATTTATTCTATAAGTTTTTTGTGGGAAAGAAATTGTGGTTGCTGGACGACGGTATTGCCTTGTTGAATTTCTATACTTATGAAAATAATAAATTGACGTTAGATCCTGAATTGATAACGCGCGATTATATGCGTATTGGACAATTTTTTCTTGAACAAGATCATGAGGGTAATGGCATAGTTTTCAAAACCTTCATGGACCTAAGTGTTAGCGATCCTTTTAAATTGGAACGAATTGAATTAACCAATGTTTTTGCATCTGAAAAATCAGATGATCAAAAAGTCGATTCCGAATTAGTTTATCTTTCCAGCACATTGGGATCCTAAGCTTAGAATTCCACGTGGACAAGTTGTCGCG
>JADMIO011280000.1_pt1 | contig 102051 bp, 108 predicted proteins | sample 8958161 | NCBI WGS metagenome assembly JADMIO01 (sample SAMN16585339, study PRJNA669376) | soil metagenome | isolation source: Crop rotation soil | place: USA: Cullars Rotation, Alabama | collected 2011 | reverse complement strand
AAGGTGAGCCAGTGTGATTACATTTGCGGCCTAACTGTGGCCAGTCCAGTTACGCTGGAGTCACTAGTATTTAGGTGACACTATAGAAGCGGCCGCGACAACTTGTCCACGTGGAATTCTAAGCTTAGGATCCCAATGTGCTGGAAAGAAACGGGGCCATGGGTTCTCCCTTAGTTAAATAGATGGGTGGTTGCGCTGATCAGAAAGCGAGCTACATCGATGATAGCCACCAGCACCCCGAGCGCTGTGATCGCAAGTCCCCCCAGAAAAATCACAGATGTGATTAGTCCCAGGATGAACTTGGATCGAGGCTCTGGCCGGTATGGACTTGCAGGCCCACGGGGGCTGAGTCGATCTCCCATGAGAAAGCTCAGCTTCACGAGTACTGCACCTCCCGCGAAGAGTTGGAAAGCTATTGGGATAGATCCATCTCTAAGCAGTCCTATTACGCACACGAACAGCAGTGTTGCGATAGCCCACCAGCTTGCGTATTCCCTCATGTTCATCCCCTCGAGAGGATGTGAAGGTCTAGGCCATAGATGATGAGTAAGGCTCCCAATCCCATGATGAGGAACGGAATTGCAAGTTCCGCCAAGATGATCATGCTTCGAACGAACGCCTGAAGAAGGCTGTCCGTCGTCTCAGGGATTCTGGTCGAAGCTCTGTAGAGGACTATTACTAGTCCGGCGCCCGCTGGCATCAGGATGAAGCCCACCGCTGCGAAAGCGATGTTCACCGCCGAGTCCTCAAGACAACTACAGCCAAGACTCCGAATGCGCCGGTCGCATAGCGAAGTTTCATGGATAGCTCCCGTACTCACTGGGTAGTGGGTTGGTCATCGCGGCGTACATGCCGATGACTAGCAGAACTACTACAGCAAGAGCCGCCAAAGCGAATAGCGCCTTTTTGAGTAGGCGACCTGACCGCACCTCATTCACGTTTTGTCGATCCACCTTTCAGTGTCAGCCGAGGCGTTCGTTCATAATGCCAGGTGTCATTTCGACGGCCTCGGGAAGGTCATCGATCGGGTCTGCGCTCTTCGGTTGAGGAAGAGACAGAAACGAGGTTTTGGAAACAGGCCCGTCCCATCCATACTCTTCGCAGACAGCGCGGGTTCTTGCGGGTTCGAGAACCAGCAAATTTTTCCTACCGCACTCAGGACACATGCTTGGGCTCCTCATGGTAAATTAGATGGAAATTCTGCAGACTATGAGAGAAAGCGGCCTCTCTGCTGCGACTAGTTGAACTTGATAGCGAGGAACAAGCGCGAAGTGTCCAAGCCGTGGACGAAAGCGAAGCAGGTGTCGCCAACCTCTTTCGAGATGCGCAAGGGCGCAGGAAAGAGGATGACCCCATCGCTATTTCGAACGATCAGAGTCGAACCTGAGATCGTTCTGTAGTGCATCGCACTAAAAAACGAGATGCGAAGCAAGTAGCTGGGTTTACCATTTCCTGACGGACCTCGCTCGATTGTCTCCATGATCCCCACATCAAATCCACCGTAGTGTACTGGTGTGTGACCAGTGAAATCGTGCGTCTGACCTGCCAGGTATCTGTTGACTGTTTCTTCGACAATTTTCGCCTTGCCCATTGACAACTCCTTGTTAACCAATCAATAAAACAACCATGAACTTTGCTTTCCGCTCTACACGATTTCTCGTGGGTTCAAAGCTTGCGCTTATGAACAAAGCAAAGTCAGGACCGACAAATGATGTTTAAGAAAACACCAGCTCTCGGTCCCGACCATGCTTGAGGGAAAGACTTTTTTCTTCCACAAACTGTTAAAGTGCAAACTAAATTGATACTTTAATCGCGAAAGATCAGCCGCATAACTTGGCTGATTTCGTTTAATAAAGCCTTGGAATTCTATCAAAAAAGGGGAGATAAATCAAAAACTATGGGTTTGATTGACAGGGAAGTTCGCTTTATTTACAGTTATATATACACCTCTATGCAAAAAAGGCTAAAAAGATTTCTTAAATTCTTCGTAAGCACAGAGCTAGCCATCGTTTTGGTCTCAGAAATTTTCATAAGCATTCTCATAAGCGTAGGCTCTCTGTATCTTTTTCTAAAAATTAGCGATGGAGTCCTAGAAAGAGAATTCTATAGGGTAGATACATCAGTTATCTACGCTGTAGTTAATATGAGAAATCCGGATCTCACTTCATTTATGCTTCAGGTAACTGAGCTTGGTAATCCACTCATATTATTCGCAATCTCCGCAGTCACAGTTATTTATCTTTATACTCGAAGAAAGAAGGATGCATTTATCTTTTCTGCCATTCTTTACTGCGCAGTTATAGTAAATATCATTCTTAAAGCAATCTACGCGGTTCCTAGGCCCGACTATATGCCCCTAGTTTCGGAGATTTATTATAGTTTTCCTTCAGGACATGCCATGAATTCATTCGTATTTTTCCTATCTATTACTTATTTTATCTATAGATCGACTAGAAATCTTACTTTGCTTGTAATATGCTCCGTCATCTCGACTGTCCTTGTATTCCTTATAGGATTTAGTAGAATTTATTTAGGAGTACATTTTCCATCAGATATATTTGCTGGATATATTGCCGGAGTACTTTGGTTTGTAAGCGCTATAGCGCTGGAAAAAACGGTAATATTTGAAAGACTTTATAAGTCGTCGATGAGGGTAAAAAAATGAATACGAAGCATACTTTGGCAGAATCTTTCAGTTTTGCAATTAACGGGATAAAACTTGCTTATAAATTCAATAGGAATATTTGGATACACACAGTGGCGGGAATTGTAGCTTCTATTCTGGGAATTGTTCTTGGACTTGAGCCTTCAGAATTATCATTAATAGCTGTCATGATCCTCCTAGTTATTTCCACAGAAATGATAAATACAGTAGTAGAGGAAGTAGTAGATCTAGTTACGAAAGATTATAGGGAGGAGGCCAAAATTGCGAAGGACGTATCCGCAGGAATGGTTCTTCTTACTTCTATAGGATCAGTGGTGGTGGGAATTCTGATTTTCGTTCCTCACATTGTAGGAATCCTCCAGGGAAATTAGTACAAAGAAATTATTTATTGGGTAAGTCTAAAGCTAGAGAGGATCTCTGCAATGGTTTCTTTTGAAGCATTATAATCAGTTAGTGAAGCTTGTGTCTCAACTGCTGGGTAGCCTGTTCCATAAAGGATATTATAATCAACAACCGAAAAATCAACATAAGCACCTGTGTTTGAAACACTTTCTTTTGCCTGAATAGTTTTTCCGTCTATGTTTATTGTAATTGGATTTACTGTAGTGTCACTTGGTCCACTAAAGCCGTAGGGATATTGACCTTTGGAGATGGTTATAGAAACTGTTTTTTTAGGATTTAATAACTGTACAGTTTCTAGGTATTCGCTTGGGCCCGTCAGCGTCCAGTCGGAAGGATACCTAAATGTATAAGCTGTTCCTGCATAAGTCTTCCAGTCAATCTTTTTATCCGTAGTTTTAGTTGGGGTAGATGTGGGACTTGCCTCTACGCTATTTTGTTGAGCAATTGTAGGAGAAGGTGTATTAACTATTTGAGACTGGTCACTATTTTTTTGTCTTCCTAAATAATAAGCACCACCAACTAAAAGTAGGAGCAATACTCCACCTAGAATAAGTGGTAATTTACTTTTTGAAGCTGTTGATGCGGGTTGAGGAGTAGAAGGTGAAGTAACTGGTGTTTGATTTACTTCCTGATTTGGTGTTTCATTGTCCATACAACTCAAGTATTTCAAGAAAATGAAAACATAGCAATAGTTGCTGGAGGGCTAGATGAGTGCATCAAGATTTGCAGGGGCGCTCAGATTCGAACTGAGAAAAGCAGTTTTGGAGACTGCTGTGATACCATTTCACTACACCCCTTTGTACGCATAATTATAACATCTCTTGCTCGGCTGATCTATTCTCTGGTAAAATTGACACCAAGCCGTCTTAGCTCAGTGGTAGAGCAGCTGTTTTGTAAACAGCAGGTCGTCGGTCCAAGTCCGACAGACGGCTCAGCGCTGAGTTGGCAGAGTAGTCAATTGCTCGTGACTGTAGATCACGCGGCCGAAAGGCCTACGGGAGTGCAAATCTCTCACTCAGCACCGCGTCACAACTCGGCTTCGGGTCTTCGTCCTTTTCGGACTTTGACTTTTCCAGTCGGTTGTTCCTTTTCAAAATCCGAAGGATTTTGATTAAATCAAAAAACTGATAAGATTTTTGAAGAGGAAGAGCCGGCGGGTAATTGGAGCCCAAACAGAAATGGATGGGCGAAAAATGATAGCCGGGCTCTGACTAGCCGACTTGGCTCAGTGGCAGAGCAAGTCATTGGTAATGACTAGGTCGTGGGTTCGATTCCCACAGTCGGCTCACTCCACATTTGATATATTGCAAAAAGGAAAATAAAGTACTATATTTTTCCTAGATATGGCACACAGCGAGCACCACGAACATCTGATAAAAGAGCTTTCGGAAATGTTAGCTCCTGTTTTTGAAAATTCTCCACAGGCTATCTATCTTTACCTGGATGATGAGCATAAAAATTGCAATCAGAAGTTTGCAGACCTCTTAGGCTATTCATCTATAGACAAATGGCTTGAAAATATGACGCCTGTCTCTGATATCTCCGAAGAAGACCAGAGTAAAGTGATCGAAGCTTATGGTAAAGCGTCACAAGGAATGGAGGCCTCCCAGCTTTCAGCGCACGCAATAAAAAAAGATGGATCAAAAATTGAAGTAGATATAATAATGGTCCCCATAACTTACCGTGGTGAAGTTTTCGTCCTCCACTTCATTTCTCAAATCTAGCCTCTTCAATAATCTTCGGATTTCTGGTAAAATAGCTTTTCAATGGCAAAAAAAGGCGAACACCGGACCATCTTTGGACTGAAATGTACCGTTTGTAAAAACGTAAATTACATCACGGAAAGAAATAAGATAAATACTCTAGAGAAATTAGCTCCCACCAAATACTGCAAGCACTGTAGAAAGAGAACTCCTCATAAAGAAGTAGAAAAACTCAAATAATTTCTCTCCTCAAATAATCCTACGTCATTTTTACTCAAATTCTTAACATTTTTTGCTATAATAGGTCGTTTTAAATTCATGATGAGCTATTTTTTGCAGTTCTGCCTTGGATTTAAAGACAAATTAGCCCGCCTAGACTTACGTTTCGGCGAGGCTGGCCCGCACTTGCAACGTATTATGCATAGCATTTCGGGCAGGCACTTTGATAATACGATAGTAGCTAAGCAAAGATTGCGGAAAAAAGAGGACGAATACTCATTTCCTCCTTTTCTTTCCGTAATTTTTGCATCAAATATTGAATCTCTGCTTCGCAGATGTTCAGCCTGAAACAGCCTTTCCATTTGTACGAAGACATGTCAAGAAAGGAGAGGAGGTTATCTAAGCTTCATCTAGGAATCAGTCTTCACCCATAGGAGAGTCCATGTCTCGCTTCATTCGCGGCATGCCCTTCGTGGTGATGATCGTCCTGTTCGCTATGACAGTTTTCGCCCCCGCGGCGTTGGCTGCTCCAGGCAATAACGGGACGCTCAAGATCCACGAGTTGGGAACACCGTCCGGTACGGAGAACAACGATCCCAAGGTCTGTGTTTTCAATGTGGAGGCTTTCAACCTCGACGCTGGCCAGACCGGGTATCTGCAGTTTGACGTGCAGGGCGGAGATGGACCTACGGGAATTGCAGCAGGACCTTTCGGCTTCGGCCCGGCCGACGCGAACGGTTATGCCCAGAGCCAGTACTTCCATCTAGCGCCCGGTCACTACAAGGCCACCCTTTACGGCAAGATGTCGCCAGGCGGCCAGTTGACCGACGAGAAGGCCAAGTCCAAGGTTTTCAAGGTAATCTGTGGATGGCCACCGCCTGGAAACCCTGGTACGATTGAGAAGATCGATGTTAACTGTGCCAACGGTACAGTCACCATCAAGGCGAAGAACTTCGATCCCGCGACGCAGAGCCCTGTGACCGTCACCGGTCCAGCTGGTTTCCCGCCAAGGGACATCCACTTCACCACATCCACGTGGGAAGCAACGATCCCGATTGGACCGGATGGGGATTACTTCATCAATTGGTCGAATTCCGGGAACAACGGAAACGTGAAGTTCACCGTCAGGTGTACGTCACCGAATCCGTGCCCAGGTCTCTCCAACTCCGTGACGTATCAGGTTGTCAGCGACACTGCCACCTCGGTGGTTGTCGATGTCACCAATGGTACGGCAGGCACGGTTCACTGGACCCTGGCGGCCTACTCGATCTCTGGTCCTGGCAACAACAACCAGATCCGAGTCGACTACGACAATCATGGTGGCGGCATAGCTCCATGCGAGACGGCTCGACTGAAGGTCACCTTGCCTTGCGGCAGATCTCAGTGGGATCTTGCGAACCAGGAACAGCCTGACAGGCTGCCCACGCCCAACACGCCCGGTTTCATTACCGGCCACGTGGTCGAAGGCAAGCCTTGTCCTACGCCCACGCCGAGGTCGCCCAGCATCAATCTGGACCTCGTCTGCACCGGGACTAACCCTCCTGTTGCGACCTGGAAGGCGACCTTCTCGGACTTCCCGGCTAACACCACTGCGGTCGTTACGATCAACGGTGTTGCACAGCCCGCTGTTGCGGTCACCGGCAATCCTCTCACTGGCACTGTGTCAGCGAGCGGAACCATTACAGTTTCTGTGACGGCAGGCGCCAATGGCAATAACTCGACGATCACGAAGACTGTGATCTGCTCGAATGCCACGCCAACACCTACGCCGACTCCGACGCCGACGCCAACACCGTCTGCTTCGCAGCCGACACCCACGCCGACCGTTACGCCGACTCCGATTGTGACGCCCAGTCCCACGTCGACTCCTAAGCCGACGAAGACGCCACGTCCAGTCGCGACACCCATCCCGACGCTTCCGCCTACGGATACCGTCTTTACGGATGACGATTCCTCGTCTTCCAACAATGGGCTTGCGAGCATCTACGTGATCCTTTCTGGGATCCTTTTGATTGCCCTCGCGGTAATCATTCGTGGTCTCCAGCGGATCATCTTTCGCAGCTAGCGCTTCGGACAACTGAATATAAATGTCCTCCTCTTTGGAAGACACGGTTAGCCCCGTTATCGGCTCACTCCTTTTCTTGCTTCGGCAAGGAGGGAGACGCTCACTATCGTAGCATCCAAAACCCGTCGACGAAGATTTCGTTGGATTAGGAAACATGCGTTTCCACTAATGATCCGGCGATATAAATTCGTCAGCGGCCAGTTAGGGGTATAAGAGAAGGTAACCTTCTCAATTTTCGCTTTTTGCGATTCTTGAGACTTTACTGTCTTTTATGCCCCTTTTTTCATACAAAAAAAGTAAAAACAAAAAAGACACAGGGGATACAGAGGACTTAGGAATAATTAAAAATAAATCCGCCCGCCTAGACTTGCGTTTTGGCGAGGCTGGACTTTGATAACGAAGAACTTCTTATTTTCCCTAAAGTTTTAACAGGGAAGTTGGTCCGATAACCGCGGTCACCGGACACCTCACTTTATCGTCCCGCTGAGCGGGACTACCTTAAGTAAAATGAATTGTAGAAAAAAAACCAAAGTTCTTCAGATACCAAAGTACGTTGAAAAGTATAGTTGGAGCTATTTAGAAAATCAAGTTGACAGGAGGGTTTATACTATGGTGCAATTTCTTTCCAAATATAGTTAGGTGCTTTCAGAAGGGGAGGAAGGTTTACCATCATATCGAGTCTTTGGACGATAGAGATAGCTGGGCAGGCGTTTCCTCCGCAGAGATTTCTTTGATTGTTGAATGCGCCTCCTCCCAGAGATGCATTGGCAATCACATTTCCGGAGATGTTCAGTCTGAGATCCGGACTGGCGCAGCTGTTATTGTTTCCTTGCACTATAAAGTTATGATCTGCTGAAAATATTCCTTCAATATTAGGGGCGCTAGATGAGTTGGAGCTTACTCCCACCGATTTGTCGACGATTAAATCTTGAGATGCTGAGAACACCGCTACAGACGTAGTAGGAATATGTATCTCGCTTCGTAGCGTCAAGGTTCCATTCACCAAGATTATTATATTTCTGTTTGCTGCAAATGTATTTCCTCCAGTAATCCCTATTAAATTCATATTACCGCTTGCATGATATACGCCAGATGCTAGATTCGAGGGGAGGTTACAGTTAGCTATGCTTCCTCCACATTCATCTGCTATATCATTTAAGGCGATTGACTGCTGTAGCGCAGTAGACCTAACGTAATTGTAGGATGTTCGAATAGTATTGGGAGTTGCTGGATTATATGGCAAGCCTTGATTACTTCCAGTGATTTCCCATTGCGTGGCGGAAGACTGTCCGTTTCCGAATGTAGCAGAATTATCTCCAGCAAATATTAATCCCGGTGTTCCGCCAGCGGTTCCTGGTATAGACATGAATGATCCTCCACATGCCGCTGGTACATTTGAAGGGATATCATTTGTAATTCCATCATCAATTCTAGTATTTCCTCCAGTAGTCTGAATCCATGCAGAATTATTTGTGCTTATTCCAAAGTTAAGATTTTGTATGTCCCCACCCGCAGTACAAGATGCACTGTTGGACCCGCCAACACTACAGGGGGTACCCAAGGTTACTACAAAGGCTGGGTTTCCAAGACTTAAAGGATAAGTTACTTGATAGCCAGCTGGTAGAGTTGTATAAGAAATTGTTTGTGGTCCGTCAGCTAGATTTGTTAAATTATATGCTCCATCTGTAAAGCTAGTTGGGTTGCCACCTACAGACATAGTGATAGACCCGGTATAACGTTTTTCACCAGATGCAGTATCGCAACTGTTGCAGATCCCGTCCCCATTTGAATCTATAAAAACTTTACCCGAAACACTATTGTTGCTTAATGCAGTATTGCTGCAAGCGCCATTGCAGGTTGGAGAAGTGAAAGGTCCACCGGGCGTCAGAGTACAGACGTTTGAAGCATTGCAAGCATACCTCTGCCCTGTGGCAACACAAGTACCAAGTATTAGGTTACTGCATGAAGAACCCGCACAACAGGGGGATCCAAAAATTCCACAAAGTCCACCGGGTGCAGTACAGCTTGTTGGTGGAGCAACTGCGCAAGCACCATTGCAAGTTGATGAAGTATATGGACCATTTAACGTTACTACACATTGATTTGATGTATTACAACCGTAAGTGGTAGTAGCCGGAGGTGGGGGAGGTTGGGTTACGCCCGGAGGTGGAGTTACGCCCGGAGGTGGGGTAGGGCAGATGCCACCCGTAGAAGAAGCGCATGAAACAGTACCATTTCCATTACAAACTGCTCCATTTGGACAGCTGGTATTTTGACAAGATCCTCCGCAGAAAACCTGCCCGGGGCCGTTACAAGCTCCGCTACCTGCTTGGCAGTTGTTTGGACATCCGCTGGCGCCTCCGCCTCCTGCCCAACCATGGACACAATTTCCTGCAGAGCAGTAATCTCCTTGAGTAGCGCAGTTTGGTCCATTGCAAGAAGGACCAGTAATATTGCCGTTACAGGTAGCTGGATCGCAAGCAGCATAACTTGGTTTAATAGATATTCCTAACGTTAAAACTCCAAGGATCAGAATTGTAAATATAAATATTATTCTTCTCATTTATTTTTTTTGTAAATTATTAATGATATAACACCCAATATTATTAACAGTGGAAAGATAAAAAATATCGCTTGGCTGAGATTTTGAGATAAAGGTGCTTGAGATCCACTGGAATTACTGGATGAAGTGACTGTAGGCGCTAGTCCAGGATCGTTTTCGCTCAGGTCTTTATCCACAGAGACTATATATGCCGATGACCAAGGGGGAAGAAATGGACTTATAAGAACGTTTCCTTTAAAAAATAAAGAATCCGCAACTCCTATCCGCGCCTCGTCTGTTAGAGGATAGAAAAATGTATCTGTGGCAGCGAAGTTGTTATATACACCTATTCTTATCGGTGCGCTAGGGGATACGCCGTTTCCAGAAGAATCTTTCATTACAATGTAATAGGAAGAAATCGGAGAGTGTCCTTTTGGTAGTAATGTTTTTAATGTATTCCATTTACCCTTATATATCTTTATATCGGTATCGTCCAAGAGGCTACCTTTGGCAATAATAATGTTCGTTGCAGGAAGTAACGTTAATTTCACATCCGCTTTGTCTATTTCCGATTTAAGAATTTTTTTCTCAAGAGCTGGTTGTTTTAAATCGAAGAGAGAACCTACTCCGTTATATTGAGCGAACGCTGTATTGGAAAAAGAAGCAGAAAAGAAGATAAGTAAAAAGAGGATAACTAATTTAAATATATGTCTCATGTTTTTATATTAGTTCATTTATTGAAAAACTAAAAGTTATATTTAACATTGGGGTGGGCTAGAGCAAGCATTACAGGTGGTATTGCAAGAACCGGTAGTAGTATACGACTCACAAGCGTTGGTGGAAGCATTACACCTGGAGCAGCTCGTAGTGGTGCATCCCGTTGCGGGTCCGCCTCCTGCCCATCCTAGTACACAATTTCCTGCAGAGCAATAATATCCTTGCGTGGCGCAATTAGGTCCATTCCACATCGGTCCAGTTGCGACGCCTCCGCAGCTTGCGTTAGTAGATCCATTTCCGGGCGTGCAGGTACCGGAACCGCATGAGGGATTACATCCGCTTGATGATCCGCCCCCAGCCCATCCTAGTACGCAGTTTCCTGCAGAGCAATAATATCCCTGAGTAGCACAGTTGTTGCCATTACACATCGGTCCAGTTGCGACGCCTCCGCAGCTTGCGTTAGTGGATCCACTTCCGGGTGTGCATCCTCCACTAGGTCCACCAGGAGTAGGAGTAGGGGTAGATGGGACTGGTGTTCCAGGATTTGGACCCGTAGGGCCGCCAGTACATGTTCCAGGCACTATGCCTCCAGTGCTGCAAGACCCACCACTACTACAGACACCATAACATTGACATGATTGACCATTGGAAGTACACGCTCTATTGCAACAATTGGATACACCGCCACCGCATCCACAAACAGGAGGATTGCACGTATTGGGAGTCCTTCCGCAGGTGTTACCCGCAGGACATGTCCAGTTTGTAGTAACCGGACAATTGACCCCATGAGATCTGCAAAATGTATATATTTGGTTGTTCCCACAAGATTGACTCTGATTTGTGCAAGTAGGTCCAGACACATTACACCCTGTGCATCCTGCTTCAAAACACTGATCCTGAAAACTATTTGAGCAGACGCCGCACTGAGATCCGCATGTACCAGATTGGAAATCCCTAGTGCCGGTGTTGGTAGTCGCTGAGCAGTCTACCGCTAAAGTGGGGGGGGCAAAAAACAGAAAAAGGGAAGAAAGGATAATGAAGAATACAAGCTTCTTGATCACAAATTTATTATGGATCAGGAAGTAAATTATGTCAATCGAGTCAATTAAGAATCACGATCAACATCTACTAGGTTTACCACCCATACATATCCAGATGATCTGGATTCAACCTCTTCACCAACATCGCTTAGGTATCTGCTTAAGGTGTCACGATTTCTTTTAAAATCACTTGAATTAAAGACACCGAGACTATCAGTCAAGGGCGTTCTGGCAAGTGCTATAGATGCTCTGATTGAAGAGCCTGCTTTTAAATACTTCGCTCCGTCTGCTAAGTCGGTTCCCAAATAGTTTGACCCGTCGAAAAAGGATGTTCCAGATTTTATTATTAGAGTATAGGATCCTCCTACAATTGTGGACATTGTTACGTCTTTATCCCCAAATCTAAAAATATTACCATCTTTTTTTTCAACCTTTCCAGATCCGGTCGTTGTCTCAACTATAATCCTATTATTCTTTTTATCAGCAGTTGCTTTTAATATCGTAAGCCCCTCGGCCCTAAGCGAGTAGTGGGGTTCATAATCAGGGAGTGGTTCCATCCTAATGTCGCCCTTGCTAGGGAATCCATTGGAATCGGTGGAAATTGGAACATCATTAACACTCTCATAGGGACTTACGGGAATTTGATCATACCATGGAGGATCTTCAGGTTTCTGGGTTGTCTCAGGAGTTTTAGTTGGGGTGACGCTGTTGGAGGGTTTTGGTTTTTCTGTAGAGTTAGCCGATCGAGAGGGAGTCGCCTCAATTCTAGGCGTGGCAGAAGGGAAAGTAGCAACAGCTCCGCTTGGTAAAACATGGGATGGCTCTTGGCTTGGCATAGTAGAAGGAGAAACGAGTCCAATAGCGGGTTCCGTTGCTGGTACTTGGGTGGGATTTCCTTCTGGTGGTGTTCCTGATCCTGGCTGTCCTGATACAGCAGCCGCCACTAGTGCACTTCCGCCAACCCCAGCTGCAATATAGTCTCTAGGTCTTAAAGGGCCGATATTGGGTAGGCGAGGTGTGGGAATGTGTGGTAGGTGAAAGCCTCTGCGTCTAGCTACAGTACCTGCTCCAGCATTGAGTACGCTAGTTGCTTCTGGACCTTCAGATAATGCTTTAAACCCAGGTTGAATCACTGGCTCGGTTTGTGGAGCGGGGGAACCCAGTACGCCTGCTTCTCCTGCTGGTACCAATCTTTGTTCTAAAGTCATCTTCACTCCTATTTCAGACTATCGTTTTTGACTATAAATGTCAATTTCTGTCGAAAAGTTGTCAATATGATAGCATCACAAAGACTAAAAGTCAACCTATAGTCTTAGGGTTGATATACGGATGTAGTTAGTCCCCATGGGACACATCGGGTGGTATTATTTTCACGTAGTAATGCGATGAAGTTTTTGTTGCAAGTCGTTATACTTGGATTGATTTGTTTATTTTCGATATCAAGAAAAATAATTAGTACTTCCTGAGCGCGCATGTTATATGCAGAAAAAGCCATTTCCTGACTATTGAGTCGATTAACATTTCTCTTCGGTGGAAAAAAATCCGATGTCTGTTGAGTCATGGATAAAGATGGTAATTCTTTCGAGTAAACAAGAACTTTTTGTCTTATTCCTTGTTGGAACTCGAATTCTACATATACATTGTCTTCTAATTTTGAAACTTGAATTACTTTTCCCACGACCATCGCCACTTGTTCATCCTCAGATAATTTTATAAACCCAAGCTTAGCTTTCTGTCCTTCAATGACATAGTAAGATAAGCTGGGTTTTTTTGTGAGATTTTTATTTATAATGAAGCCACTTATTAGCAATGCGGATAGTATAACCAACGCTCCGACAATAAACAGGACCTTTTTCATTATTTGGGGGATTTTTCTATTTTGAATAGAGCGCTGTCTTCGTCAGTATATTTATTAAACGTGCTCTGTACTTTGCCCATGACTACATCGCCGTTTTTTAGGGCTAAATCTCTCAAATTAGTCATTACTGCCTGCGTAAACACGTCGGAACTATTTGCGCTCGATACTACTCCTGGGGAGAGATAGATGAAAAGATCGAAAGTGGAGTTAGCAAATACATATTCAGATGTATATTCAGACCCATCAGACGCTTTAGCAATATTTGCATCTGGACCCTTTCGGTCTGAGAGATGAAAGCGAATGGAGTTTATTCTTGTGGGTTGGGCAAGCTCATTATAAGTCTTGCTCCAGAGATCGAAATCATCCACGTATTTTTTAAGTGATGTCTCATCTTCCATAGTCAGGGAATATCCGGGAAGATCTGATACTGCGGAAAGGGTTGGATTTATCGGTGTGGCAGGATTATTTGTATCAGAATTGGTTTTATGTGGAAGTGATCCGACTAAAGGGAGATTGTTTGGTATCGTAACAAGGTTGAAAAAATTGAAGAGGACAATAACTAGCAGATATACCAAAACTCCAGTTCCTAGAATAATTACCATCCTACCCAAGTTTAGTCTGGATTTATTTGACTGGTATCCACTCGTTTGATTCACGGAGTCGGTCACAATATTATTGTCGATTATTAGCTTGTTTTTGTCAATTATTTTTTACAGCCCAAGCAGGCGAAGGGCGAATGAAAGAAGAGAGTATATAAAGTCGTTTAGGGAAAAGCCTCCAATGGGCCCCATGAGAAGCACAAATATTATTAAAAATCCTACAGAGCTTAAAGACAAATAAGTCGCTGCTTGTTTGTCTGGTAAAAATTGCGCCAAAACCTTGGATCCATCGAGTGGGGGAATTGGAAGAAGATTAAATATCGCTAGGAGAATATTTAAAGCTACCGTCTGAAACAAGATAGCTGTTAGGAGGGGCGGAAATGCCCCGTGACCTACCTTATAAATGCCTGCAGCCGCCACAGCGATCAAAATATTTGTGAGGGGACCTGCCAATGATACTAGTGCCAGATCTTTTTTCCCATCTCTTAAATTAAAAGGATCGACTGGAACAGGTTTTGCTGCACCAAATATTACAGGAGATCCAGCGAAAATAAGAAGAACAGGAAGGGCTATGCTCATAAGGGGATCTATATGGGGGATTGGATTTAGAGTAAGCCTTCCCATGAGCTTGGCTGTGGGATCACCCAGACGGTAAGCGACTACGCCGTGAGCAATTTCATGAAGAATTGCTGAATAAATTAAAATTCCAAGCGATATTGCTAGAGTGGTTAAATCCATGACTCCAATTATACAATATTGAGTTATATTCCACTTTTTTGTATAATCAGACGACTATGAAGTGCGATAACTGCGGAAAAGGTATAATGGTGGGCCACAACGTTTCTCACGCAAAAAACAGAACCAGAAAAGTATTTAAGCCAAATCTTCATTCGGCGCGCATTCTTACGGGAAGTAATTATAAGAGAATGAAGCTTTGCACCAAATGCCTAAGACTCCTAAAGAAAAAAGCAGAACCGAAAGTAATTACTCCTGTGGTTTCAGACGCTCCTGTACTCGCTGCGGTCTAAGTTGACCTTTATCTATAGGCAAATCCACTTTCATTTTACCACGTTTTCCTGCAAGTCTTACATGAGTATCTACCCCAGTCGAATCTTTTACCGTTCCTAAAACTTGGCTTGGGTCCACAGAATAGTGGCCCGGGTTATCAGAGGGATCTTTTCCTCTATTTAAATAATCTTCTACGGTTTTTGCAAGACTTCTTCTGTGTTCGTCGTCTTGAGGGGGAGTTTCGGGAACACTGAAGGATGGTTTCTTTTCAGACATAGTCTAATTATAGTTTATGCGCCTACGACAAGTCGAGCTTACTTAAAATCTCTTTTCCCTTTGGGTAACCATTTGCGAAATCTTTAAAACTTTGTGGTTTTTTACCTTCGGTTTGAATCATTTCATTGGGAAGAAGCTTTACTATAGTATTCTTTCCATTTAAATCAGCATGAAACCATACGCCTGGCCATGGGTAATAAGCCCGAATCATTCTGTCTAGAGTTTCTTTTTTTGGCGGTTTATTTATATCGATGAACCCATCCTTTTTATTCAGAAGCTTGGTCATGGAAGATTGACTATCGTCTTGGGCGGTAGGAGTTATAAATTCTTCAAAATAATCTATCAGAGTTTTTTCAAGCATATTTGCTCCTTGCTTAAAAAGAGATTTGTGAAGAGTGTCAGTATTATCATCGTCTAGAATTTCGAATTCTTCCTGAGCTAATATGGGTCCGTGGTCCATTTTTTCATCAATTTGAAAAATTGTTACTCCGGTTTCTTTGTCACCATTTAAAATCGCAGTTTGCACAGGGGTAGAGCCTCGGTATTTAGGAAGCATAGAGGGATGAATATTTACTACGCCTTTTGGAAAAAGACCTAAAGCATTTTTAGGTACCATTGTTCCAAAGTACGCAATTATTCCCAAATCCGCATCTGCTTTCTTTATCTCTTGAGCACTTCTTTCATCTAGCTTTGAGATGGAGAGGTAGGGAATATCAAATTCTTTGGCAAATAATATGACTGCTCCTGAAGTATCCGTAGTAACTATCAGGGATAACCCAAATCTATCCCTTAAGACTCCAAGAATTGGAATTACATAAATACCCGATCCAAAAAAAACAGTTTTCATTATATTTGGATTGGCTCAAAAACCATCTCACCTTTTTCATCGCGAGTGGAGTGGTAGAGTTGTCCTTTTTGTTCCAAAACTTTTTTGGGAAATAAAATTCCATTGAGATGATCTACTTCGTGTTGAACTATGGTAGACATAAATCCACTGAATCTTTTATTGTGAGGGTTTCCTTTTTCATCGAAATATTCTAGTTCCACGTCATCGAATCTTTTTACTTCACCCCAAACATCCTGAAGAGATAGGCATCCTTCAAGTTTTTTATCTTTCTTTTTTTTGTTCTTACCACCGGCTTTATCTGTCGAGGAGACAATTCTCGGATTTATGAAAACCTGAAGATCAGATTTTTCCGAGGGTTTGGCAATAAACATGGAGATAGATTTTCCTACCTGGGGAGCGGCAAGTCCTACTCCTTTGGGATCTGAAGCGTGATCTAGCGCAATCTCCATTTCCTTAATCAGCGTTTTAATTTCAGAACTGATATGAGGTTTAACATCAATTTGTTCGGCAACTTGAGAAAGTACTTGGCTTGGTGCTTGAAGAATTTTTAGCATCTATTTGGTTCCGTTCCAGGCAGATAATGCATCTTTGGCTCTGGAATAGTTTGGCTCCAGATTTGTCAGAATATAATTCATCTCATCTTCTGCTTTCTTTTTGTAATCAGCGTTTATTACTTTTTGATTTTTATCCACACCCAAATCCCTATACACAAGACCTAGTGCAAATCTAGCGTCCACATAATCTGGTTTAAGCTTTACAGTATTTTCTAGAATCTGAGCCGCCTTCTCTAAATTATTGTTTTGATATGTAAGTACTCCCAAATTGTATTGAATACTTGCTTCGGTAGGGGCTAGTGCCGATGTTTTTTGAATCGCCTGCAGGGCAAGTGGAAGATATGAAGCATTTACCTGGGATAGAGTGTAATAAATTCTTACTTTTGTCTTCCAGAATAAAATATTGTTGGGATAGTTGGTAGTTAAATCATTGCTCAGAGCGATTGCTTCAGATGCTAAGCTTTGGGCAATTGCCTGATTCTGATCTTTATTTTTTTCATCAGTCTGGGAAATAAGTTGAACAGCTAATATTGCATCATTGGAGGACACTTCATTTTCGAACACTGGCTCTTTTCTCATAGTCACTGCCTGATGAAGAGGCTGATAGGCTTTATCTGGGGCTCCGGCTTGACCCAAATTAAACCCCAACGCATAAGAGTTATCCGCTCTCCATGAATTAATTAAAAAATAAATTATCAAAACTGTAGGTACTGCCAGACCACCCAAAATTGCCCACCTAAAGGGAGTTAAGTGGTTGCTACTATTTCCCTCTTTTCCAATAAAATAATTGGGGTTTATATTTCCGATTAAAAGAAGTACAAATGCAGGAATTAAGAATAAATAAATATTGGTGATTACCACAGAAAATCCAAAAAAATTTGTTACAAGTATAGAAATAAAGGAGGCACCTAAGGCGATTATCATCGTTTGGTTTTCTTGTGTATATGGATAGGAGTCTGCTTTAAGTTTTCCTAGAACTTTTGAGGAGTATTTTCGAGCGGAGGGGAATATCGAGGATATAAATATTACCAAAAATATAACAATGATTGATAAGTAGCTTAAGATTCCAAAACTTCCGGTCGTTGCCATGTAGTTTAAGAATTCGTTGTGAGCTTTGTTATAAAGAAAATTCCATTCAGAGGTTAGATTGTGTTCAGCGGGTCTATATTTGTAGTAAGCGAATGCAAACGTTTCTACTCCTGTTCCAAAAATGGGATTATTCTTCCAGATATTTAATGCACCCCTCCATACTATTAGGCGAATTTTTCCAGAATCTGTTCCTCCGAGCTCTCCTGCTGTTGGTGCTACATCACTTGCTGCATTCGTGGGACTTGAAATGTTTTGGATAGCGGATAGGCTAAATTTATCTATTCCTGTCATGCTTATTCCAATAAGAAAAGTAAAGACAAGAAGTGACACGACTGTTCCCATAACTGGAATCATCTTTGAATTTAAGTAGGTTCCCTTATTGAGGTATGAGATAGCTATTGTTGTTATAGAAAAACCCAGGAACGATACTAAAAATAAAATTCCAAGTATAGGACTTGACTTGAGAATAGAAAAAGTAAGAAAAATGGCAGATAGAGAAGAAGAAATAATTATGGCTAGACGCTGGTTTTTATTTACAGCGGACTTCCATGAGAGTAGGGCAAACATGGCTATAAATGAGATTAAAAATCCTACAATTCCTGATCGAGCACGAGTAAATAAAAGATCCACATAAAAAAGAATTGAAATAATTCCAAATAACCCTGCTAGGATATTTTCTCTACTGGTTATCTTCTTCGCTTTGTTAAAAAAGTTCACGCAAAAAGCTAGTGATACTGGAAGAAGTATGATTAGGTAAGCGGCTAGCCAATCCGGCTGACCCAGTGTTGAAAAAATTCTGATTTTGGGTTGAAAGTCTGCAGTCCAACAGGCAACGTCCAAATTTCCTCGAAAATAAAGACAAGTTGGATCATATCCAAAGTGAGAGGGTAGTCCCCAAAGACTAACAAAGACTCCCGAAGCAATAGAAACATAGAGCATTCGCCTTACAATTTTTTGTTCCCAAAGTGTGGAAATTAAATTTTCCTGTTTCCTTTTATTTTCTTCTTTGTTGTCTTTTTTTGGCATAAAGTTGCTTACAAATGCGTAGTACAAAACGATGTATGAAATAGTTGAAAGTAATCCGCCATTAAATCTTGAATAATATCCCCAAAGAGAAATATGTGAATCCAAAGAAAATATCGTAGAAATAATTTGAGATATTAGAAATAAAAGAATAAAAATATCTAGAGGCGTTCGCTGAATCTTAAATTCCCTATTTATTACCATTTTTCCCAGCCAAAAAAATGCAATTAATGCAGTCGCACCAAAAGTGATCCACATCTTGTTGAACTCAAAAAGTTCTGAGGTAGATCCGGCAAAAACTATCGGAACCAAAAATAAAATGGCGTAAAAAAGAAACTCAATTCCGCGATCAAAAATCTTAAATAAATTCCGTATCATCGCAAATATTGTAGCATACCTCTTGAATCTATTGGCAAAGAAGTGTCGTTGATGTAGAATCAATATTAATTCAAACTTCAAAATTCAGAATTCAAAACTTAGCGTATAGGTTTTGAGTTTTACGCTTTGAGTTTTGAGCTATCTATGTTGGATCGATTCTTTAAACTCTTTTCTCATGATATTGGAATTGATCTTGGTACTGCCAATACTTTAGTTTGGGTAAGAGGAAAAGGTGTAGTTATTCGTGAGCCATCTGTAGTGGCAATTCATAAAAGAACCAGGAAAATTATTGCTATTGGTACCGAAGCCAAGAAAATGCTTGGGAAAACTCCGGAAAGTATTGAAACGATTCGCCCATTGAAGGGTGGAGTTATTTCTGATTTTGATGCCACATCGGCTATGATTTCCAAATTTATCCAGATGATTCACGATGATTCATCATCTCTTCCTACTGCACTTTCAAGACCTAGAGTCGTAATTGGTATTCCCTCTTCGGTAACAGAAGTAGAGCGAAGAGCTGTTTGGGAGGCGGCCCTTTCCGCTGGCGCTAGAGAGGCTTATCTTATAGAAGAGCCCATGGCAGCAGCGATTGGCGAGGGAGTTTCAGTTTTTCAGCCCACAGGAAAGATGGTCGTGGACATAGGTGGCGGAACTACCGAAATCGCAGTGATTTCACTTGGCGGAATAGTTGTTTCCAAATCTTTGAAAACTGCAGGAGACGACATGGATCGAGCTATCTCTCACTATCTGCGTTTAAAGCATGGCGTTTTACTTGGAGAAAAAACTGTGGAAGAATTAAAAATAAAATTAGGGTCCGCATTTGAGCGTCCCAAGCCCCCCAAGTCTACTGAGGAAAAATCAGAAACCAAAGAAAATGAGCGAGTCGCTGTAGTAAGGGGCCGAGATATTGAAACAGGACTTCCTAAGAGTCTTCGTATTACAGAAGCGGAAGTGAGGGAAGCGCTAGCTCCAGTGCTTTCTAAGATTGTCGATTCGATTGTTCAGGTTTTGGAAGAATCTCCACCTGAGTTAACATCTGATATCTTGGAACACGGAATTTTACTTACTGGTGGAGGATCTATGCTTTATGGTCTAGAGAAGCTGATAATTGAAAGAACACATATCCCCGTAATTAGGTCCGAAGATCCACTTACCACCGTTGTTAGAGGTACTGGAAAAGTGCTTGACGATATGCTTCTTTTGGATCGCGTAAAAGTCATCGGGGGCCTCAAATAAATGAGTTCTCGCAAGAATTACAACTCTATTTTTTTAATCTGCTTTATTACGTCTGCCATCGTTCTAGCATTGTGGAAGACGGGAGTCCTCAACACTCCCGCGGGACTTATCTCAAAGATTTTTTCCAAACCTCGAGAGGTATCTATATCCCAACTTTTTAATAACAAAAATTCTGATTTAGCGAAACTTTCTAGGTCACTTGATCTTGCAAAAATTGAAAAAGAAAATCAGGCGCTCAGAGATCAGTTTGCAGTCTCAAGCCCCAGCCCTTCCTCCATTATCCCGGCCCAAATTATTGGAGCGCCTTCACTCGTTCCAGGTTCCAGCGCTCCCACACAGTTTATTTTGGATAAAGGGGAGTCCGATGGGGTAAAAACTGGCCAAGCTGTGATTCTCGAAAATAATTTGGTAGGACAGATCTCTCAAGTCTCGGAAAGTTCTTCGAAAGTAACTCTGGTAAATAATAAATCAGTTTCATTTACTGGGAAAACGCAGAATGGAGCGCTGGGAGTGGTAAAAGGTCTTGGGGATTTGCTCGTAATAAATAACATTCTTCTTTCAGAAAATGTAGAGAAAGAAAGCTTAGTTTTGACCAAAGGAGACCAGGATATAAATAGACTTGGTATTCCACCAGATTTGGTAGTGGGAGCAATATTATCAGTAGATAAGGATCCTTCTGCGCTTTTTCAAAAAGCTGAAATAAAAAGCCTAGTAGACTTTAATAAAATATCTACAGTATTCATAGTCATAAAATGATTTATTTAGGAATAATCATTTCAGTATTTCTTCAGTCGACCCTCTCTACGATCCCAATCATAATTCCAATTCTTGTTTATTATTTTATTTTTTCAAAAAAAATGAATGCATTTGGTATGGCGCTAGTCAGCGGAATTTTTATCGATATATTTTTACTAAATCCGATAGGAGCTACATCTCTGTTTCTTACAATAATTTTATTTATCATCTCTCTGTACTCAAAAAAATTTGAAATACAGACCCCCATATTTTTGGTGTTAATAACGTTTATCTCAACCTTAATATATTCCTTTTTATTTTCTCCTGATTCTTCTTTTCAAAAAGCTATTTTTAATATTGCCCTTGCCTTATTAATTCTTAATATAATTAAGTTTTGGAAAAAGAAAAACATTCACTTTACTTCTCTGGTAAAATAGTTTTCTATGGCCAAATTCCCCTCAAGACACGCAGCTACACCAGGTGTTGCTTTCGGAGATCAAATCTTTAACGAAAAAATAAAAAGAAAGAGAAGTTATGATAGTTCCAGCCGCTCATCCCAAATCCGCGGAGGATTAATGCTCATCTTTATTTTGGTTTCTACAATATTAATTGCAGTAAAACTTCTAGGTCTTCAAATTCTTCAAGGCGCTTATTATAAAAATCTATCCAATAGCAATAGAATTAGAACACAGATAATACATGCTCCTAGGGGCACATTATTTGATAGAAATGGAAAAGCGCTAGTCTACAATGTTCCCGGATATAGAGAAGAAGTAGATGGTAAAACAAAATTACTAACACAAAACGAAGCAGTTCCTCTTATTGCGAAAGGTAAGAAGGATTTGGACATCGATTCCTTAAGACAATATCCATACAAAGAAGTTGCTTCCCATGTGCTTGGATATATTGGGCAGATTTCCCCAGAGGAGCTTAAGAAGCCGGAATATTTGGAATATGGTTCCTCGGATCTCATTGGTGAAATGGGAATTGAGAGACAGTATGAGCGCGATCTTCGAGGAGTGGATGGAAAGCAATTAATAGAAGTAGACAATGTCGGAAATCCTGTTCGAAAGCTAGGACAAACAGATCCCACCCCGGGGAAAAATATTAAATTAACTCTGGATATAGACGTTCAAAAGGCTGCGTTTACAGCCATGAAGGATGTTAAGAAAGGTTCCGTAGTGGTATCAAAGCCCGATGGGGAAATACTGGCGATGGTGTCTAAGCCATCATTTGATCCGAATCTTTTTACTATGGGAAGTACCTATAAAGCCGCTAGTGAATCTGGATACACCAAGCTTTCTGATATATTACTGGACGGAGATGGCCAGCCGCTTTTAGATAGGGCAATTTCGGGAACTTATCCTCCAGGATCTACTTTTAAAATAGTTAATGCGTCTACCGGATTAGCAGATAAGATAATAGACTCAAGCTATACAGTTAATGACACCGGAGTAATAAAAATAGGTGAGTTTTCTTTTGCCAATTGGTACTTCACTCAGTATGGAAGAACGGATGGAAGCGTAGATGTGGTAAAGGCTCTTCAGAGATCTAACGATATCTTTTTTTACAAGCTAGCGGAAAAAATTGGCGTAAATAAATTATCGAGTATGGCAAATAATTTCGGTGGAGGGAAGGAGCTTGGGATTGATATCCCTGGCGAGTCTTCGGGTCTTGTTCCGACACCGGGATGGAAAGAGAAAGTTATTGGTGAGCCATGGTATACAGGAGATACTTACCATTATGGAATAGGACAGGGATATCTCTTATCTACTCCGCTTCAGGTTAACGCTTGGGCACAAATTATTGCTAACAATGGAACTCTTTTTAAGCCGCACATATTAATGGCCGCCAAACCCTTTGCACTCAAATCGGATTTTTTAACGGATAATACTATCGATTTAGTTAGACAAGGAATGATTAACGCTTGTGCTCCAGGTGGAGTAGCATGGCCATTTTTTAATTACACGGTTAAAAATAGTAATTTAAAAGTTGATAATAAAAATATTCTAGAGGCTCCCAAAGCTACCACTTCGGCCAATTTTAAAGATTATAGACATGTGGTGGTAGCTTGTAAAACCGGGACAGCCCAGCATGGGGACGAATCAACACTTCCTCACGCATGGATAACTCTATATGCGCCTGCTTTTGACCCACAAATTGTCGTGACAGTTCTTGCGGAATCAAGTGGAGAGGGGTCAAATATTGCTGCCCCCGTAGCAAAGAAAATTCTAGATCAATATTTTGAGAACCTCAAATAAAGTATTGCTCTTGATTATTTATCTACTATAATACCCCTCATGGATCGCAAATACTATCTCGCTTTTTCTCAGTTTCCTGGAATAGGTCCGCATAAATTTAGATCACTTCTAGCTCATTTTGGATCTGCGGAAGAAGCCTTTAGAGCTGATAAAAAAGATCTGGAAAAAATTATTGGGTCCAAAACTTCTCAAAAGTTTGATTCTTTTAGAAACAATTTTAATCTTAAAGAATACGAGGACCAATTAACAGATAAAGGAATAGAATATCTTTGCTTGATAGATGATGACTATCCGTCCCTTTTAAAACTAATTCCAAATCCACCCTTCCTTCTATATGTAAAAGGAAATAAAAAAATTCTTGATAGTAAAAACACCATTGCTATTGTGGGAACCAGAAAAATTACTTCTTATGGGAAAGATGTTACTGATTTATTTTCTTCAGAGTTGTCAAAAAATTTTATTATAATTTCGGGAATGGCTCTGGGGGTAGATGGGCAAGCGCATAAATCTTGTTTGGAATCATATGGAAAAACAGTTGCAGTTTTAGGAAATGGAGTAGATCTTCCATTTCCATCAAGCAATGCCAAGCTATATGATGAAATCTTGAAAAAGGGTGGAGCTATAATCTCTGAATTTCCTCCAGGTCAGCCGCCAAGTGTGGGATCCTTTCCTTCCCGGAACAGAATTATCGCAGGGATGTCTCAGGGAGTTTTAGTTACTCAAGGCGCAGAGGATTCAGGATCAGTAATCACGGCAAATCTCGCCCTGGAATTCAATCGGCCCCTTTTCGCAGTACCCGGACCAATAACTTCATCTCTTTCAAAAGGACCAAATAGCCTAATTTCCAAAGGGGCAAAACTTGTATCAGATCCCAAAGACGTTTTGAAAGATCTTGGTTTTTCAACATTAAGACGGGCTCGCCTCGCTGGAGCTTTGGCGAAGCGGGAAACTAAAAAAATAAAAATAAATGGACTTACAGATAATGAACTGAAAATTTTAGAGGTATTAGAAAATGAAAATTTATCATTTGATCAAATTGCAAAACGGCTTAAACTTAATGCATCTCAAATGGCGAGTACTCTTTCTGTAATGGAAATAAAAGGCATTATAAAATCTTCTCAAGGAGCATATCGATTGGTTTAAGTCCTTGACATCTCTGGTAAGATTTAATCTACAATCATTAAGTTATGGCAAAGAACCTAGTTATAGTGGAGTCTCCCACCAAAGCCCGAACCATTGGAAGATTTTTAGGATCTGATTTTGAGGTAATCGCTTCTATGGGTCACATCTATGATCTTCCTAAGAGTAAGCTTGGCGTAGATGTCGAGCATAATTTCGATCCTCAATATGAGTTGATGAAGGATAAGAAAAAAACCCTGGACCAGCTTAAAAAGATTTCCAAAACTGCAGATAGAGTAATACTTGCTACCGACTTGGATCGAGAAGGTGAGGCAATTGCTTATCATATAGCAGATCATCTGGGAAAAAAAAGCGCTGACAGAATAGTCTTTCATGAAATTACCAAAGAAGCTATTGATGAGGCTCTTAATAACCCGAAAAAAATTAATGTTAATCTGGTGGATGCCCAGACAGCCAGACGTGTTTTGGATCGCCTGGTGGGATACAAGCTTTCACCCATCCTTTGGCAAAAAGTCAGAAGAGGATTATCTGCAGGAAGAGTTCAGTCAGTAGCACTTCGCCTGATAGTCGAGCGCGAACGAGAAATAGAGGCGTTTAAAAAAGAGCCTTACTACACAATTACAGTTACTCTTGAAAAAGATAAATTCCAAACCCCATTTGAGCTTGTTGAAATAAATGAGGAAAAAATAGAGGAGAGCAAAAAACTTGATCTTTATGATGGAGAATACAAATATAGCAAAACCACCATTGATTCCGAGGAAAAGGCAAAAAAAATAGTGGAGGATTTAAAACCGAAAGACTTTGTGGTCTCAGATGTTACCAAAAAAGAAATGAAAAGAACTCCGCCTCCTCCATATACTACATCTACTCTTCAGCAGGATGGAGCAAGGCGCATGGGAATGTCAGGAAAAAGAACAATGAGCCTAGCGCAAAAACTTTATGAAGAAGGATATATTACATATCACAGAACAGACTCTGTTTTCATAGCAGATGCTGCGAGAACCCAGATGTCTTCATATGTTAAGAGTCAGTTTGGAGAAAAATATCTACCTCCCACACCCCGTTTTTATAAGCAAAATTCTAAGAATGCTCAGGAAGCGCACGAAGCGATTCGACCATCCAAAATTTCAGTGACTGGTACGCAAGTATCTCAAGATCTGGGGGCGCAATACGGAAAACTTTACGATCTAATCTGGAGAAGAGCGCTCGCTACTCAGATGGCAGATGCCATCACAGAGTCCACTGTAGTTTTTGTTAATGTCGGTGGTAAGTCCTATACTCTTAAAGCAAACGGTTCAATTCTAGTCTTTGATGGATTTCTAAAGATTAATCCCCAGGCCCTAGATGATAAGAGTCTTCCGGATTTTAAGACAGGGGAAAGTCTTAATTTTTTGGGAGCACTACCTGTTTTTCATGAAACCCTTCCTCCGCCTAGATATAACGATGCATCTATCATAAAAACTCTGGAAGAAAAAGGAATTGGAAGGCCCTCTACTTATGCAACTATTATTTCCACTATTGAATCGCGTGGATACATAGAGCGCGAAGAGGGAAAATTTAAGCCCACTGCTGTGGGACTTGCGGTAAATGATTTCTTGGTAAAAAACTTCTCCTCCGTAGATGACATTCCATTTACTGCCACCATGGAGGATCAGCTAGATGATATAGCCAATGGAACCAAAAAATGGGTTCCTGTGATTAAGGAATTTTATGAGCCTTTTGAAAAAAAACTGGAAACAGTTTCCAAAGCAGATAGAGTTAAGATTGCAGTCGAATCTACTGGAGAAAAATGTCCACTGTGTAAAGAGGGAGAGCAAGTAGTACGTAGCGGGAGATTTGGTAAATTTATTTCTTGTTCGAGATTTCCTGACTGTAAATATACAGCCCCTCTTATCGAAGAAACCAATCTAATTTGTCCGAAAGATGGGGGGAAGATCGTCATCAAAAAAACGAGAAAAGGAAGAAAGTTCTATGGATGCGGCAATTATCCTAAATGTGACTTTGCTGCCTGGAAGATAGAGGATATTAAAGGAAACTCAAATGTTAAAACTCAAAACTCAAAACCCGAAGATGTTCCTCAAAAGCCTACTGCGTGAATTTGAAGGTGGAGAGCATCTTGTCGAAATAAGTTCTTACGGATACTTTATCTTTTGTTGAAGAGTTAAAATCTAGAGTAAAGTATTGGCCGTTTTTTAAAAACTCTATGACGTGATGACTCCAGTTACGAGAATCATCATAATCTAGTGTTGAAGCAGGCAGCCCATTAATTGTAGCTTTGGTAGCAACCTGACTTGAATCAAAACTTGTCTTCTTTCCAACGGTTATATCTAGCTGAGGGACTGAGCTGTATTCACCAGACATCGAATTTAATAGGCTTATTTGAACTCGGTTTAATATAATCGCATTATTTCCTTCGACTTCAGGAAATTCAGTAATCTTGTCATCCCACAGGTAATCAATTGAATAACCAAATTTAGTGTTAGTGTAGGTTTTCCAGTCTAGGTTTGTTTTCGTTGAAGGAGATGGGGAGGTACTGACAGTATTTTGGGCCGCAGGTTGGTTTTGAGAGTTTTTGCCCAAAACAAATGCGCCTACTCCAACCAGAAAGATTAGAGCGATTATTCCTAGGAAAATTATTGCTAGTTTTTTGGATAGAAAGCGGGGAGAGGGGTATGAGGTTTTAGGTCCCACATTATCCATGGGGGTGGGAGAAGGCTGCGGAAAATTTACATTAGGATCTTTTGGTTCCATGAAGCAATTATTTCACTAAGCAATAGGGAAAGCAAATAATTACTTTGTGAATTTGAAGGTGGAAAGGATTTTTTCGAAATCTTTTTCTGCAGTGGTATTTTTCTCATCATACCCAAAATTAATTAGTAGCTTCTTCCCACCAGGAGTAATTATTTGTGCAGTGTAGAAAGTCGAACAGGTAGCTCCGTCAGGCAGGGAGTTAGTTTTACCTTTCACTTTTGTAAATTCTATGCCTGGTCCGTTTCTTTTTGTTTCAAAGTTCCAAGTGGGATTACACATTCCGCCGAACTGGGGATCGATATATAGCTGCAGATCATTCTTATAGTCCCCGCTACTAATTCTTAAACTATCATCCGCAATCCCAGTAGGTTTTTGAGGAAGATAATCCTTAAATATAGATAAGTACACTGGATATTCAAATGAAAATCCATAGTCTGTATTGGTGTATTTCTTCCAATCATCTGTCGATCCAGGAGTAACAGCAGAGCTGGGGGTTGGTGTAGGGCTGGGAAGGGTAGTTACATATGGTTTTGCATTCTTGCTCTGGGTGTAGACAAATATTAATGCGAGAAATAGTAGGGCAATAATGAGGCTTGCGATGAATATAACTCTTCCTGTGAACCTTCTTTCTCTGGGGGATTCTTTGAGATCTTCGGGTACTTCTACTGCTTCTGTTTTTAATTTCTCTTCCATACCTATTGTGTAGGACACTCAGCAAATTCACATTTAGTACCTACTCTAGTTACAAAAGATCCATCCGGACACTGTTTTGCTTCTTGAGTGCAGGCAGTCGCACCAGAGCTGGCAGTAGGGCTTGGCGCTGCGGTGAATTTCAGAGAAGAAATCATTTGATTAAATACGGCTGTATCTTTATCGCAAGTAAACATATTGAAGGTAAAATCAGGAGTTTGGTATACGTATCCGGTGGCATCGCAGTCAGCAATAACAGCGTAGTCCAGATGTGTTTGGTATTGTTTGAAAGGTAGACCGTTAACATCTTTTGCTGTGTAAGTTAAGCTATCTGATGCGATAGCTGCAGAGGCACTGCCGACTGCTTTCAAAGCAACAAAGTTATTCGATGCTTCTTCTGTGGCAATTTTTGTGAAGTTGAAAGGTATTCCAATTTGTGGACTATCTCTTTTAACAATGTCTGCTCCTCTAAAAACTGAGTAATTCTTAGGATACTTTATTGAATAACCCAGATCGGGATCAGCATAGGTTAACCAATCGGCGGTGGGATCTGGAGTAGATGTTGGAGATATAGTGGGTATGGGAGTAGCGAGGGTGCTGTCATAGGTTTTGGTATTCATATTCTGAGAGTAAAAATAAAGCGCAGCGGGGATCAGAAGAGCTATCACAAATAAAATCAGGGCCACGATCTTTTTACTAAATCTCTTGGTGTTTTCAATTTCGTTGTGAGAATTTACTTCATACTCAGGTCCGATTACCGTAGGTGGAGTGGGAGGTGCTGGAGGAGGCGGTGGTGAAATAGGTTGGTTTGATTGTGGCTCCATATAGGAATTATTTCAGGAAGCAGTTGGAAATGCAACTAAAAGAGCTTTCCCAGCAATACAACAATTCCCACTATTACTACTTGGTCGAGCTTCCCCCAAATATTATTAAGTTTTATGCCATGGTTGAGGCGATTATCTGTTAATTTGGTGAATCTGTAGAATTGATAAAAAGGAAAAAACTTCCAGTCTAGGAAAAGATAGGGAGCTGCCAAAACATCCTCCAGAAGAGCTGCGGATATTATGACTATAGCGTAAATAAGGCTCGTTCCCGGAAAAACGAAAGTTATGAGTAGGTAAGACAGAAGAATCGCAAATAATCCATCTATAGCCACATCGATAACTGTTTTTGTTTTGCCTTTTTCTTTTCGGGTAGTCAGAGCATCCCAGTGTGGAATCATATCTAGAATTATATGGGAGCCAAGAGCTAGGGGAATTGCGAGGAGTGGGTCTCCAATTTTGGCAGCTATAACTGTGCCTACCAGTGCATGAGAAGTTGCAGTCATGATCTTTTTATTATCCTCCTGTGAAAAGTTTACTGTCAAGTTTTCATCATATTTTGTATAATGGGCGGATGATAAAGCTTAAGGCTCGCGAGCTTCGGACTATGAAGCCGAGCATTTCTCAAAAAAAGAAAAGAAAGAAAAATCCTATTTATATTGTTTTGGACAATGTTTTGGATACATATAACATAGGTGCTATTTTTCGTTTGGCCGATGCCGTATCTGCAGAAAAAGTTATCCTATGTGCTGGGTCTGAGACACCACCTCATACCAGAATAAAAAAAGCCAGCATTAACACCACTGAATGGGTCGATTGGGAATACGAAGATACCGCATTAGCGGCAATATCAAAACTCAGATCTCAGATCTCAGATATTCAAATAGTTTCCGTAGAGCTAGATAAAAGAGCGATCCCATACGATAAAGCCAATTATCATTTTCCACTGGCGCTTGTAGTCGGGCATGAAACAGATGGAGTATCAGAAAAAGTTTTAAAGTCCTCAGATGTAATAGTCGAGCTTCCAATGCATGGGGTAAACACAAGTCTCAATGTTATGGTTTCATTGGGAATTGTCCTGTATAAAGTAATCGAGAGCCTCTAATCAGAAGAAATATCCGTGGCTGGAGCGTCCGCGACCCCCAAAATTTCCAATATTCTTTCGCTTGTTGGTAAGATACCTGGCTGTACCAAACTTTCGACCGGCCTTTCATATGTGACGGGTAATCCCGGAACCACAGGATCCCGAAACTCCATCCTTACACTTCGCTCCTTTGTTCCGTTGGTTGCTATAGGGGGGAAATTAACTCCGGGTACTTCAATTCCTCTTTGTTTGGCTACTATAGCATCCCGTATAAGTTGAGTCTGCTTATCTATGACTTCTTGCCACGCTTTTGTGAGTGCTTCGTCTCTTAGATCTCCTGATTCTTCTTGAGCACGGATCATAAAAATTCTTGATCTTGAGTTTCTAATTCCGCGGACTATTTGTTCTGGAGATACCGGAATGCTTGCTTCGAATTCTCTTCCTGGACCCGACATATAACTCCTTTATAGCATAGATAATTATGAAATGAGTAAGAAAATCGCACTAGATCACATATTGCAGTAGTTCCACGAGGTTTTGGAAAAAACTAAGCGACTTGTTCCGTTCTTGTGGAGAAGCTTTTAACTCTTCTATCTAAGGGATCAGTTAGAGTGCGTTTGGATGCCACCCCGAACACGGTGATAGTTCTTCTGAACTGGGGGTCACCTTTAACCCACAGCGTTCGCAAGGAATTCAAATCGAGCTTCACTTTATTGCCTGAGTGATGATACCAAATTTCACCCGCAGAATAGCTAAGATTAGAACTTTCTGGACCATATCCAACAGGTCTCCAGGCGAATGAAATAACAGATGAGGCGAAAAATTCCCTTATATGTTTTGGGAAAGTAGTTCCATGGAAATATTCCAGATTTAATATTGCGCCCTCAAGCGGATTTACCAATCTTTCCCCATGAGTCATGTTTCTTGGTATTTGTTTCTTATGTCTTGCTCTATTTGCTGCGATAGATTCGGTAGAGTTAAATCGGTGGCCTACGGCATATGTGGTACTAGGGTTATCGAGTTGTTTCCTGCTAGCGAACAGTTGATTATTTGGGCTTCTCAATGAGTAAACCCCTCCCGCATGTCTTCTCAGCGCATCTTTCCTTAATTTCCTTCTCCTACTAGTAGTCATGCTATCTATATTTCCTTGTTTAACAGCCGCCAATATCTCCGGATCTTTCATTCTTCTTTCTTGGATTTTTTTTAATCTCTCTTTTGTTTCGTCGCTATGTCTTAAGCCTATTCTCGATCTAGTTCTAACTTGGGAAACATCTTCGATGGTATATTTTTCTTGAAGCTGTGAGGGGAGAGCTTGCCAAAGTTCTACCATTGCTCTAGATACCCTTTTTTTAGCCACTTGCTTGGATCTTTCTATAGTCTCTCCTATTTCCTCAAGATTCATCCCAAATAAAAAATAATTAGTCACTATCGTTTTCGAAGCTTGATTAACAGCTTCCAGGGAGTCACTATGTATAGCATCGAATAATAGCTCCGCTGTCTCTGGTCGGATGGTGGGGTCCATTACAAATCTAGAAAAAGTTTTACCGGGAGTAGAAGTTTCAATCGCTTTTCTAGATGAATAAATATATTTTCTTGGTGTAGGACCTTCATGCGAATAATTAATCGGCTTAAAGTCAGGTCCTTTTGCGAAAGAAGGTATTTCAGTTCTCATGAAGAGGGAATTATAGCAAACTTATAGTAAATTTGCGAGCCTGAATGATATAATTTCTGGATGGATCAACAAAAAGAGTTGGATAAGGTTGCCCAAGAGATTGAAATCTGTAAAATCTGTAAAATTGGTAAGTCTGGAAAAGCAGTTCCAGGCGAGGGAAATCCAGACGCAGATGTAGTATTCATAGGTGAAGCTCCGGGGAAAAATGAAGCGATGGTGGGTAGGCCTTTCATTGGTCGATCAGGCAAGCTTCTGCGAAGATTTATCACAGAAGTTCTAGGTCTTAAAGAGAGTGAGGTTTTTATCACAAGTCCAGTCAAATATTTGCCAGATTCTGGTACTCCCAGTTCTTCCGATATTGCTCATGGAAAAATACATCTAGAAAAACAGCTTGAAATTATAGATCCCAAAATAATTGTTTTGTTGGGGAGAGTGGCAGTGGAGGGAGTTCTGGGACTCAGAGTCGCAGTTAAAAAAGATCATGGAAAAATTATTGAAAAAGATGGCCCGTCTCGCGTCGGCCATCCAAGGCGGAGCAGAAAATATTTTATTACTTTGCATCCAGCAGCAGTGGTCAGATTTGCTAAAAATAGGGGAGATTTTGAAGAGGACTTTAAAAAAATAAAAAAACTTCTAGACGCCTAAATGTTCTTCGTCCGCCATTTCTTCAAATTTTCCTTTGAATGGAACAATGATTCTATCGCCATACCCAAAGTCAAAAACAAGGTTTTTTCCAGCTCCATTCACGAAAGTTTCTACAGATGCACCTTTTCTAATTTGCTTCATAAGTATTCTCAAAAGACTGTCTCTTAAACTGGACAGATTCTGTTTCTGATCCGGAAGTGAACTTCTATAATATCTTTCTATATTCCTTATTTCTTCTCTTATTCTTATCGCGGCATGTGAAGGGTCTTCTTGTTGGACTCCATCCACAGCTTCAAAAAGTTCATTGAAGGCTCTGTGGGGCTCAGTTCCTCTAGTTCTCGCTAAGGTGCCGATATTTCCCACGAAGAATGTAACTCCTCTCTCCACACCCTGTACGCCAGAGAAATCAAGATAGAATCTATTTTGGGAAAAAGGGTGTATCCAAACTGGGTTTTGAGTCCCCTCCATTACAAGCTTAATACCTGAGTCAGGGTGAGCTTTTCTATAGTAAAGCGCATTCGAAAGCCAGTAATTATGGAAACTTTCCAATCCTCCAATCTTTTCTCCCCGCTTATTATCCCTAGCGATTCCTAAATCTTCATCCGAAACTCGCGTTTCAAATATAATAGCTGTTAAGGTGGAGTCAACCTGTGCGGTGATTCCATCTCCCGGTGGTATTTGTTCAATTCTTGGCACGTGTGGGATTATAACAAAATGCATCTTTCAATTAAATTCCCTATATCCTATAATCAGTTTTTACCTAAATGGCCGAAACTACCAACTATAAAAAGCATAAGACGAAAAACCCTGCAGGAAAACTATTCCTAAATCACTTTCTAAATGTTTTGGTAAAGACTGTAAAACCTCTTCCTCTGGAAAAAGTACTTGACGTAGGATGCGGAGAAGGATTTACTCTAAATAGACTGCAGAAAGAAAGAATTGGAAAATCCTATGAGGGAATAGACAACATGGATGAGGCAATTGAATTAGCCCACGATCTCTACCCAAAGATAAAAGTGAAAAAAGGAGACATCTATAATCTTTCTTACGAAGCCAACTCATTTGATCTAGTTTTGTGTACAGAAGTTCTCGAACATCTTGATAATCCAAGAAAAGCACTTAAAGAACTAATCAGGGTTTCAAATAGATACGTTCTTCTATCTGTTCCAAACGAACCATTTTTTACTCTCCAGAGAATAGGCCGTTTTCAAAACATCCTTCGCTTGGGTGCTCATCCGGAGCATGTTCAGCACTGGACAGCTCCAGCCTTTCTCAAGTTTGTAAAAATCAGAGGTGTAAAAAGAATTTCTACCAAGTTTCCAATTCCGTGGACAATGGTTCTTCTGAAGAAGGTATAAACTTTTGCCTGTCCACCATGACTACAAGAACACTTCTTTCTTTGGCATCTACATCTATTGATGCTTGTTTCGTTCCCGAAGAATAAACTTCACGTCCATACTTATCAACATGGACGCCCCCCTCCGATACAGTTTCGCCAAAAACAAAAGCTTCAGCATCTTCTCTTAATTTCGCTAAATCCTGTGGATTGACATCCATAAATAACCCACTACCGAAGAATGGGCTGTCCGGGGAAAACGGTTTTCCAACTCTCTCCACAGTAGAGAATTATAGCATTTTTGTCCTTGACATTGGCCTCAGATTGACTATAATAGTCATTACCTATGTAAGACTTTTCGCCAAGGTTAGGTTTTAAAACCCGCCACTGGCGGGATTTTTGGTCTTAAATGGGATTAACAAGGATACTTTAACCCGCCTAATCTTACCGTTTGGCTTTTCAGAACTATTCGTTCACGCCTCACGGAGCGATTGAGCGGCGTATTGCAGAGCTCGCGCTTTGCTCTCGCTCTTTAACAAATCAGCACAACTAACAATGATATACATTTCTCAACGATTGAGAAGTGGTAGGAAAGTCCCCACCATCCGGTGGGGCAATAGAGTCAATTAACCATTTTGGTTTTTGGACTCGTCAATTTTAAGAGCATTAAAAACTCAAGAAATTTTTTTTGAGAGTTTGATCCTGGCTCAGGATGAATGCTGGCGGCGTGCCTTAAGCATGCAAGTCGAACGATTTCCGCAAGGAAGTAGTGGCAGACGGGTGAGTAACGCGTAGGAATCTACCTCTAGGTGGGACATAGCCATCCGAAAGGATGGGTAATTTCCCATGGTCTCGTAAGAGTAAAGGGCTTAACTGCCCGCCAAGAGAGGAGCCTGCGTCCTATCAGCTAGTTGGTGGGGTAATGGCCTACCAAGGCGATGACGGGTAGCTGGACTGAGAGGTCGATCAGCCACAACTGCACTGAAACACGGGCAGTACACCTACGGGTGGCAGCAACTGGGAATATTGCGCAATGGACGAAAGTCTGACGCAGCGACGCCGCGTGGAGGAAGAAGATCTATGGATTGTAAACTCCTTTTGCCAAGCCGTTCACAGCTTGGAGAATAAGCCCCTACTAACTACGTGCCAGAAGTCTCGGTGATACGTAGGGGGCAAGCATTATCCGGATTCATTGGGCGTAAAGTGTGCGTAGGCGTCTTGATAAGTCGTATCTTAAATACGAAGGCTTAACCTTCGACCTGGATACGATACTACCAAGATTGAGGATTGACAGGGATGCTAGAACAGTAAGTGTAGCAGTGAAATGCGTTGATATTTACTGGAATACCAAAGGCGAAGGCAGGCATCTGGGTTATTCCTGACGTTGAGGCACGAAAGCTAGGGTAGCGAAACAGATTAGATACCTGTGTAGTCCTAGCCGTAAACGATGTCCGCTAGCTCTCGGTTTTCCGGGGGTGTAAGCTAACGCGTTAAGCGGACCGCCTGGGGAGTACGGTCGCAAGACTAAAACTCAAAGGAATTGACGGGGACCCGCACAACCGGTGGAGCGTGTGGTTCAATTCGAGACAAAACGAAGAACCTCACCAAGGTTTGACATAATACCGTTTATTTCCCAAGAAACTGGGAGAAATCCGCAAGGATGGTATTACAGGTGCTGCATGGCTGTCGTCAGCTCGTGCCGTGAGGTGTTCCCTTAAGTGGGGAAACGAGCGCAACCCCCGCGTAATGTTAAATATTCATTGCGGACGGTCCCGATTTTATCGGGAAGGAAGGAGGGGAAGACGTCAAGTCAGCACGGCCCTTACACCTTGGGCTACACACACACTACAATGGCGAATAACAACGAGTTGCAAGTACGTAAGTGCAAGCTAATCTCTAAAATTTCGCCCCAGTTCAGATTGGGGTCTGAAACCCGACCCCATGAAGTCGGAATCGGTAGTAATCGCAGATCAGCATGCTGCGGTGAATACGTTCTCGGGTCTTGTACACACCGCCCGTCAAGGCAGCAAAGTCGGGGGTGGACGAACTGCGTATTCTACGTAGGAGTCCAAATCCGGCGATGAGGCTTAAGTCGTAACAAGGTATCCCTACCCGAAGGTGGGGATGGATCACCTCCTTTCTAAATTTTTTTAGGACATAGGCCCCGCTCAGCGGGGTTAACCAAATTTAGCAGAGGGGAAGAAAGCTAACTCATGTCCTCGATTTAATCGAGACAGAGTCTTTAATTTCCAATGTTCTTTATTTGAACTTGTTGATTAGGGACTTGAGGAAAAACTTTAGGTCACAAGTTTGGAAATGAGCTTGGTTTTTCTCGTTATACTGAGAGAAAGACGAAACATCCTTTTGTCCTACCACTTCTTTGTTGTTGAGAGCTATAAACCACCTACTTATGGGTGGTTTTTTGTTGAATTAAAAAGGCTCTTCTGTTAAGATTTCCCTCATGAGTTACGAATCACCAGCTGAATCCCGCCTTCGCTATCAAGATCTTGCACGCATAGTTCAGGGAGAAATTGAAGGCAGAATAAAAACGCTGAGCGCAAATCCCAGAAGCTTGGATACCAACGTTCCCAGCTTCACTGTTGTTAATGGAAAATTCGATCCGTCAGTATTTGAAAATTGGCCTGAAAGACCAGGACGTGAAGACACACCATACAAATTTAGACCGGATGCTCGTGTAAAACTGGAAGAAAGAAGGGGAGAGGCCTCAAGAACTGTCTTATTTAAACTGGTCCCCGTTGAACACCCAACTATGCAGCTTAGGTATGAGTTAATCATTCCCAATGGGAATCCTAGGTTTAATTACTATCTGGGGAATCAAAGGGAATATTCAGAAATGGCTAGTGAGTCAAATCTGCAATTTTTCGCAGGTGCCATCTTATCAATAGGAGCCCTCTAGTTTATTCATTTGCGTGAGGGACCTTCTCCTAGTTGAGGCGCGAAGGGGACTCGAAGTCACAAGTTCTTGCTGCGCAAGCCTCGCGACCCCACCTCCGAAAACTAGTGTTCGTCCGGCCAGGTTCGAATCTTGGAGGCGCGAAGGGGACTCGAACCCCTGAATGACTGTTCTGCAAACAGCTGTGTTAGCCGCTTCACCACCGCGCCTTGCGAAATAAAGTATACCAAAAATTGCAATCTGAAGAAAGAATTCGAGGCTTAGATTTCTAATTTATCCAGCGCTGAGTGGTCTTTAATTCCCTCATCAGAATCTTTTTGAAGGTCTGTCTTTTGAGGAAGATTTGATCTTAAATTCTTAGCATCTGTTTTAAGTTTTTTGTAGAAATCGCGAAGATCTTTGAGGTCTGTCTGAACTTTTTGGTAAAGAGTCCTGGCTTGAGTCAGGGCGTTTTTAAAATCATCTGAGGGACAAGTCTTTCCTTTAAGTTCTCCGAGTTTTGAAATAAGAACATCATAATCTGATGAAAGCGTAGCTATTTTGCTATTAAGAGTTGTTAAATCCGAAGAGAGAGCGGAAGTATCTACGTTTTGAGCATTGGCTTTATTTCTCAGCGTATTTAATTTGTCCTGAGTCCTCTTATTTCTGTTCTCTTCGACCTTTTTCTTAAATTCAAGATAATTAATTCTTGCGTCTATTCGCTGATTTATTCCCAGACATTTAAATTTTCCATCATCGGTAGATACTTTGTGTTCGAAATTTCTAAATAAGTTTTGAAAAAAACGACCCTTGAAATTATCCTCGAAAGAGTTATGTGCAAAAGCGGGAGTTGAGAAGAAAAGGAAGAGAAAGACTACTGGAAAAACGAGCAAAGCTTTTTTCATCGGAGTTTTATTATAACAAAAGATATCAACATTTCAAGCAAAAGAACAGTTTATGTTCGAGCTCAAATCTGATAAAATATAGTTCTTGTACTCGGGTCGGTAGTTCACCGGTAGAACGCTTCACTGATAATGAAGAAGTAGATGGTCCGATTCCATCCCGACCCACTCAGTAGAACGTCGCCTAGGCGACAAGTACATGGTTTGACTCCATGGCTGCCCACAGATTATTGGTCTACCTCCCGTACCTCAGTCGATTAGCAGGATTCATTAAAAAATCTCTGGCAATATTTATTCTTCTCATGTCTTCCACCTGACCGCCTAAATCAGGATGATTTCTCCTAGACATTTCTCGAAATGCACTTTTCATTACTCTTTCAAATTCTTCCGAGGATAAATTCCTGACCTCTAAAGGGTTTAGCCCCAAGGCCCGGTAATGTCCATTAGGATCAGCTTTTTTGATCTCGGGATGTGTCTTTGCGTCTTGATTTGGGGGACTTCCGGTCTTTTGATCAGATTTACCCATTGCTTCACTTTTAAGAAATTTTATTTGATCGAAATACTCCTGCTGTTTGCCATAAATCGCCCTTCCAAGTCTACCCAGAGACGCTTCGTACTCGGATCTCTTGGCAGGACCATTCTGAGCTTCTATCAATTCCAGGAATCGTAACCTCGCTTTTTCAAAGCTCATTGGATCTGGGAAAGCCTCTATAAATTTTCCTAGATCGGCAGCAGTTACTTCAGCCCTTAGGTTGAATTTTCCCTTCACGAAGTGTGAGATGACGCCTAAAATCTGCCTATCGCGCTCCATGTTAGAAAAAACTTCTTGAGGATTTGATCTATCGAAGGAAAGCGGAGATTTTATTTCTCCCAGAAGTTGTTTAAATTTGTCATCATCGGGTTTTCCCCTTCTTAAAGATTCAAGAAATGCCCTTCTGGCACTTGGACTTACTTCTGCATCGGGGTGAAAGAGGATTGTGGGGTCGCCGGAGCTAATCGCGGCTATTATTTTTCTCTGTTGTCTGGGGTTGGGAGTCGGCTCTGAATATGGAGGCGCTTCGTGCGTTTTTCCACCTTCAGAATTCCTATCCATATTTAAATAATACCTCTTTTTTTCTTGATTTGCTCAAATGATATAATCTTTTTATGAACGACTCGTCTTCCGAGACAGGGATTTCAATGGATCTTCCGCCCCTCCTTCATAACGACCTAATTAGAGAATATAAAAAATTAACACAGCAAGCAATAAACATCTTCGTAGGTCATCCTCAATTTCAAGACATGATGAATCTAGATTTGAGGGTTCCTTCCAGCCAAAGACATATGGATTCAGAGCAGCCGGCGGAAGGCCAACTTTCTTCTGGTATGATTCGAATTCCTAGCAAAACCGGAGAGTATACTATCGCTAGACTGTCGGATAATAAGCAAATAGAGATCACTATAAATAGAAATGCTGATATAGAAGGCCATCCCAATATTGCCTTAGAGTCAGTTCGATTTATGATAAAAAATCAAGACCCCCATTTGATTAAGTCTTCAATTTTATCAGACACTCAAAGTGATACTCCGGACGTACTTCTGGAGTATCATAGAACCTTGAAAAAAGGCGGTGGAAGAACTGTTAGGAATAATGGTCTCGCGGTCAGAAAAATTAAGAATTTTTTAGATGAATTAGGTAAAAACATCACATCCGATAATTCCTCTTGATTTTATTCTCGGATTTTGGTTAAATAAATCCTGTTGAGATAAGAAGACCTTCGGGCCTTTTTTTGTTTTTTATGACAGTAGAAGGAAAAACTTTCGGTACAGCGGTAGGATGCATGGATGGCAGAGGACAACTTCCAGTAGTTGATTATGTTAGAAAGAGATGGCGAGTTGACTATGTGGACAATATAACAGATGCGGGAATCGTAAGGCACATAGCCCATACTCATAACAACGATTATCTTCAAAGTATAAAGACTAAAGTCGTTGATGTTTCCGTTGAAAAACACGGGTCAAAAGGTCTCGTGGTTTGGGGTCATCAAAAATGTGCAGGTAATCCCGTGGAAGATGACCATCATAAAAGAGATATCAGAGTAGCAGCTCAAAGAATTAGGGAGATGCAGCCGGGAGTTGAGGTAGTACCATTATTTTTATATGAAGCTGAACCAGCTTGGTCTGTCGAAGAACTCTAATATCACTGACCTGTTGGAGTGGCTGAAGAGGGGGTTCCAATTACTTTCATGAAGTCAGAAGTTGATTTAAGTGAACTTCCAGAATAGCCCTCGATAGATACTAGGCTTTTTGGTAACATCTTGATTTCTACCTGCTGTCCTTTTGCTCCTGCTTCTGTAAATGTAATGCTTGCCACACTTCCACTTCCTTTTACGCTACCGCCATTTAAAGGTACTCCCAGCACATAGCTTATTCGGCCGTTTGCGTAGTCAATCTTGGTAGGGGTAAGCTCATCCCAGTCAGCGACAAAATCACCTTTTTTCAAACTAACATTTGAAATCATTTTGGGATCGAATGACATTTCTAGCTGAACAGCAGTTACAGTAGAATTGCCCGTATTTAGGATCACATCTACTGTGTTGATGGATCCGGATGAGGTAGCATTTCCGAAAGTTAGGGTAGCTTCTTGAGGTGTAACTTCAGCTTGCTGTGATCCCGTAGGAGAGGGAGCAGACGATTTATTGGGAGAGAGAGCTACCATGACAAGTATTCCTGTCAAAACAGCGAGTACCACTATAAGTAGGGGAGTTTTATTTGCCCTTATTTTCCTTCCGTAGCCCTGTGAATTATTAGTTGATGGTGTTTCGTTATTATCCATGGACAGTAATTTAATTATCAAGGATTCCTATATCCTTGTCAATTGCCTCAGTCTCCGCTTTGCACCACCCATTCTCTTAGGAGTAGGGTGTAGTCATCCATATCTACTATTCCATTATCAGTCAAATCAGACTGAGTTCTGTATGATGAATTTTGATTACATGCTGCGCCGTTGTCTTTGCTAAATATAGAGCATGATATGAAGACGTTATAGTCCAGAATAGTTATCGCATTATCTCCCAGCGTGCTTCCCGCTGATCCTACTATATCTCCTGTTGTGAGACTTGCTGCTGGCATCGGATTTGTGTTACCTGCTGTGATCGTTTGGATTCCTCCCACGTTTCTTCGAAGATATCTTGATGCTTTTATAAATACTCTATAACTTCCAGAAGTGAACCCTTGTTTTAGTGAAACGGTTGCTGTGAATTTGCCCGTACTTGGTTGATAGGTAAGGTTAGTGTTTTGTGTGTCCACAAGGCTGTTATTTACATCATAAACCTGAACCACTGCTGGTCTAGTAGTAGTCTGTGGACTTGTATTTCCTCCTCCATTTGGATTTTGATGATCACCTGTAGTTCCGATTCCATCAAGTCCTACGACAAATGAGAGGGAGGTAGGTCCGGTGCCTCCGCCATTGTTATCACAGGTATGGGTAGTAGCATTACAAGTCTGGGTGGTTGAGCAAGTTTGGGAATTGCCCCAGGCGCCGTTATTACATACCTGCAGTACTTTTCCTGCACATTGGAATTCACCATTCGTACATTGAGTAGTATTGTTTTCGCATGTTCGAGTAGCTGCATTACATGTTTGGCCGACTGAGCATGTTCTAGAGTTTACCCAATTATTGTTGGTGCAGACTTGAAGGTTTTGTCCTACGCATTGGAAGTCTCCATTTGCACATTGATTTCCTCCGCCCGTGTTATCGCATGTTCGAGTAGCTGCATTACAAATCTGTCCGGTGCTACATGTTCTCGAATTAGTCCAGCTTCCCAAGCTACAGACTTGAAGGTTTTGTCCTACGCATTGGAAGTCTCCATTTGCACATTGGCCAGTGTTATTGTTGTCGCATCTTCCAGCGGTTGCATTACATGTTTGGTTGGTGGTACAGGCTAAGTATGGGACAAATTGGTTGTTCACGCAGATTTGAACATTATTGGAAGAACATTGAAATGCTCCGTTGGTGCAGTTAACTGGAGGTGGGCCACCTGAGCCGATACAGGTATTGTTTACACAAGTTCCATTAGGGCAAGTAGTGCTACTGCAAGCGGCGGGCGTAGGAGTGGGGTTTCCACCAGGATTGGGGTCTGTGCCAGTGGTCCAAGCCCCAGTATTTCCTTGAGGATTTCCTAAGTTGCTACAAGTTTCCCAGAGTGCATTTCCCCAGAATGGTTGACAAATTCCACCGCCACCAGGGTAGGAGAATACTGCCCATTGCTCTGGCTGTCCGCATCCTGAAGTTTGAGAAATTACGCCGCTATTTGGATCGCAGAACTTAGTGGGAGGAACGATATTTGTATTTAAATTAAATACCAAATCTAGAGTTCTGCCTTTCGATGTGTCAACAAATACTCTCGGGTCTGTACCAAGCTGACCTACTATACCATTCCAGAAAGCATTGGTCCCAAAGGAAGTAATATTTGAAGGATTAGTAGGTGCAGCGCCGGATTTAAATACGTAGTCGGAGAATATATGAAGCGATCCTCCGGGAACACCGTTTACAGACATACTTGTGAATCCAGTTGCTAGGGTGGATCCGCTAGGATTTATTTGAGTTAAGGATACTTGAGAATCTGGAATACCTGTTACTTTTACTGTTCCATCTGCGCTAGTGACAAAGCGATTATGTCCAGCGGGGGAATTTTGGTTATATAGATCGAATCCAAACATAGGAACTGGTGCGCCGTTCCAAAGAACTTTTATATTAATAGTGTTTGTGCTTGCTCCAGATGCTCCCACTGGGACCTCCCTGGGGGGAGTAACTAGTCCAACATTTACTGAAGTAGAATTTGCTGGAGGTTCCGTGCCTAAAACTGTTTGCCCCGCGGGATTGGACGCTTTGGGGCTAAAAGTATATCCTTTAGGTGGCTGAATTCTCCATCCAACTCTCCTGCTTGTCGAGGATGAATCTGTCCAGGTAGCCGTTCCAGAGGTGTTTGTTGTAGCAGTTCCTAGTGTCCCCGTTCCGCAAGTAGCGAACTGGCAGCCAGTTAAATCTCCCCAGATAATTACGGATATTCCGCTAGCGGCGCTCTCTCCAGAATCTTTTACACCATTAACATTATTGTCATTGAAGACGTTAAAGTTTATCCCCTGGCTTCCGGGGGGAACAGGTATGGGAGTTGGAGTTGCTCCAGTTCCGCCGCTTCCCCCGCAGCTAAGTCCTGTACAATTCGGACCACTTACTGCATTTGATCCAGAAGGACAAGATGTTCCCGAGCAAACTGCGCACTGACCGCTGGATGTACAGTAGGATTTAGTCGTCGAAGAATTTAAGCTTTCACATTGGGCTTGAGTAGCGTAAGGGCCCGTGGCTGACTGTACACAAGTCTTAGTCGTAGCATTCCATGCCCATTTAGAGCCCGATGAGGGAGGTGTGGCGGCTCCCAAGCAGGCCACTTTGGGTACTGATGTAGTGGAATTAGCTGTATCAGTTTGACAAGTTCCGGTAGAGCAGATACCTGGAGCTCCCCAGATTCCAGAAGCGGCGCAAGTCTGGGGCCTAGAGAAAGTCTCACCATTTATTTTTATACATCTCTCCGCGCCCGATGTACAAGTAGCGAGGCAACTTACTTGAGGAGTTGAATTTACTCCGTTATATCCATAATCTTTTTGACATAGAGTAGTGCCACTACAAGCAGTAGTTCCAGACCAGGCTGTTCCCGTAGAGTTACAAGTTTGTGGAATATTGCCATTGCATCTCTCAGAACTAGGTACACAAATGTCACCTGGAGCTACGGTAGGATTTGGCGTTACGACGGGAGGAGTTGTGGGGGCAGGAGTTCCGCCACCGGGAGGAGCCGTAGGTTGAGTTGTGGGCCCCGGGTTTGCAAGGCATGATACGTTATGTACTCCTGGAGACTTATCAGCGACCGCAGTACAGGTAGTTCCAGATGGACAGGCTCCTAATTGTCCCCACACGCCGGAAGAAGCACAGGTCTGAGCAGAATTTCCTACACAAACTTCTGTCCCAATTGGCGAACAAGCAGAGCCAGGAGTTGCAGCTTGTTGTTTTAGATTCTGTTGCTGTTGAGAAACGAAGACTGAGAGCGGGAGAGCGAGGACGATGAGAAAAAGGCCAGCTAGTGCCAGGAGTCTTTTTCTAGGTGCAGTTTTTAATAATAAAGCTAACCGATCGATTCGGGCTTTCATCGCTATTACTAATGTATAAAGTTTGGATCAGCCTGTCAATAGATCTTTTGGCATCAATTCTTAAGCTTTTAATCTCCTTGTTGGAAGTTGTGCCATTCACGGGTGAAAAGATTGTAATCGTCTTGATCTATAGAGCCGTTATCCGTCAAATCAGAATAAGTCTTATATATAGTATTGGAACTGCAAGCTCCCGAGCTTTTGGAAAATCCAGAACAAGAGATAAATATATTGAAATCTAGAATCGAGAGCTGATTATTGCTATCTATGTCTCCTGCGATAAGGTTTCCGGTCACTGAAAAAGTTCCTCCGGCTGTTGTGTTTAATGTTGTTAGTTTTCTTTTAAGATAGCGAGGAGATTTGACTAGTATGCTGTAGCTGCCAGACGCCAAATTAGAGATAGGAACCGCGCCTTCAAATTTTCCCGTACTGGAGTTATATCGAACTTCTCCTGAGCCTTGCTTTACTACGTCACCGGATGAATTTAGGGCAAATACTTCCACTGGCCTAGTTTTATTGATTGGATTTGGGTTTGATCTGAATGTAGGATCGCTGTTGGCAACTGGATTTGCATTCTGAGTATCGCCGGTATTTCCTATACCATCTAGACCCAGGACTAGATTTATCTTCGTGCTCACTTCAGAAGGAGTAGGAGTTGGGGTAGGTGTAGATGTGGGACGGGGAGTAGGGCTCGCTGTTGGTCGTGCTGTCGGCGTGGGGCTTGGGGTAGGAGTTGGCGTAGGTGTTGCTCCACAACTATCTCCTGGGAAGCATCTGCAAGTACCTGTGAGTTGGTCGCATTTGAGAGGAAGAACACAAGCAGCGACTGGATTGATCCATTTACCTCCAACACATTTCTGTGGTTGAGTAGAAAGGCATCTTAAGGCTCCTTCTGTGCACTCTGCGGACGGCTTACAGGAAGTTGAGGATCCAGTTCCTTGGCACGTATTGTTTTGGCAGAGCTCAGTAGTTTTCCAGACGAGACATCCATTTGTGGGATCTTTTGAGCAAACTTGAACTCCTGCAAGATTTGAAGTGCATTGCTTGGCTCCTTCAGCCGTGCAATTTTGATTTACGCCCATCTGACAGGTGTTATTGTTCGCGACTTTACAGCATACTCGTCCTGGATTACAAACGTGTCCAGATGTTGACGGGACATAAGATCCGGAGCAAAGCTGTGATGCGCTTAGATTACTAGGATTATCTACGCACCTCTCTCCTGCTGCCACAGCTTCTGCAGTAGCACAAGTGTAGACACAGGAGACATTTGGAACTAAGAAGTTGAATTGATTTCGAAACATCTGCGGAGGATTTGTCTGAACCGATACCATTGATCCTGAAGGAACGTTGTATTTAGCAGCGCAATCGTAACTTTTCCACCCATAAGAGTTGATATTGTTGGCATCTGGAGGGCTGCCCAGACTTTGACATTGTCGGAAGGTAGTGGTGCCTGTTTTTTCCTGCTTTAGGTAATCAGATTTGGAAGCACATCCGGTCTCTGCTGCGTTCTGAACTATATTCTGCTGTTTTTGGGAAAGAGATATTGTAAAGGGGAGGGCGAGCATTACTATAAATAAGGCGAGGATAGAGAATTTGGCCTTAAGAGGGATAACTTGGATAAGAGTATATAGTTTTTCGAACTTTTCAACCATCTATATCACTGTAGGGTAGTTTTGGCAGGCTTGTCAACTCAAAAACTGCTACTTTTCAATGCTAATTTCAGATGTTATTCTTAAGCGTAAGTTTATGATCCTTTCAGACATAGATATCGAAAAATCCATTAACTCAGGACGAATTTCCATCACTCCTAAGCCAGATTTTTCTACACAGCTGGGCAGTTGCTCCATAGATCTTAGACTTGGGAACACTTTCAGAGTTTTTGAGCACAGTAAGCATACATTTATAGATCCTTCCAAAAAAGATTTCTCAAATGAGATCACACGCGAAATAAAAATAAAGGATGGGGAAGATTTCATAATGCAGCCGGGAGACTTTGTGCTAGCTGTTACTTTGGAAAAAGTTAAGATTCCAGCGGATTTGATGGGACGACTCGAAGGCCGTTCATCTTTGGGAAGACTTGGTATTGTGGTTCACTCCACAGCTTCTATTTTTGATCCTGGATGGGATGGAAACCCCGTACTTGAGCTTGGAAACCTGGGCAGAATGGCGGTATCTCTTAAAGTCGGTATGAGAATTTGCGCAATGACTTTTGAGGAATTGTCCTCTCCTTCCAAAACTCCTTATACAGATAAGAAATTTGCTAAATATAAATTTCAGAAAAGCCCACTGGAAAGTAGAATTCACGAAGAAAAATGACCAAAAATATTACATACCACCTGGATTTAGACATAGAGCTGAAAAGAAATCCTTACCCCGGACTATATATCGCATTTGAAGGAATCGACGGGGCAGGAAAAACCACACAGGTAGAGCATTTGACCCAGTACCTAGAAAAAAAACATAGAGAACTAGTAGTTACCTCCGAGCCTCGTAAAGAAGGATCAGATATAGGCATTCTAATTCACAAAATCCTTCGCTCCGAAGTGCGTCTACTTTCGGCAGCACTTCAATATCTGTACACTGCCGAACGAATCGCGAATCACTCCGAGATAATTGATCCTGCCCTCGAAAAGGGAAAAGTAGTAATTTCCCACAGAAGTCTTTGGTCTAATCTTCCTTACGGTATGCTTGATTGGGGCGCAGTGGACTTTGAGTCTAATGATGCTCGGGCCATAGATATGGCACATGGACTACTATCTTTATATCATCAATTCATGGTCCCAGATATTACCTTCTATCTTAGAGTTTCTGCGAAAACTGCTATGGAGCGACTGGGAACTAGACCTCAGCAGAACGAGATTTATGAAAAACTAGCGAAGCTTGAAAAAATATCTAAGGGTTATGAATGGCAGGTCAAGCATTATCCTACAGAATTTGTGGTAGTAGATGGTGAAAAAAACGAGGACGAGGTTTCAGAGCATATTAAAGCGGTAGTAGATAAGAATATAAAATGAATAGTTATAAAATAAATTTTGACCTAGATTTTAAGAGAAATCCTTACAGCGGACTTTATATAGCTCTTGAGGGAATCGATGGTGCGGGAAAAACTGTTCAATCGGAAAATCTTCTAGACTACTTTAAAAATAAGAAAGCAATGGCGTCTATCGCTACAGAGCCTAGAAGAACAGGAGTAATTGGCAGAGTTATAAATGAGTTTCTAGAAAAGAAAGTGAAGCTTCCTGCGGCATCATTTCAGTATTTAGTCACCGCAGATAGAATCTCATATCTGGATGAATTTGTTTTACCTGCGCTCGAAAGCGGACAAAACATAATTTCCCATAGATGTTTTTGGTCTGCTATTCCATATGGAATCTTGGATAAGACAAGAGGAGAAGGGAGTTTCGATGTAGGAAAGACTATTATGGTAGCTCAAAGTGTTTTATCCATGTATCACCAAATAACCATTCCGGATATTACTTTTTATTTGGATATTCCACCGACGGTGGCAGTCGAAAGGCTTGAAAAGATGGGGATAGAGCTTGAGTACTACGAGAGGCTAGATAAGCTCGAGCAGGTTAAAAAAGGCTACGACTGGCTTATTAAAAATTATCCTGACGAATTTATGGTAATTGACGGAAATCGGGATCCAGAAGAAATTATGAAAGACTTAATTTCAAAAATAGAAAGTTATAAAAAATGATTCTAGGACCCAAAGAACTCCTTAAATTGGTCAAATCCAAAAAACTTGTCGAAAACCTTTCGGAAAGGGAGCTAACAAATCCAGAAGGGGCTGGTTTTGACTTAAGACTTGAGGAAGTTTACTCAATTTCAGGAAGCGCATTTTTGGGAGAAACTCATAGAAAAACTGCGGATGTAAAACTTGTTAAGAAATATACGCCTTCGAAAAAAAGCAGTATTAAGATAAAGCCCGGAGACTTTTTTTTGATAAAGACGATTGAATCCTTTAATCTTCCTCAGAATCTCACAGCCAATTTTAAGCCACGAACTACTACCTTTCGATCGGGCCTTTTTCTCAGAACTGGAAATATAGCTCCTGGATACTCAGGTCCTGTAACTTTCGGTCTGAAAAATGAAGGACCTATCACGGTCGAGATAGAAATGGGTGCCAGATTTGTCCATGTGCAATTCGAAGAAGTGAAGGGTGGAGGGAATATGTACAGAGGACAGTGGCAGGGAGGTCGAGTTGCCGCGACCAAGAAAGAAAAACAAGTTTAGTTGTGTTATATTTTGAAAGATGAAAAATAGACATCCAGAATATCAATATCTCGATATTGGAAAAGAAATCTTAAAAGATGGAATTAAGCAGGTGGATCGAGGAACAGGAGTAGTTACCTATAGTCTCTTTGGCCGAAAATCAGAATACGATTTGGAAAAATCTTTCCCCCTTCTTACCACGAAGCGAGTCTACTGGAATGGAGTAATTCAAGAGCTTTATTGGTTTTTTTCGGGACAGACCAATATCAAATACTTGGTAGATCACAATACTCACATTTGGGATGACTATCCTTATAAAATTTTTAAGGAAAAAAACCCAGGAACGAAAATGACGAAAGATGAATTCATAGATAGAATTGCTTCAGATAAAGCCTTCGCAAAAAAGTGGGGAGAGCTTCCCAGAATTTATGGAGAGATGTGGAGAAAATGGCCTACTCGAAAAAAAGGAAAGACAGTGGACCAACTCCAGTGGATAGTTGATGAAGTGCGCTCAGACCCCAATGCTCATAATTTGATTGTGAACTCTTGGAACCCAGAATATCTATATGGAATGGCAGACCCCAAAGATGCTGCCAGATTTCCGATTTGCCACAATATGTATCAAGTATCTAATAGAAATGGGAAGTTAGATCTTATTCTTTATCAAAGAAGCTGCGATTATTTCCTGGGAGTGCCATTTAATATCGCATCCTACAGTCTTTTGGCAGTAGTTCTGGCCAAAGTCTTGGGCCTTAAGCCCGGGAAATTCATTCACATGTATGGCGATATCCATATTTATGAAAATCACATAGATCAGGTAAAAGAAGAACTGAAAAGGAAGCCAAAGCCTTTTCCCAGGGTTGAAATAGTTGGAAAAATTAAAGAGCTCGACGATTTTAAGCCAGAAATGGTAAAACTAGAAGGGTACGAGCCACACCCTTCCATAAAAGCAGATCTTACAGTAGCAGGTGGTTTCTACCAAGGAAAACCCAAGAAGAAATAATGAAACATGATGGGATGCCTTCAGCTGGAGTCTTATTGATTAAAGACGAAAAAGTACTGCTAGTGCGCCACGGAGAGGACGCAAGCCACATGACAGGTACCTATGGAATTCCTTCTGGAAGACCAGAAGAAGGTGAGACTCCCATAGAAACCGCCAATAGGGAATTTCATGAAGAAACAGGACTTCAGACGTCTACTCAATATCTAAAACCTTACCCCAATAATATTTATACTGCTGACTTTGATAGGAAAGATGGGACAGTGAAAAGATTTTCGATGACAGTTTTTATTTGCACCAAATATTGGGGAGAGTTAAGAGCGGGGCCAGAAACAGCTCCGGAGTGGGTGGATATTAACTCCATGAGAAAAATGCATCTACTAGCAAATATTGAGAAAATTGTTGCCGAGGGAAGTAAATTTATTTAGATCCACCTTTTTTCCATTTCGCCCCCGTGAGCATTGAAGAAAAAAGATCATCGCCCATTTCAATTCGCAGTGCTTTTAGCTCTTGCCTGGTAGGATTCCTATGTTGGAACTCTAGGTCGGTGACATTTTCTATAACTGCCAATGGTCTTTGTTCTGCACCTTCTCCCATTTCTATGACAGCAGCAGTAGCCAGCGAATCCGGCATATTGGATTTCTCAACTTTCATAAGTCTTCCAAAGATGTCGGGTTTATCTACATAATCTTTAAGAGCTCTGAAGCCGCTGTGGGCTATTGCGACGCCAGTAACGCCCCAGCGAAGTGGAGAAACTCGACTATCAGTAACTATCACCCCAAGATTTTTTATTCTATTCTTTTTGCTCAAATATTCCCTAATTTCATTGGCACTTTTTTGGGGATTAGATGGCCATAGGACCAATCCGCCATTTGCATTTGAATGATCAATCCCAGAAGATGCCACCATAAGTCCGTTTTTGATAGTTATCATAAATCCATATTGATTAAATTCTCTTGGCAAGTATAGATCGGCTTCTTTTTTCGCCAGTTCATCGCGTCGTAAGTCCGAGGGATCAGAATCAATTCGCCCTTCGCAAATTGCTATAATTTTGGAGGAAACTGCCACGACACTTTTATCCCCAAGACGGGGTAGATAATCATCAAAAATTTTATAAAGATTATCTCCGCCAATTACCTTTTTTGTTTTATATCCTGTTACTTTCATGGTATAAATTTTTTCCAAGGTGTATTATACTCGATGAGCTATGATTTCGATAATTGTTGCGATGGATGATAAAAGGGGAATCGGAAAAGATAACGATCTTTTATTTCGAATTCCCCAGGATTTCGAAAGAATGAAGAATATTACACTAAATCATCCGCTCATTATGGGTAGGAAAACTTTTGAATCCATTGGTCGAAAACTTCCCAGCAGAACAAATATCGTAATTACCCGGGATCCTTCGAGTTTGGATAAATTACCATATCAGGCGGATAAGATTGTTAGTTCCCTTGAGGAAGGATTAGGAGCCGCAAGAGTAAGCCCGGGAAATGATGAGGTATTTATTTTTGGAGGAGGACAGATTTTCAAAGAAGCTTTAGAGAAAGGGTTGGTTAACAGAATCTACTTAACAATTGTTCAAGGTGACTTTGGGGCTGATACCTTTTTTCCAGACTATTCCTCATTTACCAAAGAAATATTTAATCAAGATCACGACGACGGGCATTATAAATATAAATTCCTCACCTTGGAGCGCTAATTACTTCTTTACAAGAAAAGATTCTAAGTACTATACTGGCAGTTGTTAACGATGAAGAATTTGCAAAAAACTGATCCTCAAATAGCCAATCTCATAAAAGATGAGGAAAAGCGCCAGGAAGAAGTCCTAGAGATGATCGCCTCAGAAAACTACGCCTCTCAGTCAGTAATAGAAGCCCTCGGATCAGTACTCACCAACAAATATTCAGAAGGATATCCCAAGAAAAGATATTATCAAGGAAATAGAGTAGCCGATGAGGTGGAGCTATTAGCACAAGATAGAGCAAAAAAATTGTTCGCGGTGCCTTACGTAAATGTCCAAGCACTTTCTGGATCTCCAGCAAATCTAGCAGTATACACAGCGCTTCTAGAGCCAGGAAAAGGAAAAATTATGGGGCTGTCTCTGGCATTTGGAGGTCATTTAACCCACGGTCAGCCTCAGTCAGCATCTGGTAGATTTTTTAAATCCACTCTTTATGAACTAGGTCGAGATGGAAAGTTTGACTACGATGTTATTGAGGCACAGGCGAAAAAAGAACGCCCAGATATAATAGTATGTGGGTTCACAGCATACCCAAGAACTATTGAATTTGAAAAATTTGCTCAGATTGCTGATAGCGTAGGTGCATTTTTACTAGCAGATGTTTCCCACATAGCCGGACTGATAGTAGCAGGAGTACATCCAAGTCCCGTAAGTTATGCTCACATAGTTACCACCACCACTCACAAGACTCTTCGAGGTCCTCGGGGAGCTCTCATTATGGTTACACAAAAAGGTCTTAATAAGGATCCAGACCTGGGTAAAAAAATCGATACAGCCATAATTCCAGGACTCCAGGGAGGGCCCCATGATAACCAAACTGCAGCTATCGCCGTAGCCCTGAAAGAGGCCGCAACCCCAGAATTTAAGAAATATGCTGAGCAAATTGTAAAGAATTGTAAGGCTCTAGCAGCAGAGCTTACTATCTTGGGCTATGATTTGATTTCTGGAGGAACAGATAATCATTTAATCTTGATCGATTTAAAAAACAGGGAAGTAAATGGTGCAGTAGCCGCTCTAGCACTAGAATATGCGGGGATAGTTCTTAATAAAAACGGAGTGCCATTTGATACACAGCCTCCATTTTACCCATCGGGACTCCGGCTTGGAACAGCAGCCATCACTACTCGCGGAATGAGAGAAAAAGATATGAAACTCATTGCCAGCTGGATTGATAGAGCTATTAAGGAAATCTCTCATGAAGAACTTCCGGAAAATAAAGAAGAAAGAAGCGCTTTTTGGAAAATGTATAAGCAAATAGTCTCAAAGAACAAAAATCTTGCTCAAATTGCTTCCGAAGTAAAAGCATTCAGCAAAAAATTCCCCATCTACGCTTAATTTGGTATAATCTCAACCTTATGCAAACACGCGAAGTAATAAGTGGAGTTATTGATGAAAGACTTCATCACCACGACGGTCCCAGAATGGGCACATTCATGCATCACTTGAATGGTTTTTTGCATCACAATAAGGTTTCGATGGTCCACGGGAGCAGCTTATATGAGTTCGGATACTTAGATCCCCAGAATCAAAGAGGATTGTATTATGCTGCTTTAGATAGAGATGAAAATCCACACAAAACTTGGGTTTTCAAAAAAGCATTCAGAAGTAGGAGAACAGAAGTTCATCTCGTTGACAACTATACGGGGCATAGGGTTCCTGTTCAAGTGTATGGAAAAGAAGGGCTCAATAAGGCAATTGCCATGGCAGAACAATACTTGGTTTTAGCTCAGAAGGGAATGATAAAAAGCCCACTAGATTCTGATTGATTAAATCTGGATTTTTTGATAGAATTACCCCTATCACACACATCCTAGGTTTTGCTCTGACGATAACCTCGGACTAGGATGGAGGATTAAGAGCAAAAAATATGAGAGATATTTCACTTGAAGAATTATTGGAGGCAGGTAGCCACTTTGGCCATCAGGTAACGCGCTCAAATCCAAAAGCACGCGAATTTATCTTCGAAGCAAGGGATAATATCCACATTATCGATCTTGCTATCACAAAGGAATGGCTGGAAGAAGCAGGAGCATACGTTTTGGGTCTTGCTCAAAAGCCAGGAACCACACTTCTAGTTATCGGTACAAAAAGACAAGCGGCTCCGATCGTTTCGTCCACTGTTAAAAAAACCAGAGAGGAAATTAAAGATGCTTCTGAAAAAGAAAGCGTAATGTATGTAGTAGATAGGTGGATAGGCGGGCTTCTTACCAATTACCAGGAAGTTTCCAAAAATCTTAAAAAACTTAAAGACATAGAGGAGCTTTTATCTGGAAAAGGAAGCGATATTTACACCAAAAAAGAGCTCGGAGGGTTTGAAAAAGAAAAACAAAAGTTAGAGAGACTATACGGAGGAATAAAAAATATTAACAAAGTTCCCGACGCACTATTCATAATTGATTCGAAAATGGAAGATCTAGCTGTGAGAGAAGCCATGAGGATGGGTGTTCCTAGTGTTGCAATTGTAGATACCAATTCTGATCCTGCATTGGTAACTTATCCTATTCCCGCTAACGACGACGCAGCTGGAAGTATCGAGCTTATCGCAGACTATATCTTGAGCGCATGGATCGAGGGAAAAAATACAGTTAAAAAAGAACCAGCGGCAGAAAAACAGGAAAAAGTAAAATCTCCCAAAGAAACTCCAGCAAAAAAAGCAAAAACCACAGAAAAAAAATCAACCCCCAAAGAAGAAAAGCCCAAGAAGAAAGTTAAAGCAAAAAAAGGTAAATAACAATGGCAAACCTAGAAGATATTAAAAAACTAAGAGAAGAGACTCAAGCCTCCTTTTCCGATGTAAAAAAAGCCCTAGAGGAATCGAACGGAAACTACGATAAGGCAGTGGATTGGTTAAAAGCGAGGGGAGTAGAAAAAGCAGAGAAAAAAGCAGATCGCGAAACTGCCCAGGGAATAGTAGAGGCATATGTCCATGGTGGCGGAAAAATAGGAGTACTTCTTATGATACTTTGCGAGACGGACTTCGTCGCAAGAACTGAAGAATTCAAAAATCTCGCTCACGAGGTTGCTATGCAAATTTCCGCAATGGCACCAAAGAATGTTGAAGAATTACTAAAACAAGAATATATTAGAGATAGCTCTGTAACTATTGAAGGTTTAGTTAAACAAGCAATAGGAAAGCTCGGAGAAAACATAGTAATTAAAGATTTCTCGCGTCTCGAATTATAAAATGGATCCAAACTTTATCCCCACTATAAAAGAGCAAATGAAAAAAGCTCTGGATCTTTTGATTTCAGATATCTCAACTATCCGAACTGGACGTGCAGCTCCATCTCTGGTTGAAAACATAATAGTTTCAGTCTATCAAGGCACTACTAGATTAAAAGTAATGGAGCTCGCTACTATTTCGGCTTCAGATCCCCAGAGCTTAGTCATTACTCCATTCGATGCCTCAATTCTAGAAGAGTTAAGAAAAGGAATTGCGGAAGCAAATGTTGGTTTGAACCCAGCATCAGATGGCCAAGTTATTCGAATTTCCATCCCTCCACTTTCCGAAGAAAGAAGACAGGAATTAATTCACGCTATGAAGCAAAAACTAGAAAACGGAAAGGTGATGGTTCGCCAGATAAGACACGAAGCGATGGATTCGATAAAAAAGAATTCAGACGATTTAAGTGAAGATGAAGTTTCTCGTCTTGAAAAGGAAGTACAGACAGCGACAGATTCATTTATACTAGATATCGATAACATTGGTAAGAAGAAGGAAGAAGATCTTCTAGCTATCTAGCAAGCAATTCTATATGTTTATTTCACTAGCCGCGTCAGCTATATTTTTTCTGTTAATACTTTCGGTTGTGGTACTAATTCACGAGGCAGGACACTACTTCGTAGCCAAGAAACTTGGTATAAAAGTTGAAGAATTTGGGTTTGGATTTCCTCCGAAAATATTTAGCAAAAAATGGGGAGAAACACTTTATTCGATTAATCTCCTTCCTTTGGGGGGATTTGTAAAACTATACGGAGAAGACGCTGCAGGCGGAGGAAAAGTCTCAACTACTGTAAAAAAGTCTCATATTAGCGATTTGAAGCGAGCATTTTTCGCTCGGCCTGCATGGCAGAGAGCTAGCGTAATAGTAGCAGGAGTTGTTATGAATATGCTTCTTTCTTTTGTTATTTTTTATGTTTTCCTGTTTGCTTCAGGTTTTAAATCTAAATTACCCTTAATTATTGAAAATAATTTCGCATTTTCTAATCAAACAGTCTCAGAAAGCGTATATGCCGGTGCAGTAGAAAAAGATTCTCCCGCAGGAAAATCTGGAATAAAAGTAGCAGATAAATTCCTGTCAGTGGATGGAATAAAAGTAGTAGACGACGAATCATTCAGGTCAGAAATAAATAAAAACCGAGGAAAAGAAGTTGCAATTTCTTTGGACCGAAATGGGGAAGAGAAAAATATTATCTTAACGCCTCGAGTTAATCCGCCTAAAGGGCAGGGAGCGATCGGAGTTGGACTTTTTGGTTATTCAGAAGTGCTAGTATCCTATGATACCCCAGTACAAAAAGTCTTCTCAGGAATAACTTATCCAATAAATCTTTTGATTTATAATCTTCGAGGCATTGCTCATATAGTTGGTTCATCCGTAGAGCAAAAAAGCATAGCCCCAGTTGAGGAGAACGTCTCGGGTCCATTGGGAATATTTGTGATAGTGGGTACGGTGATTGCTTCCAGCCCAAATGTCGGCCAGACTCTCCTCCAGGCCTTAAATATTATTGGTCTTATCTCAATTTCGCTCGCGTTTTTTAACGTTTTACCTATTCCAGCTCTTGATGGTGGAAGATTATTCTTCGTTTTGATAGAAATGTTCACAGGAAAGAAAATAAGTCCCCATAGAGAGGCAATAATAAATAATATAGCTTTTATACTGCTTCTGGGAATGGTAATACTTATTTCGATATTTTTTGATCTCCCCAAGCTATCAAATTTCCTCAATTTTATAAAAAAATAACTCATCTTCCTTTTACAATTTCATACAAGACTTTTATTGCTTTATAATTTGGGATACACTAGAATTGCTTAATTATATGAGATCGATTTGGTCCGGATCAATCAGCTTTGGGCTCGTAAACATCCCAATAAAACTTTATTCAGCTGCGAAAGAGCGTGAGCTTAACTTTGATATGCTTCACAAAAAAGATCTTTCTCCTATACGATTTGCAAGAATTTGCAGAGCCGATGGTATGGAAATTCCATACGATGAAATCGTGAAGGGCTACGAGTATGAAAAAGGTGATTATGTGGTCCTTCACGATGAAGATTTTAAAAACGCTTCAGTGAAGAAAACAAAAACTATAGAGATAGTAGATTTTGTTAATGAATCAGAGATAGACGTAGTGTATTTTGATAAACCATATTACTTAGAGCCAGATAAATCAGCTGGAAAAGCATACGCAGTTTTGGTGGAAGCCCTTAATAAGTCAGGAAAGGTAGGTATTGCTAAATTTGTAATCAGAAACAGAGAAAGGCTTGGAATCATAAAGCCTCAAGGAAATGTTATTGTTTTGGATCAGATGAGATATAAAGACGAAGTAAGAGAAGCGGATATAACGGTTCCTAAGGTTGATGTTTCATCTAGGGAAGTTGATATGGCACTGGCTCTTATAGATCAGCTCTCTGAACATTTTAAGCCGGAGAAATATCACGATACCTACTCTGAAGATCTACAGAAAGTAATTGAGGAAAAGGCCAAAGGACATGAGGTGGTAGCCAAAGATACTAAGGTAGAACCTCCGACCAAGGTCAATGATTTGATGGCGCTTCTCAAAGACAGTCTTGAAAAAAGTAAGAAGCAACATTTGCAAGCCCAAGCCTAATTATGGCTTTAGAGAAATATAAAGAAAAAAGGAAGTTTGATAAAACCCCAGAACCTGAAGGCCTAGCCAGTGATAAGAAAGAGAATAATACGCTTTCATTTGTGGTCCAAAAGCACGAAGCCACGAGACTTCACTATGACTTTAGAATTGAGATGAATGGTGTCATGCCGTCTTGGGCTGTGCCAAAAGGACCATCTCTGAATCCGGAAGATAAAAGGCTTGCTATGAAGACGGAAGACCATCCGCTAGATTATCAAACATTTGAAGGAATAATTCCCAAAGGTAATTATGGAGCAGGTAGCGTTATGGTATGGGATCGAGGAAATTATGCTCCAGAAGGCGTTACAACCACCGACGTGAAAGAGTGGAACAAGCTTCTAAATAAAATGATGGAAGAAGGAGAGATAAAAATAGTTTTAAATGGCGATAAGCTTAAAGGTTCTTTCGCTCTAGTAAAAATGAAAAATGGAGATGAAGATAATGCATGGTTACTTATTAAACATAAGGATGAATTTGCTACAGATGAAGATATTACCAAGAAAGACCACTCTGTTAAAACAGGTAGAAGTATGGAAGAAATAGTAGAAAACAAAAAACCAGATCTTTGGATTTCGAATAGAGATATCGACCTCTCTGACGCTCCTAAAAAAACGATGCCCAAAGAAGTTAAGCCAATGCTTGCCACTCTGGTTAAGGATCCTTTTGACGACCCAAATTTTATCTTTGAGATAAAGTGGGATGGTTATCGTGTTATCACAACGCTTGCTGATAAAAAAGCCGCTTTGGTTTCCCGCAACAATATTTCCTTTGATGAATTATTTAAACCAATTAAAGCGAGCTTGGAAGACCTAAATTACGATGCAATTTTTGATGGCGAAGCAGTAATTCTTGATAAGACTGGAAGATCGGATTTTCAGCTTTTGCAAAACTATAAAAAAACAAGGGAAGGTAATTTGGTTTATTACATTTTCGACATTCTTCATTATCAGGGTCATGATTTAACAGATCTGCCTCTATATAGAAGGCAAGAAATTCTTCGTCAGGTCATTCCGCAAATGGAAAATGTTAGGGTAAGTGATTTCGTACAAGAGAGCGGTAAAGAATTTTTTGAAGTAGTAAAAAAACAAGGCATCGAAGGAATCGTGGCCAAAAAAAAGGACAGTACATATCGTATGGGAATTAGATCTGATGAGTGGCTTAAAATAAAAACCCATATGAGGCAGGAAGCGGTAGTGGGTGGATTTACAGAGCCCAGGGGCGGAAGAAAGGAAATGGGAGCGTTGATTCTAGGAGTATATGATGGAAATGGAGATCTCATTTATATTGGACACACTGGGGGAGGATTTGATGATAGATCACTGCATGATTCGTATAAAAAACTAAAGCCGCTGACTACCTCCAAATCTCACTTTAAAGACAGTTTTAAAACAAATGCTCCGGCTACCTGGGTTAAGCCAAACCTAGTATGTGAAGTAGAGTTTTCTGGATGGACTCAGGATGGTCATATGCGACAACCCATCTTTGTTGGTTTTCGTGAAGATAAAGATCCCCAAGATGTCCGTCGTGAGGTAGAGCAAAACACAGCAGCAGAAGTAGAAAAGACGGAGACAAAGATTGGAGGGATTAAAAAACAGAAAGGTTTGGAGTTTTCTAACTTAGATAAGATCTATTTTCCGCAAGATTCAATTACGAAAGGAGATCTCATTAAGTACTACGAAAGGATTTCAGAATATATGCTACCTTATCTAAAAGATAGGCCGGAGAGTCTTCGCCGAAACCCAAATGGAATAACAGGGGATGAATTTTGGCAAAAAAATGTAGAGAATTTTCCCTCGTGGGTAGAAACGATAAAAGTTGAGTCAGAACATGAGGAAAGAACTATAAATTACTGTATGGCTCAGGATAAAGAATCGCTTTTATATCTTGTAAACCTGGGGTGTATTGAGATAAATCCTTGGTTCTCAAGAAAAGGGCACCTAGAGAATCCTGATTTTTTTGTCATGGATCTTGATCCAGAAGACATTTCGTTTGAATATGTTATAAAGGCAGCCAATGTAGTTAGGGAAGTATTCGAAACTTTAGATATAGAGTCGTATCCCAAGACCTCAGGCGCTACTGGTATACATATTTACGTTCCATTGGGTGCTAAATATGACTATGAGCAAGTAAGAGTCTTCGCTGAAATAATTGCGAGGACCACTCAGTCCAAAGCCCCTGACTTTTTAAGCGTTGAGCGAAGCCCATCGAAAAGGCAAAAAAAAGTTTACGTAGACTTTTTACAAAACAGAGTTGGTCAGACTCTTGCAGCACCATATTCTGCTAGACCCAAAAAAGGAGCCACAGTTTCCACTCCTCTTAGATGGAATGAAGTAAAAAAGGGTTTAACTCCACAGGATTTTAATATCCAAAACATATTTGAAAGACTGGAAAAAGTTGGTGATCTATGGAAGCCCGTAATGGGAAAGGGAATTGATATGGAGAAGGCCCTTAAAAATCTAAACTGATATACTTAACTCAATGAATCTCTCAAGCATCAAGTCGATTTCATTTGAGAGCCAGGATCAGGCAGAAGAGTACGTAAAAAACTTCCTCTACGAGAACAGTGACCCCTCAACTGTGATTTTTCTTTCGGGTGGAAAGACCCCTCGGGCCTTATATGACCAAGTACTCCTAGAGAATAAGTTAAAAGCCGGCGCATTTGCGATGATAGATGAAAGATATGGGGCAATTAATCATGAATTATCAAACGCCCTAATATTGAAGCACTTTTCTCCTATGTATCCCATTCTTAACGGAGGCGATTTGGAAACTACTGCGTCAGAGTATGACGAGACCGTACGCTACTTATTTAATTACTTCCCCAAAAGTATAGGTATTCTAGGAATAGGAATAGATGGTCATATAGCAGGGATTCCGGCTATTCCTCACGTTTCGGAGAAAATTCTGGAAGATAGATCGGCGCTGGTCGTCTCTTATGACGCTCAGGACGGTTTTTACAATAAGCGAATCACTATGACTTTCGCAGGATTGGCAAAACTCGACCATATACTTGTGATGGCATTCGGAGAAGAGAAAAAAGAAGCTTTACTTAAAATGTATAAAGAAGGTCCTGTTTCTGAAATACCTGCAAGGTTTTTAAAAGAACCAGAAATCGCCCCGAAAGTTATTCTTGTAACCGACCAGGAGCTATAGATCTAATTATCAACGCTTCAGTTTTAGATAGTTCTTTTATTTATCAGATGCCCGTTCTATAATGGATTTCATGGAAGAAAAAATAATGACTCCTTTTGCCATGGTGATCTTCGGCGCTACGGGAGATCTTTCCACCAATAAATTGATGCCAGCGCTCTTTAACCTGTATAAGACGAATATGCTTCCCAAGGATTTTTACATAATTGGTTTTTCCAGAAGGGAAATGACAGATAAAGGTTTCACAGATTTTTTTGAGAACCTTAATCAAGATCCTAGGTGGGGGGAATTTGCTACACACATATCCTACGATCATGGGACTTTTGAGGAGAATTCTGGGTACGAGAGCCTAATAGAAACACTTAATTCCTATGATAAAAAAATGGGTGCATGTATCACGAGATTTTTTTATTTGGCTACTCCTCCTATGCATTACGAAACGATTCTAGATAAATTATCTTCCACCAAGCTTTCTGAAGGATGTGGACAGGGGAGCAATAAGTGGACAAGAATAATTATAGAAAAACCTTTTGGCAAAGATCTGGAGACAGCGATCAATTTGGACACAAAACTAGCTCAAATTTTTGAGGAAAAACAGATTTTCCGAGTAGACCACTATTTGGGTAAAGAAACGGTTCAAAACATGATTGCCTTCCGCTTCGCAAATGGCATATTTGAACCAGTTTGGAATAAAAATTTTATTGATCATGTTCAGATCACATTTGCCGAAACAAAAGGAGTAGAAAAAAGAGGACTTTTTTTCGATGGAGTTGGAATGCTTAGAGATGTAATGCAAAACCATTTGCTGCAGCTGGTTGCTACCGTAGCTATGGAGCAGCCAAAAAGCTTTACCAAAGATGACATGAGAGACGCTAGAAGTAATGTGATTAAGGCCATCAGACCTCCTGAAAATATTAAGGAAAATGTAGTAAGAGGTCAGTACAGCGATTATAGAAAGGAAGCCCAGGTAGCCAATGACTCAAAGACAGAGACTTTTGCGGCATTTAAGCTATTTGTCGATACGCCTCGTTTTCAAGGTGTACCTTTTTACCTTCGCGCTGGAAAAAAAATGCCAAAAGATGTGGTAGAAATTTCCATAGTTTTTATCCAGACCTGTCATATTTTATTCAAAGAATACGGGTGTCCTGAAATTGGAAATGTACTCACCATAAGAATTCAGCCGGATGAAGGAATATCTCTTAGGGTAATTGCGAAAAAACCAGGCTCGAAGCTTTCTCTGGGAGAAGTAAACATGAAATTTTCCTATAAAGAATCTTTCGGTACTCAGGGTCTTGATGCATACGAGAAGCTTTTAATGGACATTTTTTCTGCAGATCAGATGCTTTTTGGAAGGTCAGATGAGCTTCAGAGTTCATGGAAATTTATAACAGAAATTTTAAATGGTTGGGAAAAAAATAATTTGGTAGAATATTCCCAGGGACAGTGGCCGGACGCCGGAGATAAGCTAATGGAGAGGGATGGTAAAAAATGGCTGACACAATAACTTTTGAGGAGTTTAAGAAAATTGAGGTAAGAATTGGAAAAGTCACGCTCTGTGAAAAAGTAGAAGGAGCGGACAAGCTACTTAGGCTCGAAGTTGATTTTGGTGAATTTGGGAAAAGACAAATCGCATCCGCGATAGCAGAATATTATAAGCCAGAAGAGTTGGTGGGAAAACTCCTTCCTTTTATAGTAAACCTAGAGCCAAGAACATTCCGCGGAGTAGAGAGTCAGGGAATGCTTATGGCTACAGGAGATGAAAATGGAGTAGTTCTTCTTTTACCTTCAAAAGATATAGCCCCAGGGGCAGAAGTTGTTTAATGCCTTTCCTTAAATTTCGCTCTTATCATAAAGTTTGTTAGAATAAGTTTATGCAAGTAGTAGTAATAGGGCTTGGGAAAATGGGCACAAGAATAGCACATAAGTTATCCACCGAGCATGAGGTAATTGTTTGGAACAGGACTCCCGATTCGGTCAACAAATTTATTGAAGACAACCCCAAAGCTAGTAAATTAGAAGATCTTTCCATGATATCTGCTATACCATCTCCTCGAATTGTTTGGCTTATGCTTCCTGCTGGCGAACCAACTGTGGAAATACTCTACGAATTAAAGAAATATTTGGAAAAAGGAGATGTAGTAATTGACGGAGGAAATGCGTACTGGAAGGACACGGATAAAAGGTATTTGGAATTTGACAATATTGGGATTAGTTTCTTGGGAATTGGCGTCTCGGGCGGAATTTTTGGAGAAAAAGAAGGATATCCGCTCATGGTGGGGGGGTCAGAAATAGGATTTGAGAAAGCTAAACCCATTCTTGAGACATTATCCAAGCCTTTTGGTGGATTTGAGTATTTGGGACCCGGAGGTGCAGGACATTTCGTAAAAATGGTCCATAACGGGATAGAGTACGGGATGATGCAGTCTATAGGTGAAGGTTTTGGTATTCTTAAAGACTCACCATTTAAAATAAGTGTGAACAAGGTTGCAAGACTTTGGACAAAAGGCACTATCATTTCTGGATTTCTTATGAGTCGCACATCAGATGCTCTGACAAAAAACCCTGCACTTAACGATGTGGTAGGGGTGATAGAGGCTTCAGGAGAAGCAAAATGGGCAGTAGAAGCAGCTGAAGAAGAGGAAGTGGAGGCTGAAATTATAGAAAAATCACTTAATTTTCGAGAAAGGTCGCAGACAGATAAGAAAATCCAAGAAAGTTTTTCTGCAAAACTTATCGCTGTTCTTCGCCGTGAATTTGGCGGCCACGAAGTTCGAAAATCCTCGGATAAAAGTGATTAGCCTAAGTGCTGATTAAATGGCCTACCGATAACATCGGGAACAATGTAAACTTGCTGAGCGGCGGCACCCATTTCTGCAAGCTTATGAACGGTTCCATTAAATACTTGGATTGCGGGTCCTTCATCGACAATTGGACTAAGTCGGGTGGTAAAATCTTTCCCATCTTTTGCTATTGAAATTAGCCTGTTTATCCTTGACTCTCTTAGAATATCCAAAATTATAGTTTCAAGCTCGCTCGCAGTAAGTATTGATGGATTAGAAATTAAGACAGACTCTGTTTGATTATCGGCGTTTAAGGTGATCTCGAAACCTTCGTAAATACTATAGCTATCTTCTGGTTCTATCATAAGCGAGAATTATACAAGAAAAATTAATCCTGTGCTATACTTTGAAAATAAATGAGATATTCGAAAGTTTTTCCAAAAACCATCAAAAGTCCTCCCGCGGATGATCCTTCAGCCAACGCAAGGCTTTTAGAGCAAGGGGGCTTTATCAGAAAGCAAATGGCAGGTGTTTACAACCTTATGCCGTTGGGACTTCTGGTTTTAAATAAAATAAACCAGATTATTAGGGAAGAAATGAATGCGGTTGGGGGTCAGGAGCTGGACCTTTCAATATTACAGCCTAAAGAACTTTGGCAAAAAACTGGTAGATGGGAATCTTGGAAAGATGTTATGTATAAGATCTCAGACACGGAGGGGCTTGCTCCAACTCATGAAGAAGTGATTGCCAACATTGCCTCCAAATCTCTCTCATCCTATAAAGAGCTGCCCGTTTATCTCTATCAGATTCAGACTAAATTTCGAAATGAGCCACGTCCTCGTTTTGGTTTGATCAGGGGGAGAGAATTTCTTATGAAGGACCTTTACTCAATGGATGTTGACGATGAGGCGCATAAAAAAACTTATCAACTGATGATCGATGCTTATTTTAAAGTGTTTAATCGTCTGGGGCTTCAGGTTAAGTTGGTAGAGGCATCGGGTGGGATGTTCAGTAAAGAATATTCTCACGAGTTTCAGGTCCTAACAGAATCCGGAGAGGATACCGTATATTTCTGTGATTGCACAGATAAGTCATGTGATTGTAAATTCGCTCAAAATAAAGAAGTTTTTCAGGGAGCGGAAGGAGATAAGTGCCCGGAGTGCGATGATTGTGTCGTTACTTCTGCAAAAGCAATAGAAGTAGGAAACGTATTTCATATAGGGACAAAGTATAGTGAGCCCCTAGGACTTATGATAAAAGATGAAAAAGGAGAAGAATCTGCGGCTGTAATGGGTTGCTATGGAATAGGACCTACTAGAATCATGGGAACAATTGTTGAGGTCGGTAATGATGATCGGGGAATTATCTGGCCCAAACCAGTGGCGCCCTTTAATGTTTATTTGATAGATCTTAAAGGAGAATCAGGGGAAGAAATATACCATAAATTAAAAGAATCTGATATCGAGGTTCTCTTCGACGATCGCGATATCTCCGCAGGGGAGAAATTCGCTACGGCAGATTTACTTGGGATTCCATATCGCTTAGTTATTTCAGAAAAAACAGAAGGTAAAATAGAGGTTAAAGAGAGAAACTTAAGAGACGTGAGGATTTTGAATTTGGAAGAGGTCTTGCCTCTAGTTTCCTAAAATACTCCGAATACCTTTCCCCACAAAACAGCATAAATTCCAAAGAAAACTATACCTACTAGAATAAGTATTCCCGGAGACATCTTAGATTTGGTTTTTGCTACGGGTGCAGCCGGTGTAGGAGAGGCGGTGCTAGTCTGGACTGTTTCGTTGGTAGGATTGGAAGCGTTGAAACTTTGAAAAACAGGAGGTGGAACCACAGGGCTTGAGACCGGTTCGGAAATAGGAGGTTCTGCCACAGGATTTAGAGGAGGCGGAGGTGGAGCAGAAACATCTGTAGCACTATCTAAGTGTGGAGGCGGGGGGGTGGGAGGAAGAACAGTGGTGTGCGAAGAAAGAGGAGCAGGTGGCGGAGGTGTTGGGACTTGCGGTGCATTGGCAGGATCGCTTGGGACGGGAGGAGTGGGAGAAAGATCAACTCCCATGACACGATCATAGGCTGCTTTAAGCTTTGGGTCTAATTGGTTTATGTTCTTTGGATCCATTGGCAGTACAATTATAGTGATTTATTTGGGCTTTTTTGTCAAGGCGTTAAGACAAATTATACTACTGTAGCTTTAGATATTTTGCTATACTTATGGCATGAAAGTGATAGTTACTCATATTTCTCCTGACTTAGATGCGATTACCTCCGTATGGTTGTTAAAAAGATTTCTTAACGGATGGGAAGACGCCATAGTAAAGTATGTCCCTGCAGGAGACAGAATAAATCTATCAAGTGAAAAAATTTCTCCCGAAGACTACACAGAGGCCATAGAAAGAATAGGAGACGATGAAGTAATTCACGTCGATACGGGTCTGGGGGCCTTGGATCATCATCAGACCCAAAGCGATAAGGTATGTGGCGCAAGCCTTACTTTTGACTACGTACGTAACAATTCAAAAATGAAAGAAGAAAAAGTTGCGGCTGTAAGTCGGATGATTGACTTTGTAGTTTTAGATGATCATTTTAAACAAGTGTTTCGCTCTGACGCTGACTCAGATTATCATGAGTTTGAATTGGACGGAGTACTTGAGGGGCTTAAATACCAACATCCTGGACAAGACCAGCTTTACGTCGATTTCATTATGAATTGCTTAGATGCCGTAATGCACAACTTTGAGAATAGAATTTGGGCAGAAAAAGAAATATCCGAACAGGGAGAGGAATTTGCCCTGAATGCGGGCAAATCGTTAGCAATTGAAACATTAAATGACTCAGTCATAAAACTTGCTCAACTTAAGGGTTTTAGCCTGGTAATTAGAAAAGATCCTAGAAATGGTAATGCCCGCATTAAAGCAAGTCCGAAGGCGGATATAGACTTGACTCCTGCTTACGAAGAGCTTAGGAAAAAAGATCCAAGCGCATCTTGGTTCCTTCATGTGGGGAAAAGAATGCTTCTTAACGGTACTAGCAAAAATACCAAGATGATTCCTACGAAACTCACCCTAAATCAAATCGTAGATGTTATCAAAAGTCTTTATAGTTAATGGAAGATTGTATTTTTTGCAAGGTAATAAAAAAAGAAACTCCGGGCTATTTTGTCTTGGAAGAGAAAAATATTGTAGCATTCTTAGATATATTTGGTAGTACAGAGGGTCATACTATGGTAGTGCCCAGAAAGCACGGATACTCAATTCTTGATTTTTCCGACTCAGAGCTTGGGGAGATAATGGGCGGAGTAAAACTGATCGCCAAAAAACTCAAAAAAGTTTATAAAACCGACTCAATCACTATTGGTATAAACCATGAAGAAGAAAATGGAGTCCCTCATCTTCACATACATCTAATTCCTAGATTTAAATCAGATGGCGGAGGAATAATACAAACGGTTATAAAAAAACCCATAAAAAAGTCTCTATCTGAAATTGCGTCAGAACTCAGAGCCGCATAAGTCCGCCTTTACACACAAGCCTCATAGGAGTAGAATTGTATATACATTTTTAAAGCTCTCTAGGAATTTGATCTATAGGGAGGGAAAGCGAGGTGTTTTTATTATGGTAACAGTAAAAAAACAACCAGGAGACAGCGATGAGTCTTTGATTAGGAAATTTTCTAGAAAAGTTATGAGCGAAGGCATTATCCAAGAAGCTAAAAGAAGAGAATTCTATCTCAAACCCTCACTTGCTCGAAAGCAGAAGGCTGAAGAAGCTAGACGCGCTAAGAAAACTTGGTAACTTATGGTAAATACTCTCATCTTTGTTGAAAGCCGCTATAAAGTTAATAGAAAAAGGATAAGAAAAACAATAGAAGGAGCACTCTCAAAAGAGGGAATAACTTCCGATGTCGAACTATCGTTAGCAATCGTTGGCGATCGTAAGATGCGAGAGCTTTCCAAGAAGTATAAGGGAGAGGACAAGACTAGAAACATTCTTTCGTTCTCTCTTAACGAGGGCGAAAAAACACCTCAGAGGGAGGGGATTTTACGGTTGGGGGATATTGTGATATCTTATCCCCAGGTTATTTTGGAAGCGGCTGAGAACGAAATTTTGGTGGACGACAGAATAGACGAACTAGTAGTCCATGGCCTCAGTCATCTTCTTGGAGTACACCACTAGAGCTTATGGTTTTTTATCTAAAATACAGGCCTCAGAAAATTGATGATCTCGATAGTGAGCAAGTGCGAGAGAGACTCACCAAAATTTTTACAAATAAATCAGAGGCAATTCCTCATGCTTTTTTATTCACAGGTCCCAAAGGGCTTGGTAAAACTTCCGCCGCAAGAATTATTGCAAAAACAGTTAATTGTACGAACCGAACCAGTGGAAATGCCGAGCCATGCAACAAGTGTGAATCATGTAAATCCATAACTATGGGAACAAATTTAGACGTACTGGAAATTGATGGGGCATCAAATCGAGGAATTGATGAAATGAGGGATCTTAGAGAAAAAATTCGCCTAGCTCCGGCTTCGGGAATGAAAAAAGTTTACATCATCGATGAGGTTCACATGTTAACGACCGAAGCATTTAATGCTTTGCTAAAAACTCTAGAAGAGCCTCCAGATCATGCTATTTTCATTCTTTGTACTACCGAGCCTCAGAAAGTTCCTGCAACCATAATATCTAGATGTCTTCATATTTCGTTCAAGTCTCCCACGCAAGAGGAGATGAAGAGATCCTTTAAAAGGATCATAAAAGGAGAAGGTCTAAATATTGACGATAAAGGACTGGAAAGTATTCTTAAATTATCTGATGGAAGTTTTCGAGATGGCGCAAAAGTGCTTGAGGAAATTGCTTTAAATTTCGGTAAAAAGAAAGTAGATAGCTTGGATATTGAGTCAATATTTAATACATCTACCATAACAGAGTCAGTAAAAGATTTAGTTATTTTTGTAAGCGCGGGGGAGACTAGAAAAGCACTCTCGATACTTGACTCACTTTCACAACAGAAGATTGATTTTAAATATTTCAGCGAAAATCTCTTATCTTTTCTTCATTCACTACTGCTTGTAAAATATGACGTAGTAAAAGATTCGGAGATGCAGAAATTTCTAACAGAAAAAGAAATTGACGCAGATAAGCTAAAAGTACTAATTCAAGAATTTTCTCAAGCTCACTCTCAGATTAAATTTTCTGTTTCTCCCCAGATTCCACTGGAAATCGCAGCTATAGAGTTAACTCAAAATGCAAGTGAAACTAAGATTGAAAGCCCAAAACAGCCCCAAGAAGAAAAAATCGAAGTAGTAGAAAAAAAAGTAAAAACTGAAGTTGGAAATGATGATAAAATTTTGATAGAGTTGATAGATATTGTTAACAAGAGCAATAGATCTGTAGCTGGATTACTTCGAGGAGTAAAAATGGGAAGCGACGATCAAGAGATGCTCCACCTTATGACGGCTTATAAATTTCATAAAGATAAATTGGATCAGCCAAATGTAAAAAGTCTAATTGAAAAAGCCTACGAGGATATTACTGGAAATAAAAAGAAAATTGAAATTACATTGAGGGGGTGATAATTTATGGCAAATCCATTTTCGCAATTAGGAGAACTTAAAAGAATGCGCGATCAGGCTATGCAAATTCAGAGGCAATTGCAGGCTGAAGAAGTCGAGGTAGAAAAACATGGTGTCCGAATTACTATTTCAGGAGATCAAAAACTTAAATCCATAGAAACAAATGGAAAATCAGATAAAGATATACTTGAGGCAGTGAATGAAGCTATTAAAAAATCCCAAGAAATCGCAGCAAAAAAGTTATCTGAGATGCAGGGTGGTCTTTCAGGACTACTAGGAGGGGGAGATAGATGAAGATATTTGCTACAGCTCATGCGAAGGGACTTGCTTCCGAGGTAGCAAAGTCCTTAGCCATTCCTTTGGGTAAAGTAGAAAAAACAGTTTTTCCGGATAAAGAAAAAAGAATTAGAATTCTTGATGAAGTAGCATCTGAGGACGTAGTAATTTTTGGCGCAGCTGGAAAAAATCCAGACTCTTTCTATATGGAATTGTTTTTTCTAATGGACGCTGCGCTGAGACGGGGGGCGAAAAAGTTCGACCTGGTTATTCCATATCTTTCTTACCAAAGACAAGACCATCTATTTAGGCAAGGGGAGGCCGTGTCGCTGGATGTAATAGTAAAAACCCTTGAAGCTGTGGGAGCTCAAAGAATAATTACATTTGATCTCCACTCCATAAAAATTCCTGAACAATTTTCCATTCCGATTGCTCATTTGTCTGCACTACCTTTATTTGCTTCGGAAATAAAAAAAATTGGAGATGGAGTTTTGGTTTCTCCTGACATGGGTGGAATAAGAAGGATAAAGCTTTTATCTGAAATGCTTTCAGACATGCCTTTTGTATCTATTGAAAAAAATAGAGACTTGGAGACAGGGGAAGTGTCTTCAAAGAAAATAAATGGAGAACTTTCAGACACAGCATTTATAGTGGACGACATGATTTCTACCGGAGGAACTATAGATGCCAGCATAGACCTTTTAATCGAAAAAGGAGTTAAAGAGGTCTATGTTTTTGCTACCCATCCTGTTTTTTCCAAAGAATCACCAAAGATTCTACAAAATTCCAAAGCAAAGGCGGTATACGTAACAAATTCTCTGGAAATTCCAGACGAAAAGAAGTTTGAAAAACTTAGGATACTCTCCCTATCTACACTAGTTGCCAAGGAACTCTAAATTTATATGAAAATCCCAAAAGCCATAGAGGAATTAACTGTAGCTTTCGAGAAGCTTCCAGGAGTGGGTCCCAAAACAGCTCAGCGTTTAACTTTTTATCTTTTGCATGTGCCTCAATATGAGCTAGATAATTTCTCAAATGCACTTACCAATCTTAAGAAAAATACTGTGGTTTGCTCGGTATGTTTTACAATTGGAGAGACTGATCCGTGCGACATTTGTTCAGATTCACAGCGTAACTCTTCAGTAATCTGTGTGGTGGAAAATCCCCTGGATGTGATAGCTCTGGAAAAAAACAGGAAGTATACGGGTGTTTATCATGTTCTGAATGGAAGAATAGATCCACTAAATAACATAGGCCCGGACGAGATTTTTATTCCCCAGCTGATTGATAGAATCGAGAAAAACATGTCAAAAATAACCGAGTTAATTCTGGCAACCAATCCCACCATGGAAGGTGAGGCTACAGCCATGTATATAAGCAAGCAAATTAAAACAATAAGTCCCCAGCTTAAGATAACTAGGATTGGTCGAGGCTTGCCAATTGGTTCAGATTTGGAATATGCTGATGAAGTAACCCTTCAAAAGGCTATGGAAGGAAGGCAAGAATTTTAATGCCAGATAAAGTAGGTTTTTTTGATGACGCATTCGAGCAGGGCAAGCAAATAGTAAAGCAGACAGGCCAGCAGGTAGCAAATCTTCCCAACGCTGCAGCCCAAATTGCAGGAAATCAGGTGGCTCCCTCTCTAATCTCTACGCCTCAAGCTGCCTCGGAAGTGAGCGAAAATTCTCCTGATAGTAAAAAGAGTCAAACATCAAAGACAGTGAATCCACCCCAAAATAATTCAACAATACTTAGGGGACAATTTATTAAGCCAAAGCCTGAGCAGGTAGCAAAAGAACAGGCAGAGCTTGCCAAAGTCAGACAAGAACTCCATGCAGATTACTACCAGAAGCTAGTTACTCCACCAAAAAAACAGGAAGAAAAAGCAGCCCAGCGAGTTGAAAGGCAAGAAGAAGAGGAAGAGCAGAAAAAATTAGTGGAGCAAAAAAAGAAAGAAAAAACAAATGCAGCGCTTGCAAATATTCGGCAAGGAACTGGAGAAAAAGGAGACATGGGAATAGGCGGATGAGAATTTATAACACTTTATCTAGGTCAGTAGAAGAATTTAAGCCAATAAATCCACCCCAGGTGGGGATATACTCGTGCGGTCCTACAGTTTACGACTACCAGCATATCGGACATATGAGGCGCTACGTAGGAGATGACATTTTAATTCGAGCTCTCAAATTTAATGGGTTTGAAGTAAAACATGCCATGAATATTACAGATGTAGGACATCTAGTATCTGACGCTGACGAGGGTGAGGATAAAATGGAGAAGGGATCGAAGAAATTTGGGAAAAGCGTTTGGGATATAGCGAAGATGTTCGAAGCTCAATTTAAAGATTCATGCAAAGAATTAAACATAAACCTTCCAAAAGATCTGATGCATGCAACTGATTTTATCCCCGAACAAATCGATCTTATAAAGAGGCTGGAAGAAAAAGGATTTACATATAAAACAGATGACGGAATTTATTTTGACACTTCTAAATTTCCTGATTATTTTAAATTGTCTAGACAGAATCCCCATGAGCTAAAAGCTGGTGCTAGAGTCGAAATGGGAGGAAAGAAAAATGTATCCGACTTCGCTTTGTGGAAATTTTCTCCCACGGATGAAAAAAGGCAGATGGAATGGGAAAGTCCTTGGGGGATAGGGTTTCCAGGATGGCACATCGAATGCTCAGCCATGTCTATGAAGGCTCTTGGTGAGTCATTTGATATTCATACGGGAGGAATAGATCACATAAACATACACCACACTAACGAAATTGCTCAATCAGAATGTGCTACCGGAAAACCTTTTGCAAATTATTGGATCCATCACAATTTTTTGGTGGTTGATGGACAGAAGATGAGCAAAAGCTTAGGGAATTTCTACACTGTGCAAGATATTTTAGATAAAGGTTTTGATCCCTTAGCACTTCGCTATTTATATTTGCAAACTCACTACCGACAGGAAATGAACTTTACATTTGAGTCACTGGAGGCTTCCCAGACTGCCTTTAAAAAGCTACAAAATGAATACATCAAAGCAGAAGAAGGAGAGCTTGACGCGGAATTTGTATCAAGGTTTAAAGACAGCGTAAATGACGATTTAAATATGTCAAAATCCCTCTCTATAGTCTGGGAATATTTGAAAACCGAGTCGCCCAATAAAACTACTCTTCTTAAATTTGATGAGGCACTGGGAGTAGGTCTAAAAACTCTGAATAGAGAGCAGCCTAAGATTCCGGGAAATATTCGAGAGTTAGCAAGCCGCAGAGAGGACGCCAGAAAAACTGGAGACTATGCTTTGGCAGATGAAATAAGGGCTCAAATTGAAGAGGCAGGCTTCACTGTTTCAGACTCAGCTGACGGCACTGTGTTACAATCTAAATAATGCTTCTTTTCCTCTTTGCTTTCATATCCGGTCTTGTCACTATCGCAGCCCCCTGCATTTGGCCGCTTCTTCCAATTGTACTGTCTGCATCTTCCACCGGGGGACACAAAAAGCCTCTAGGGGTAACTGTGGGAATTCTAGCAAGTTTTGGAGTTTTGACCCTGACTCTATCATACATAGTTAAAATCCTTCCTATTAATTTGGATTTTCTTCGTCTTTTTGCGGTAGCAGTGCTTGTTATCTTGGGACTTTCACTTATTATTCCAAAGATTGGAGCAATTCTTGAACTTTATGTCTCACGATTTTCCGGGAAATTGGGAGGAGGGCGCAGTAGAACAGGATTTGGTGGGGGATTATTAACTGGGATAATTCTTGGTATAGTTTGGACACCTTGCGCGGGCCCAATCCTCGCAACCATAGCTACTCTTGCTGCTACCACCCAGGTTAATACCCAGCTTATCTTGGTGACGCTCTTTTATTTGGTGGGGATCGGAATTCCTTTATTTATCTTTTCAATAATTGGAAGAAGGATCTTTACCAAAACAAGATCTCTGTCCAAATATACGGGAAGAATTCAGCAGGTTTTTGGAATAATCATGATTTTAACCGCGCTATTAATTTTTACTGGCTACGATAAAGTACTGTCCGCAAACCTATTAAATCTTGTTCCGTCCTATTCAACCGCTTTAAATTCTCTGGAAAGCTCGAGTCTTATTAAAGACGATTTAGATAAACTCAAGGGCGTCTCAAATTTGAACGATCAAGGCGTAAGAGCGCCTGAGATTGTGGGAATTGAGCATTGGCTTAACTTACCCGCCGATAAGGCAAGCTTCTCTTTGAAAGAGCTTCGTGGGAAAGTAATCTTAATTGACTTCTGGACATACACTTGTATCAACTGCATAAGAACACTTCCTCACGTAACTTCCTGGTACGAAAGGTATAAAAACCAGGGGTTTGTGGTAATTGGGGTACATACTCCGGAGTTTGAGTTTGAGAAGAACACGGATAATGTAGCAGCTGCCTTAAAGCAATACGGAATACGTTATCCCGTAGCTCAGGATAATAGTTATGCCACCTGGAACGCATATAGCAATCAGTATTGGCCCGCGGAATATCTCATAGACGGCAAGGGAATTATTAGAAAAACACACTTTGGGGAAGGGAATTATGATGAAATGGAGGCATCCATCGTGGATCTTCTAAAGGAAGCCGGGAAAAACGTTGCTAACTCCGGAGAAGATTTGCCAGACACTACACCTATTAGAAGTAACTCTCCTGAAACATATCTAGGAGCACAGCGAATGGAGTACCTATTTCCGAGCGGAGGAATAAATCCTGGAGAACATACATTTATACTGGAGAGAGATATACCCCAAAACACATTCAGTTTTGGTGGTGATTGGGATATATCCCAGGAATATGCTGTTTCTAGCGTAAAAAGCGTAATCGAATACAATTTTGATGCAAATAATGTAAATTTAGTTATGACTCCAGGCAAAAACAGTTATGGTCGAGTAAAAGTTTTACTCGATGGAAAAGTGTTAAAAGCTTCTCAGGCCGGCTCAGATGTAAAGGACGGCGTAATCAATGTAGATCGCGACAGGTTATTTAATATAGTCGATCTTCACGGAAAACCTGGTAAACATATCATTCGGCTTGAGTTTGAAACTCCCGGAATAGAAGCTTTTGCCTTCACATTTGGCTAATTCGTATACCAAGCTCTTACAGTCTTTTGCTTGTTCTTTTGCTTGCTAAAAGTAAAATAGCAACAAATGTATATTGCCAAAAACTCCAATAATGCACTTCTTAGAAAAGCGAAGAAGAGTAAAAAAATAAAGGATCTGAAGAACACGCCCGCCGTTAATGTTGATGAGCAAGCACTACTTAATGCTAATTCCGATCCTAGTCCGGTCAAAGAATCTAGTGAGCAAAAACAGGATAAAAGTAAAGATAAGAAGACCGAGGAAGAAAATAAAAAACAAAAAAAGCAGATTGAGAAGTTAATCGCGGAGAACAAGAAACTAGAAGGAGAAGTAAAAAAATCCGTAGCCAGAAAAAAGCTAGATCAAGGCGAAAAGCTTAATAACGACGAAAAATTTAATTTAGTTGGCGGAGTAAACGGATTTGTTCAAACTGCAGTACAGCAGATATTTGGCGGGGGGAGATTTTCAAATAAACCGTCTGATCCCATGACAAATACCGTAGTTGATGAAGCCGTGGACCAGGTAATAGGAGAGGGCGACTACCAGAAAAATCAAACACAAGAGGAAATTGCGGAGATGGGAGATGAGATATCGGAAGAAATCGAAAAAACGTCTAAATAGTGTTCAGAGGTTTTGAATCCAGAAATGCCTTAATGTTCTCGATAGTTGTATTGTCGATCCTCTCCAGCGCTTCGCGGCTATTAAATGCATTGTGAGGGGTGATGAGTACTTTTGGGTGATTTATTAATACATGGTTTAAGACCAAAGTTTTGAGGTTTTTCCCACCATCGAGTTTTGACATAACCTGTATCTCTTCTTTCAGCTCGTCCTCTTCTTCCAAGACGTCAAGTCCAACACCTTCCAGAATGTTTTGGTCTATTCCATGAAGAATCGCTTCAGTCTCAACTAACCCACCCCTAGCAGTATTTATTAAATAGGAGCCCTTTTTAAATTTAGTTATATTTTCCGTGTTAATTATATGCTTTGTATGTTCATTAAGGGGGAGATGCAGGCTAACTATATCTGATTTGGAAATGAGAGTCTGAAGATCCACATATCCAAATGAATATGAAGAAAGCAGCTTTTCGTTGGGAGTCCTTGTATAAACTAGAACATTCATGCCAAATCCCAGCGCGATTCTTAAAACGTTTTCTCCTATTTTCCCAAGTCCTATTATTCCCATGGTCTTTCCATTTAAATCGATACCAGTTAACTCTTCATGATTAAAATTCAGATTTCTGGTTTGATTGATTGCCTGATATATTTTTCTAGTTAAGCTAAGTATTAAGGCAAAAGTATGTTCCGCCACAGTATTCGATCCATACTCGGGGACGTTTGATATAACAATCCCTTTATTCTTACAATAATCTCTATCAATATGATCAAATCCAGTAGATCTAGTTGCTATAAATTTAAGATTTGGAAATGAAGAAAGAACTTCTTGATCCAGTTTGGAATAGATAAATGTAGAAATAATTTCAGCGTCTTTAAATTCAGATATATTTGTTCCATTGGGAGCTTCGGATATGAGACTGGCTTGGGGAAATGCGGTAGAAAGATTTTCCATTTCCCACTTCTGTACTTCAAAAAATACTATCTTCATTCCTCTAATGTTAGTTTTTTTCTGATTCAAAATCAATATGAGTATATCTTTCTACACAACTCATACAAGCTTTTTACCGCCCTTATCAATTAGCTTGTTATGCTTTTTCAAATGAACATTTGAGAAGGGAGGTGAAGGAGATATGGCAAGAAATAACCAGATTAATAAAACAGGAGGACGCGGAAAGGGGTGGTTCGGAAATTCTGCCGCCCATGCTGAAGCAGGAAGAAAAGGGGGAAAAGCGCGAGGAAAAAATAGAAACCAGAACAATAACAACAATATGAACAGTTAAGCAATATGCTTTTTCCATCTATCCCTCACCTTTTGGTGGGGGATTTTTTTGGCAAAAAAAAGAAGAATACTAGAAGATAATACAAAGTTCTTACTTACTTTTGCTTTGGTTCATATTCTAAACCCATATCATAAAAGCATTAAAGAAAGGAGGTGAAATAAATGAACGATAAGAAAAAAACAAACGATCAAGAAGAGAAAGGCGGAATGGCTCAAGCAAATACTGATCAAGAAAATACAACAACTCAAGAAGGCGAAGATTTTGAAGATCAGTCCACAACTACATCTTCTGATGATAGTTCAGTTTCTGGACAAGCCGGTGGAGAAGCCCAAGCTTCCTCTCAGGAGTTGGTAGAAGACGACGACACAGGACTTGATAGTGATAGCTATGAGTCAATCGAGGAATAGTATTTACCATTCCTTAAAGAGCTAGAAACAAACCCCAGCACGAATTAAGGGGTTTGTTTCTTTTTAGTTGATTGATATTTGTGTGGGGGAGCTGAGGATTTGTTTGACTATCTCTTCTGTTTTGTTAAGTGCGTTTGGAAAAATTCCCCAGTCGTTTGTATCCACAGATAGGGTAATATGAAAAGTTCCTTTGGCATCCCGAGTCCAATCCCACTGAGTAAGTCCTTTATACACGGCTTTTTGTGATCCGCTTGCTAGTTTCAGGTCGCATAAATTCTGGAGTAAAATATGTTCAAATAAGTGACCAATTTCAGTATTAAGTACTTCGCGATCAAAGCTATAATTATTTTTATTAAAGCATTTCGTGGTAAGGACGCTTGGGATCTGGTTTTTAAGAATAGTTAGAGTATCTGGGAAATAATTGGTGTGATAGTGGGAAGTATGCATAGACATTTTTATATATACACCTAGTTTGTTTTGAGATATTGCGAGCTCGTATAGTTTTTTTTCTTCGTAGAGATTTTTTTCAACAAAAAGTGGAGAAAGGGCAGTAAATAATGTACTCATAAATAAACTCTTCTAAAAATGACTAAAAAATGTTGCCTAAGTTAATATTAAGAGTCGTATTGGCTCATGTCAAGCAAATACTGGGAAACTAGGATTTTCCATATCCTTGAAAGATTTTAGAAAAAGTATAGAATGGTTTTGTGAGAAAAAGTACCAAGCTACTAGCGCTTTTTATCGGAATGATCTTGACTGTAGGCTTTGGGCTTGTGGCTTCAAAGCCTGATGAAAAGAAAGTCCTCTCCGAGTCGGTTGCTTCGCCATCTCCTTCGCATTCTCCGACAAATTTTGAAACCCAAGGATCTACCCAATCTGCTGGCAAATCGGGTCTTTATTCCATAGTTAGCGTAGTAGATGGGGATACCGTTAAGGTTTCCATAGATGGCAAAACAAAGACAATAAGACTGATAGGTATTGATAGTCCCGAAACTGTAGATCCTAGAAAGCCAGTTCAGTGTTTTGGTAAGCAAGCTTCCGCAGAAGCTAAGTCAACTCTAATGGATAAAAAAGTGAGGCTTGAGTCAGATCCCACACAGGGAGACAAGGATAAGTATGACAGGCTTCTTAGGTATGTTTTCTTAGAAGATGGGACCAATTTTAATCAAGAAATGATATCAAAGGGTTTTGCCCATGAATACACCTACGATCTTCCATACAAATACCAATCATTATTTAAATCTTCTGAAAAATCCGCCATGCAAAAAGACCTTGGCCTATGGAGTCCTCAAACTTGCAACGGTACTACTACCAATACAACGGGTACTAACACGTCTGTTCTGAAAACATCCACTAACTCGGCTTCCTATCAAGAGATCCACGAAGTTATAAAAACGGATAACGCTACTACGGAGATTATCCAGCAAACATCAACTTCTCAGGGACAAAGTATTTCTGGTTCAGATTAAATTATCTAGATAGTAGGTCGTAGAATTCTTTAGGAGACGCCCCTTTATAAAAAGGCATTTTTCTTAGGTTGCCAAAAAATTCCGAAATTCTTCTAGAAACATGTACGGTTCCGTTCGAAGAAGGTGATGTCCAATGGTCCAAAGACTTTGTCACTATGCTTACGACTTCTTCAAGTTCTCTTTCAAATTCCTCCCTGAATCTTTCTATTTCTGAAGGCCGAGCTGATTGAATCCGTGCGCCATAGATGTAACCGAATATCTCTTGGGATGTATTAAATCTCATCTTTCCAGTGGGAAGGCGGTTATAAATAGCCTCCAGAATAGTGAATTGAGTCTTTGTTAAATCAAGTACGACATTGCCCTCAGTGGACTGAAGCGCAGTATCTGATTCAATACTAAAGTAATCCAAAAACTGAGTTTCATTTAAATGTCTTACGCCCTTACGCGCCCTAGCTGTTTTAACGGCATCTAGAAACTCAGGGTTTACTTTAGATTCATCAGGAGAGTTGATTGAATACATAACCCTGGTTAACGCCTGCTTAACAGTTTCTAAATTTTGTGGAAGTGTTGATTTGAATTCTTCTATTTCTTTTGGTGTTGCGCCTGATATTTCCAACTCGGCTACTAGGTATTTCAATAAAGCCGTACTGTTCTCAAATCTTCTTCTACCCGTTTCATCTAAGCGAAGCAAGGCTGATAAGATATTGTAACCTGTTTCATCTAGGTCAATTGTATATTTTCTTCTCTCAGGTGCAGCAGCGCGTGGGGAAGATTCGCTTGTTGCGCTAGCTGGCCCTTTGGAAAGAGTTTGAGTAGTAGAAATCACTCCTTCAAGAAGAGTGGTAACGTCGCCGTCTCCACTGTCTGTATTTTGAAGATCAGATTCAGTCTCTGCTGGAATTTCTTCTTCATTTGGAAGTAGTCCTAGCGTCGCCGTGTCAAAACTTGAAGTCGAAATTTCTGTAGACAAAGTTACTTTGTCGCCCTTTTCTAATGCTCTAGTTGCTATGCTTCTTCTATGGCTCTGGTTGGGTTGGAAAAGCGCTAATAGCTCATCAAAATTAGAAGCGATACCACTTTCTTTTGCCCATGCCAGCAAATCCCGTGCTGCTAATGTAGTTCGTCCGTTGGGATCCTCAAGTAGTTCTCTCATGTTCCTTTTTGCAATATTAATTGTTACTTCACCCGAGACTAATAATTTGTGGCGTTTATCATCTGTTTCGGCTGTTGACAATACTTCAGAGACATATTCTCTTGCTAAATCCCTCGTTCTGACTTTTTTCGATATCTGGTAGGCAATTGCTTCTCGGATAGGAGAAATTCCTCTCGCCTTGCTCATTTTACGTGCTTCTACGATAGGTAATCTTCTTGCTTCCTCTATTGTTAATCTCCTAGGGGGCTGATTTTCACTTGTTACTGCTAAAGGTTCTTCTTCTAAAGCAGGCGATGGAGCAATTTCCTCATGGGTTTGAGTATGTGATGGGATAACTGGTGCTTCAGGAAAAGAAACTACAGTTGGGACTAGCGGGTGTTCTGCAAAAAATCTTATGAGTGTTGGATAAAGATGTTCTGATAATCCAAGAAAGGATATTGCTTCAGATAATCGCGCCTGAGCACTTAAGTCATTTCCTTCCAATGCTGCCCTTCTTCCGGCATCAATTTTTTGAATAGCTTGTTCTCTAAGAAATAGCTGAAACTCTAGGGTAGCCTTGCCTTCTGGGGTTTCGATGTCTTTCGGTAAGCTCATAAAGATGGTTTATACTTCTTTTGATTTCTAAAGTCAATTGTGCTTTGACTCTCTGATATAATAGTTGTGTGGACGATAAGAAAAAATATTGGGAAAATAAAAAGCTGACCGCAGAACAAATGGCTGTCGTGAGAGATGGTGCCACAGAGCAAGCATTTACGGGGGAGTACTATGATAATCATAAGGCTGGGATGTACAAATGCATTGTCTGTGGTCAAGAGCTTTTTTCCTCAGATACCAAATTTGACTCCGGAAGCGGCTGGCCATCATTTGATGATCCAGTAAATAAACAGAATGTGGAGCTTGTAGAAGATAATTCCCTAGGCATGACTAGAACTGAAGTTAGATGTAAGAGATGCGGTGCTCACCTGGGACATTTATTTAACGATGGTCCTAGAGAGACCACCGGGATGAGATATTGTATAAACTCATGTGCCCTAAATTTTGCTCCGAAGAAATAATATGGCACAGAGAAAGAAAAAAGACGACAGCATAACAGCTAAAAAAGTAATATTCACCTCATTTGGGGTAGACCTCCTAGACGTAGTGCTCAATTTCATAGTTCTCATTCTTTCAGGAAGTGTAGTTATGTTAAGCCAGCTACTTGAAGGAATTGCTGATCTTTCGGCTTCCGGATTTCTCATCATAGGGCTTCATCGTTCAAAACAAAAGGAAAACAGAACTCATCCATTCGGGTACGGTAGGGAAATATATGTCTGGACTCTTCTATCAGCCCTAGTAATGTTTGGAATCACCGCAACACTTTCTTTCTATTTTGGTTTTCAAAGATTTCATAATCCAGAACTCATTCATGACTCGTGGCTTGCAATAGCGGTTCTTATTCTCACATTCTTTACCAACTTTTACGCTTTTTATTTAAGCTTCACTAGACTTCTGAGAAAAAGAAACGTGAGAAGTATAATTAGAATTTTCTATAGATCATCTCTGGTCGAGACCAAGACCACATTCATTTTAGATTTAATGGGATCGACCGCTTCGCTTCTAGGACTTATTGCTCTTTTAATCTACGTAGCAACAGGGGATGCTAGATTTGACGGACTGGGAGCGATGCTCATAGGACTTACTTTGGGAATACTCTCCATTTTCCTTCTGCTGGGTATAGTGGATTTAATAATTGGAAAATCCGCATCTGAAGAGACAGAAATGAAAATAAGAACAGCTGCTTTATCCATAGACGAAGTAAACAGAATCCTTGATTTAAAAACTATGTATATAGGAACAGAAAAACTCCTAGTAAATCTGGACGTAAATATGAAAGATAAACTAGATACGGATGCACTCGAGAAATTGATAGATAAAATAAAAGACGAAATAAGAGGGGTAGTTCCCTCCGCTAAATATATCCAAGTAGAGCTTGAGACTCCCAGAAAATAATTATTTTATAATTCCTAGACCCAATAGACCTGCAATTATTAAATAAAGCGCTATTAAGTAGTTTAAGAATTTTGGAAAAGCCAAAATTAATATTCCAAATAATAAGGCTGCAAGTGGGCTTAGATTATCAAGACTTAATACCATAATTTATCACCTCCGTCCGTTTTTACTGTCTAAATAACACTAACAAGCAATTTAACAAAAGTTTGTAAGAAGTCGGTAAGAAAATACCTAGAATTGACTTTTAGCCTCGAAAAGAGTAAGATTGGCAGACATGATTGACAGTTTGAGAAAAGATTTAAAAAAACTGTCCAGCCCAAAAAAAGCACTTGTTCTACAAAAGTACTTCAAGACTGGAAAAGGGGAATACGGGGAAGGCGACATCTTTTTGGGCCTTACTGTTCCTCAGTCTCGCAATTTGGCAACTAAATACAACGACCTTCCTTATCCAGAAATAGAACAACTTTTAAAATCACCTGTTCACGAAGAAAGACTCATAGCTCTTCTTATCTTGGTATATAGATTTGAAAAATTCGAGATGGAGCAAAGACGAGTTTACGATTTTTATCTAAGGCATGCAAAGTTAGTAAATAATTGGGATTTGGTGGATCTTTCTTCAGATAAAATTGTTGGCAAATTTCTTATTGATAAACCTAGGGACATTCTTTATAAACTAGCTGCTTCCAAAAACATTTGGGAAAGAAGGATAGCTATGGTTGCTTGCTATAATTTCATAAAAAATGGTGACTTTGAGGATGCAGTAAAAATATCAGAAATATTAATCCGAGATCAACAGGATCTTATTCAAAAAGCTGTAGGATGGATGCTTAAAGAAGTTGGGAAAAGAAATGAAAAAGATTTGAAAGATTTCTTGGACCAACACGCAGGGCATATGTCCAGAACATCTCTTCGCTATGCGATAGAAAAATTTCCAGAAAAAGTTAGAAAGCAGTATTTATCCGTTGCCTCAAAAGAAGTATAATTCCTCTAAGTGAAGACTTCCGACCTAGCATCTTTGATTGAGTCAGACGATTGGATGATGGATATCCTTCGGACTGTTTCAGATCTTAATTTACCCGACTGGTGGATAGGTGCAGGTTTTGTGCGCTCAAAGGTGTGGGACCATCTTCATGGGATACAAAAAAGAACTCCACTTCCCGATATTGATGTAATTTATTTTGATCCAGAAAATATATCAGAAGAGAAAGAAAAAGAATTAGAGAAAATTCTGACGAGTAAAAGTGACGCTATTAAATGGTCTGTCAAAAACCAGGCCAGAATGCACAGTATCCATGGGCATATGCCATATAAAAGTTCTTCCCAGGCTTTGTCTCATTGGTCAGAAACAGCAACATGTATAGGAGTAAGGCTTATAAAGAACAAATTAATTTTTACTGCACCTTGGGAAACAGAAGACTTATTTAACTTAATTCTTCGCCCCACCAAAGATTATGACACCGACAGATCACTCTTCAATAAAAGAATTAGGGAAAAAAATTGGCTCAAAATCTGGCCGAAGCTAAAGATAGTCAACGATTGACAACAAGTAAAATTTAATCTGAGGATTTTGCGAAGAGGTGAGAAAAAACGAGATTTTCTTTGTAATTAATAGTTTCAAGTCCACCAACTAAGCCAACTTCCGGAACTCTCTGAATAATTGAATAACCATACTGCCAGTCACCATCTGGATCTGGAAGACAGTCCTCATCAAGTCTTGTTAGCCCTGCGAGTTCTGTGTTTTTCTTTTTAAGATAAGCGATGACGTCTTGAGTAGTGATTCCCAGCTTTGCAAGTTCGTCTTCGCCAATAACTCTTCCTGCATAAACTCTGATTATTCTTTTACCATCCATCTCTGCAATCTCCTGACCACCAAGAGAAGTCCATTCATCAATGTATTTTCCGTCTTGGACTGGAACTGTCATCGATTTAACCGTAAATTGGCCTCGCTCTACAGTCTGTGGAGTTACTCCGCCAGCATATCCCGTTTTCAAGCCTTCTGTAAGTAAATCGTTTAGTTCTTTCACGATGCGATTATACCAAATAGGGCAATTGACTTTCACAAAAAAGGAGAGTAAATTCACTGCTGTGAGAGATTACGAATTTTTAAGATTTATCCAAAGAAAAGTTCCGAGTGATTCGCCGAATAGACTCAGAATGCAAGAAGAGCTCGTAATCGGACCTCTGGACCCATATTTTTCTCGCCAAATAACTGTAGGGAAAGTGTCCCAGCCTCCAGAGACTAGCAGAGACCGATTACAAGAAATGGATTTAAGAGATATGCTCAGTTTTTCTGAAGCACAACCGACGCCTTCGTCCCAGGATGCAGAAGTAGTATAATCTCCTTGTGAAGAAGTTATTTGCGATACTATTTTTTGTTTTTAGCTTTTTGCTTTTAGCACCCGCCGCATTTGCTGAGCAGATTAATTCTTTTGATTCCACTATCACCGCTCATAAAGATGGCACCATGAATGTGGTAGAGAAAATCAATTATGATTTTGAATATGGCTCTCGCCATGGAATATTTCGCTACATACCTCTTTATTCGAAGGTCGGAGATCTATATCGCGTAATAAAGATAAAAGATGTCCATGTTTCCCGCGATGGGAGAAAAGAGCAGTTCAGTACTACGACATCCAAAGAACAAGTTTACTTTAAGATTGGAAACCCAGATAAAACAATTACTGGAGCACATTTATACGAAATATCTTACTTGGTAGAAAACGGAATAGGTAGTAACTTTTCGGATCACGATGAAATTTATTGGAACGTTACAGGAAATGGTTGGGATGTTCAAATAGCTACCGCTTCTGCAACATTTAACACAGATTTTGGATTAAATCCCACACAGCTTCTGTGTTTCACGGGCGTTGAAGGTTCGAAAGAGTCTCAGTGTGAAGCCTCAGGTAACGCAATCACGACATCCTCAATTCTATATTCGTCCTACGGGATTTCGGGAGTAGCAGTTTACCCTGTAGGTACATTTCCCAAAAGTACTCTTTATAAAGAACTTCCCAAAACATCTGGAGAAAAACTAGGATTATTTATTTTGAAAGCTCTTCCATATATTTATCTATTTTTGAACGTTTTCCTGCCTATTTATCTGTATTTCTGGTATCAGAAACGCAAAAATAAGAAAAGATTTGGTCCTCCGGCGGTGAATTTCGAAATTCCCAAAGACGGAAAAGAAAGAATTGCCCCAGCTGCAGCAGGAACCATAGACGCATCTCGATTGGATAAAGATGATGTTACAGCGACCATTTTTGATCTGGCAATTCGAAAGTACATGAGACTAGACGGTAGTCGCGAAGTTAAAAAACTCGCACCAGACGTTGACAATCTGAAGATAGTAAGGCTTAAAGATTCGGAAGGGCTAAACGAATACGAGAAGTCACTCTACGACCGGCTTTTCGAATCGGGAGAGTCAGTGGATGTAAAAGATCTGGCAGTAGATTTCTATCAAACATATCAAGACATGGAAAGATTGGTCTTCTCCGAATTAGTTTCAAAAGGATACTATACGAAGAATCCCAAGATCCAAAGATCTTTACTTACGGTATTTGGTATGTGGGCACTTTTCACTTTTAATATAATTCTTGGAATATCCCTTTTTATGCTTGGTAGACGTCTTATCGGTAGAACTGCGAAAGGTGACGAAATAGACTTTAAGATAGATGGACTTAAACTATTCCTTCAGAAGATGGACAGGAATTATAACTGGCAAGCAAAGAAATTTTATACAGTAGAACAAATGATTCCATATGCTATGGCTTTAGGATACATTGATAAATTTATGGAACAGTTGAAAATAATCAATCCTGATTACAATCCTTATTGGTACTCGGGATACAGAGGAAGTTTTTACAATAACTATGGACTTTTCTATTCCGGACTTTCCAGTAACATAACCACATCTGCCCCCTCATCTTCATCAGGCTCCGGAGGTGGAGGATTCTCCGGTGGTGGGGGTGGTGGTGGCGGTGGGGGAAGTTGGTAGATTGGTTGTTGCGCAACCTTAATAAAAGTTTTATATTCAAGTCACTGCTCCTCACAAATGTCAGAAAGATTAGTAAGCGTTGCCGTAGTGGGAGATGGTGCTAGTACGCATGCTATCATCGATGGTTATGCGAGGGATCCGGAGGTAGGTAAAATCTACCAGATTCCTGGGTCTGACATGATTGCTCCCGACATTTTAGACCGATATGGCAAACGCGTTACTCCTCTAAAGGTTGCCCCAGGCGATGTTAATGGAATCGTGAATGCAGTAAAAGAAATCAGGCCTGACTATGTGGATTTTGCCCAGGAAGAGGCGTTAGTGGGGGGAGCGGTAGATCGTATCTGGAACGAAACTAATTCCTATCCCATAGGGCCATCTAGATCCGCGGCAGATCTAGAGGGTAGCAAGGCGCGAACAAGACGCCTCGCCGAAGAGTTAAATATTCCGCAAGCATCGTTTAGATCTTTCGATAAAATAGAGGATGGTATTGCCTATCTTATGGATCAGCCCTCAAGCAAAGCTTTTTACGTAAAAGCGTCCGGCTTAGCAAAAGGAAAGGGAGCACTGGAGGCAAACAATGTAGATGAGGCCATCGAAAGAGTCGGGCAGATGTCACAATTTGGGGAATCCGGCAGGACATATCTTATTGAAGAATGGATGAAAAATAAAGATGGAAGCCCCGGGTCAGAGTTCTCCGCTTTTTTTGCAATGGATGGGGAAGATTTCCAGTATCTGGGATCTGCTACGGACGCAAAAAGAGCATTGGAAGGAGACAGGGGAAAGAATACTGGGGGAATGGGAGCGTACAGTCCTACAGAAGTAGTAACAGACGATATACTAAAAAAATTAAATTCTCAATTTGTGAATCCTATACTTCAGGAAATGTCTGAGCGAGGTACTCCTTATTCGGGGATACTCTTCATAGGAGGAATTGTTGTTAGAGATAAAAGAATATTACTACCAAAGCTTATTGAAATTAATACAAGACACGGTAACCCAGAGGCGACAGTTTTGATTCCTGGGATTGTGAATTTCTTTGAAATCCAAACCGCTATAGCTAATGGAAATGTAGGTCCTGCCCGAGTATTAGCTGACGGGCTACATAGAGTTTCTATAACGGGCGTATCGAGAGGTTACCCAGATGACCATAGTGTGGCCCTTGGAAGAGAAATGACGGGAATTGAAAAAGCACAAAGACACAATGGAGTACGAATTTTTGGTGGAGCTGTGGCAGTTATTGACGGGAAACACTTTGCCAAGGGAGGAAGGCTTTTAAATGTGGTTGGTGAAGGGGAAACCCGCGAAATAGCAAGACAGAGGGCATATGATGCAATTTCAGAGATAAACATGGTTGTTCAGGGACAACAAGAGTTCTATTACAGAGAGGATATTGCATTATGAAGCAGATTGAAAGTTTTCCTCCTCGAATTGGAATTGTGGGCGGGGGACAGCTCGGAAAAATGATGGCCCAATCAGCCAAAAAAATGGGATTGTTCGTCGCAGTAACAGACCCTACTCCTCAAAGTCCCGCAGGACAAGTATCAGACATCGAAATTACGGGTGGATATAAAGATGAAAAAGCTACGCGAGCTCTTGCTAAGATCGTTGATGTAATTACCGTAGATGCAGAATTTGTGAACGATAAGGTTTTGGCGGACATATCCAAAACCAAAAGAGTTCAGCCTAGCCCTAGAACAATTGGCATCATAAAAGATAAGCTAAGACAAAAAGAGTTTCTCAGAAAAAATAAAATACCTGTAGCAGACTTCATAAAAGTAGAGAATCGACCCGACATAGAAGCGGCAATAAAAAAATTTGGTCTCCCAATTCTTCTTAAAGCAAGACATGACGCTTATGATGGAAAAGGAAATTACTTGATCAAAAATCTGCGCGATATAGATGGTGGTCTGGAAAAATTAAAGGAACGCCAGCTTTATGTCGAAAAGTTTGCACCTTTCAGTAAGGAGCTTGCCGTAATGGTGGCTCGCAGTCCCAGAGGGCAAATAAAAACTTATCCTGTGGTTCAGACGATTCACGTAGATAATGTTTGCGATACGGTTATCGCTCCTGCTCCCGTTTCAAAAAAAGCATTTAAAAATGCGCAGAATTTAGCAAAAAAAGTTATGTCCCAATTTAGCGGTGCCGGGGTCTTTGGAATAGAAATGTTTTTACTACGAGGAGACAAAGTTCTAGTAAATGAAATTGCGCCGAGAGTTCATAATTCGGGACACTATACTATAGAGGCTACCCCAACTTCTCAATTCGAACAACACATAAGGGCTATTGCGGGTCTTCCGCTTGGTGAAACAAATATGATAGTTAAGTCTGCGGTTATGAAAAATATTTTGGGTACTAAACTTACTGATGGATATCCTAAGGGAATAGAGAGAGCTTTGAAAATTCCCGGTGTCTCTATTCATATATACGGAAAAAAAGAGTCAAGACCCGGAAGAAAAATGGGACACATCACAATAGTAGGTGAAAACGCAGCGGAAAATTTACGAAAGGCAAATAAAGCCAGAAAACTTTTAGACATATGAAAAAACCTATCGTGGGCATCATAATGGGCTCAGATTCTGATTTACTGGTGATGTCTGATGCTGCGAAAATTCTTGACCAATTTGGAATTCCATATGAGCTGACAGTAGTTTCTGCTCATAGGACTCCCAAGAGATTGTTCGACTATGCCAAATCAGCAGAAAAACGAGGGATAAAAGTAATTATCGCTGGGGCAGGGGGCGCAGCTCATTTACCCGGGATGACAGCATCGATATCCGTAGTTCCAGTAATTGGAGTACCTATTCAGACCAAGTCGATGTCTGGAATAGATTCTCTCTATTCCATTGTTCAAATGCCTCCAGGAATTCCTGTGGCGACTATGGCAATAAATGGAGCCAAAAATGCAGGAATTATGGCGGCTCAGATTCTCTCTACAGCTGATAAAGTAATTAAAAAAAAAGTATTAGGATATAAACAAGATCTTGAAAAAGATGTTTTGAAAAAAGCCAGAAAACTTGAGAAGATCAAGTTTGAGGAATACTTAAATGAAAATACTAAAAACAGTTGATTTAAAAGGCTTTGGTAAAAAACATCAAGGTAAAGTGCGCGATTTTTATTTGTCTGGAAATTCGCGGATACTGATAACTACCGATAGGATTTCGGCGTTTGATGTCATCTTAGGATTCATTCCGTATAAGGGTCAGGTTTTAAATCAGCTATCTGCTTTCTGGTTTGAAAAAACTAGGGATATTATCCCAAATCACATAATTTCTATCCCTCATCCCAATGTTACTATTGCCATAAACGTAAAGCTAATTCCCATAGAAATGGTGGTACGAGGATATATATCGGGAGTTACGAATACTTCCATATGGGGATCCTATGAACGAGGAGAGCGAGTGATATACGGAATTAAATTCCCAAATGGCCTGGTGAAAAATCAAAAGCTTAAAACTCCAGTCATAACTCCTACCACCAAAGCCACCACAGGACACGATGCGAGACTCACAGAAAAAGATATTATTAATCAGAAAATTGTTTCTCCTAAGATTTGGCGACAAATGAAAGAAGCATCTCTTCAGATTTTTGAGAGAGGACAAGAAGTTTGCAATAAAGCAGGAATAATCCTAGTAGATACCAAATACGAATTCGGTCTGGACGAAGCCGGAAAACTTTTAATAATTGATGAGGTTCATACCCCAGACTCATCCCGATTCTGGATTAAAAAGACTTACAAAGAAAGACTTAAGAAGGGTCTTGAGCCAGAAAATTTTGATAAAGAGTTTCTCCGCCTTTGGTATGCAAAGAAAGGATATAAGGGAGATGGTAAGCCGCCCAAGATGACTATAGACCTTCGAGATAAAGTAAGTCATCGCTACATTTCCATTTATCAGAAAATCACAGGAAAAAAATTTGTTCCAGCAAACTCATCAAATAGAGAAATAGAAAAAAACATCAAGGATCATTTACAAACCAAGTCTAGATAGATATAATCCTTCGCATGACTGACCCAGAGAGAAGCGAAACTGACCGAGTCGTCGAAGTATTATTGCCAGGAGAAAGTCGTATGTTTCCCCCACGCGCTCCCCGTAAGAGATATCAAGTCATCAAAGGAGTTATAGGTTTCCAAAACTGGCTTGTCCACTCAGAGGGGGTTTCGCTTGGAGCTCTTGTTGATCTTCCTGTGGGAGAATTTTTTAAAGTTGGCGGATCTATTTATGAGGCACATATCCACAATATTGGGGAGGAGGCGGCGGAGTACAGAGAGCTCAGGGAATTACCAAAAAATTTTGGAAGTGATAAATGAAGAATAAAAAAATTACATACTCATCTGTGGGTGATAATTATGAAACCAAAGATCCTATTAAAAAATTATTTCAAGATTCTGCACGCTCTACCGCGGTAAATTTAAAAAAAAATGGATTTACAGAGGTTTCAGATTCTCGTGGAGAATCTGCATATGTTTGGAGACAAGGAAACATATATATGGCCTCAGTCATAGAAGGACTAGGGACAAAAAATCTGATAGCAGACCAGACTAGAAAATTCAGTAACAGAACTTATTACGATGTAGTTGCCCACGACACAGTAGCAACTATAATAAATGATCTTGTTTCCGTAGGCGCTACGCCTTTAACTCTTCATGCTTATTGGGCCATAGAAGATAACAGCTGGCTTTATGACAAAGCGCGCATGAGGGATTTGATACTTGGCTGGAAAAAAGCATGTAACACTGCGCAAGTCTCTTGGGGCGGCGGTGAAACCACCACGATGAAACAAATAGTAGTAAAAGACACTTCAGAATTTGGTGGTTCTGCAGTGGGGATTATAAAAAGTAAAAAAAACTTATACTCAGATAAAAGAATAAAAGTAGGAGACAGAATAGTGCTAATAAAAAGTAATGGGATAAATGCAAATGGAGCGTCGTTGGCTCGCGCAGTAGCAAAAAAACTTCCTAAGGGATACGCGACCAAGCTTTCAAATGGAAAAAACTATGGTGAAAATCTTCTTACAAAATCAAATATATACGCAAAGCTTATTGGGGATTTACAGAAAAATAACGTAGATATTCACTATATCTCAAATATCACAGGGCATGGGATGAGGAAGGTTATGCGAGGTAAGCCCAAATTCACATACGTAATTGATAAAATATTTGATCCTCAGGAGGTTTTTAATTTCATTCAGAAACACGCAAGTCTCTCAGATTATGAAATGTATCACACTTACAATATGGGACAAGATTATTGCCTAGTATTAAACCCCAAAGATGTTAAAAAGTGTCTTAAAATTATTTCAAAGAATAAATTTAAGGCAATAGATGCGGGTTTTATCGAAAAAGGGGAGAAGCAAGTGATAATAAATCCCAAGAAAATAACATTTACTTCCGATACTCTAAATCTACGATAATCTAGTATTGACAACCCAAAAGTTAGGACCTATATTGGATATGTTCTGTCCTAATAATAAATGACTGAAACTTTGCAAGGACAACCTAATCCGCCTGCAAAAAGAGTGTTGTTTCTTGTCTCGGGAAGTGGTTCCACAGCGCTTCATCAGATAAATGCAATTAACAATGGTGAGCTAAATTTAGAAATAGCTGGAGTACTTTCTAGTGATCCGCAAGCAGCTGCTATTGGTAAAGCTATATCTGCTGGAGTTCCGCAAGAAGACGTTTTTGCAATAGATCCTAGTAAAATCCGAAACGCGGATGGAAAAAGAGATAGGCCTGCATTTGCTGCCAGAATAATAGAAGAAGCCGATAGGAGAGGCGCAGACTGGTTAGCTCAGATGGGATGGACGCCTTGGACTCCCACAGATGTTTTAACAAGGTTTAATAAAAGAATTACAAATCAGCACCCAGGACTTTTGCCAGACACCAAAAGTCTAAACGGTCTTCAAGTCCACGAAACTGTTACTCGCTTTAGAGATCTCGCAGGAAGAGATGTAAATACTGGAGCGATAAGTCAATGGGTTTCCGAGGAGTTGGACCAAGGAGAAATACTTGTTTACCAATTAATTCCAGTATATCCCCATGATACAGCTCAAACTCTTCAGGACAGAGTAAAGATAGTTGAGTATGGAGTTCAGCAAAGAACGTTGGGTCTGGCATCCAAGGGCCAACTTTTTGAAACTCAATCGCCGAGGATGATTAGAGACGAAGGGGAGCTGGGATACTTAAGTGAGGCAAGGAGCCAGGCAGTTCAAATTTATCCAGAAGGCTAGCATATTATGGCAGGACAAATACATGAAGTTGTAGTAGAAGATATTGGAGAAAATCCTCAGGGCGCAAGAGATTTTGAACAGATACAAATAACTTCGGACATGCCCTCTATAACTGGTGTTAAAACCTCGACCGTATTCGTCTTGGAAGGGCTGGATTTAGATCAAACAAAAACTTTTGCACAAAGATTGTTATCAGACCCAGTGTCTCAAACCTTTAAAATCGATTCGTCGGAAGATGGGGTAACTGTTGGATACAAGCCCGGAGTTACCAACCCCGCTACATCAGCACTTATGGAGGGAGCATCCGATTTAGGCTTACCACTTGTGGCAGCCGATGTTAGAGTAAGAAGATCTTTTGAAGGCGATTTGACTCCACATGAGCGATGGAAAGTTGCAAGTGTTTTTGTAAATCCGCAGGTCCAGGAAATTACAATTGGCGTCCCAGACACTTTAATATTTGAAGGAGTTGAGCCTAAGACCCAGAGAATTCCGATTAGAAAAGCCAGTATCGAGGAGCTCAGAGAATTATCAAAAGATAAATTGTTTCTTGACGATGCGGAGATGGCCTACATCCAAAACTACTTTCGAGAAATTGACAGAGATCCGACCGAAGCGGAACTCGAAACTTTAGCTGGAAGATGGAGCGAACACTGTGTTCATAAAACTTTTAAGGCAGATGTGATAGTAGATGGACAAAAAAGAGACCCATTTTTTAAGAGATTGGTAAACGCTTCTAGAAGAAATTGGAAAGAAGGATTTGTTTGGTCAGCTTTTGAAGATAACGCAGGAGTAATAGCTTTTGAAGATGGTTTTGGTATTGCTGTAAAACTTGAGACTCACAATAGTCCCTCGGCGCTTGATCCTATTGGAGGCGCGGCGACTGGATCCGGAGGGGTGTTCAGGGATATCCTGGGAACAGGCAGAGGAGTATCGGAGGTTAATGGATCTATGTATATGTTCGTTGTTGGAAAAATGGATCAGGATCCATCGACCCTACCTTCAGATACTATCCACCCAAGAAACCTTCTGCAAGGTTTAGAAAAAGGAGTCGAGTATGGAAATACCGTGGGTATCCCTACCAATAATGGCTCTGTGCATCAGCACCCAGATTTCGCCTACAAGCCAACTGTTTTGGTAGGCGCATGGGGAGTAATAAAGGAAGAAAGAGCAGGAAAAGGCCATCCAGAGGTGGGAGATTTGGTAGTGGTAATTGGTGGGAGAACAGGAAGAGATGGAATTCACGGTGCAACATTCTCATCAGCAGCCATGACAGACAGAACGACCACGGAAAATAAAGCTGCGGTTCAATTGGGCGACCCAATTCTTGAAAAGAAAATAAAAGACGTAGTGATCGCCGCCGGAGAAGCAGGTTTAATACGTGCTGTTACTGACTGCGGTGCTGCAGGGTTATCCTCGGCTGTTGGGGAGATGGGTGAGGATATTGGCGTTACGGTCGATGTTTCCAAGCTGCCCGTTAAATATTCAGGACTTGCACCATGGGAAAAATGGATGTCTGAATCTCAGGAAAGAATGGCTCTAGCAATCGATCCTACTAAGATAGATCAATTTTTGGCGATATGTAAAAAATTTGAATCAGAGGCAACCGTTTTTGGTGTTTTTGATGGAAGTAACAAACTGCATGTAAAAAATGGTGAGGAAACCATTGTGGACCTAGATTATGAGTTTATTAGAAAAATTCCTCCAAGAGTAATGACTGCGAGTACAGAAAGACAAATATTTGAAGAAAGAGACATAAGTCTTCCAGTAGATTTTGTAAGAAGCTTTAAACAGGTATTATCGCATGGTAACGTTGCATCTATAGAGCCAATTGCGAGACGGTTCGACCATATAGTTCAAGGAGATAGCGCTATGACCCCATTTGTGGGTGTACATTTTGACGGACCCAGTGATGCATCTGTCACAACTCCACTTAAGAGGTACGGAAATGAAAAAGCCGCTGTCGTATTTGCTCACAGCGTTAACCCAGTATTAAATAGAATAGATCCCTATCATGGAGCACTTTGGGCATCTTCGGTGGCCATGGCTAGATATGTGGCATCGGGAGGGGATCCAGACAGAGCAGGTCTGGTAGACAATTTTGTTTCAGGACAGCCTAAAAATCCAAAAACTATGGGCGCACTTAGTGAAATTACAGACGCGCTTTGTGATTTTATGGATGCGACTGGTGCTCCATTTATTTCGGGTAAAGATAGCCTTTCTTCCACCAGAGAAATGACTATTAATGGAGAAAAAGTTGTAGTAGATGTGCCTCCCCTCATTCAGGTGTCGGTGATTGGTGGAATTCCAGATGTGTTGAAAACTGTGAGTACAGATATAAAAAGAAAGGGGTCATCTCTTTACCTGGTAGGGCAGGTAGATACTAGTCTTGGAGGATCGGTATATTATGATACTCAAGGACAAATGGGAAACGAGGTGCCCAAAGCAGATTTGAATAAAATCCCGGCCATATTGAGGGGCGTTCATCAAGCTATCCAAACAGGCGAGATTCTGTCTTCTCATGCTGTCGCCGAAGGAGGAATTGCTACCGCTGTAGCACAAATGGCATTTGGTGGAGATTGTGGAGTTGAAATGGATTTAAATATAGACTCCAGAGCGGATTATTTTTTATTCAGCGAACCACCAGGAACAATTATCGTAGAAATAGCCGACACTCAAACTGCAGAAAGACTTCTTGGTAATCTGCCCTGGATGAGACTTGGAACAACTACAGGCGAAAAGCAAATATCTGTAAAAAACCAGGGCGAAGAACTTTTCGCTGCGGATCTATACGAGTTAAAAGAAGCTTGGCAAAAGCCTATGAGGGAGGTATTTAGTTAATGGCAAAATCTCCAGAAATTGCAATTCTACAGGTTCCCGGAATTAATGCAGATAATGAATTGTCTTACGCTTTTGAGTTAGCGGGAGCAAAGCCGACAATGGTTCACATTTCTGAATTGGTCGATAGAAGTAAAAAATTAGATGACTTTGCTGCTATCGGAATTCCCGGAGGATTTTCCTACAGAGATGATCCACAGTCAGGTGCGCTGTTAGGACTTAAGCTTGATACTTATTTAGCTGACGATATAAAAGAATTTTTGGAATCAGGGGAACGAATGATTTTGGGAATATGTAACGGAAATCAGGTGCTGGTAAAATCTGGTCTCTTGCCATTCGGAGCTATAGGAGAAGTTCAGGGAAGTCTCCAACATAATTCTGAATATCGGTTTGAATGCGAACAGGTTAACTTAAGAGTCGAAAAAGAGAGTAGGGTAGCTAAAATTGTCGGAGGAATTGACGATATTATTTCCATTCCTGTCGCTCACGGTGAAGGAAGATTTGTAGCGTCTGAACCGGTGATGCAAAGAGTAGAGGATGAAGGACTAGTGGTCGCAAGATATTGCGATACAAATGGAGATCCTACGCAAGAATATCCTTTAAATCCAAATGGTTCTACCAACGCTATTGCTGCGCTCACTGATCCTAAAGGACAAATAATAGGATTTATGCCCCACCCCGAAAGAGCTACTACGCCCACCCAGCACCCTAACTGGAGAAGACTAGAAAATAGTCCTCAACTCGCCCAAGGCTTGGCCCTTTTTAAAGGTATAGTTGCCCAAGTTTCTCAGATGTGACTTTTATTTAGATTTATTCTCATACCAATCTCTTACCCTAGATTTACCACCACTTAGTTAATGGTGGGTAAACTATTTTAATGCTTAGATCACTTCGAAACCTACTATATTTTTACAAATCAGTAATCTAAAAAGAAGGGAGGTGAAAAAGTGAAAAAAATATTAAAGTTTGTACTGTCTGCTGTTTTTGCAGTAACTCTATTTACGGGAACTGCACTTGCAGCAAACTCCACTGTAGTAGTAACAGGCAATACTGCAGGCGGAGAAAATCAGCCTGGATGGCTTTTTAACAGAGATGCTTCAACATCGACACCATATGAATTCAATAATGATGAAGCAAGTATTGGGCTTGGTAGTCTATATGTAATGCCCATAGGCGCTAATCCATCAGATAAGTTTATTGGTGAAAACTTTCTGAATAAGCCGATTGCCGATGTCAATTCTATTTCCTATGATTTCCAGATTGGAAGCGGAGGAGATACCACTGACGCAGGACAGTTCTATATGAACGTTTACGCTAATTTTGGTTCTTCACCAGACGATAAGTTCTACGACTGTCGTTATGATGTAGTGCCAACAGTTGGTTCAACAACGGGATTCACAACTGTTACCTTTGATCCAACTCAGGCGTATCCTGTGACAACAAGGGGATCGTCTCCCTTTACTTGTCCAGCAGTTCCTGCAAATATGGACACTCTCAGCGCAGGTTCCAACATTCGAGCATTTGCTTTGAATGTGGGTGATACCTCTGCTAGTGACTTGGGCCTAGACGGTTATCTTGATAAAGTAGCAGTTAGCCTCGATTCCGGTACTACCACTTATGATTTCGAGAAATACCTAGTGGCTACCAATAAGGACCAGTGTAAGAAAGACGGTTGGAAAACTCTTCAGGACTCCAACGGAAATTCTTTCAAGAACCAGGGTCAATGTGTAAGCTATTCCAATCATCAATGATCGAAATAGTTCTTGATCTTTAAAAAAGCCCTTGAGAAATCAAGGGCTTTTGGTTTAATTAATCTATTTTCTAGTAGGCTTTATGCTTTTGACTTAGGTGATGCACTATGATACACTTCGGCACATGTTTTTCCGGCAAGAAACAAATTATATAAGCCTAAAAGACTATTCATTTTTGGAGGCGGAAAAAGGCATAAAAAAGTTTTCTTCTTTAACCATTTTTTTAGTCCTGTTGCTTCTAATCCCAAATTTAATGGCTGTTACGAAACTAGTTAGCAGACAAGTATTATTAAAAAGTGAAAGTACTCAATTCTCAGAAACTCCTATAACTCAGCCAAATGCAGCGGTAATTTCTGATAAACAGTACGATGTCCAAGAGCTAGGAATAGAAGTAGATAATTTTGCAATCTCGCAAGAAATAGTAAAAGGAGAAACAAAAAAAGTTTTAACTCTTACATCCAGCGGCGCAACTGGTTTTACGCTAGATAGTTATCCAACAGAATTTGGAGAAGGAATTGATTGGGTAGTAAATACTGGTGACTTTGATGAAAGTAAATCTGTAGATCTTTATATAAGGGTAGCAGATAATGTTCCAGAGGGAACTTATTATGGTTTTCTTCGAATGACTTCTATTCCCAATAATGTGAGTAGAGCAGTGGTTGGCGTAACGATCACGGTTAAAAATAAAGAAATAAAAGTTACTTACATTAATCCGACACCTACTCCCACCCCAATGCCCACTTCTTCTCCAACCCCTCTTCCTGCAACACCACAGCCTCAACCAGTCTCTGCAATTTCTTTTCCAGTACCTGCTCCATTACTTCCGACACCTAACGCAATAGCGATACCCACCAAAGCTCCTATGCCAATTCCCATGCCCGTAATTAAAATTCCTACACCGGCCCCTACTCCTGCTCCAACAATTAAACCCACAGTTACCCCAACTCCTGTTACTGTTCCAATAACTCCTATACCATTGCCCACACTTCTACCTTTTCCTACACTTCCACCACTCATCCAACAAATAATAAATTCTAGAATCAACCTACCTTCCTCGGGAATAGGTCATGGCCTGTAGTCCTGTTAACTACTTGGGTACTGCTTTTGTTTGATATAATATATCTTCTATGCCCGAAGAGATAATTTCTGTTAAAAGCCTCACAAAAAAGTTCAAAGATTTTGTAGCAGTCGATGATATTTCTTTTTCTGTAAAAAAAGGTGAAATATTTGCATTCCTGGGCCCCAATGGGGCAGGAAAGAGTACTACCATAAAAATGTTAACGACACTTCTTGCTCCCACCAGCGGAGAGATAACCTTAAATGGGTTTAACCCGCTTCATGATCAAGAAAAAGTAAGAAATTCTTTTGGAATAGTATTTCAAGATCCAAGTCTGGATGACGAGTTAACGGCTTTTGAAAATATGCAGCTTCATGCGGTTTTATATAAAGTTCCTTCAAAAGACAGAAATAAAAAAATAGAGGAGCTTTTAAAATTCGTGGATCTTTGGGACAGAAAAAATGATCTAGTAAGAATTTTTTCAGGAGGGATGAGAAGAAGGCTTGAGATTGCTCGCGGACTTCTACATCAGCCTGCAATATTATTTCTGGATGAGCCTACTTTAGGGCTTGATCCCCAGACTAGAAATCATATGTGGGAATTTATTTTAAATATGAATAAGAAATCGGGTATGAGTGTTTTTTTCTCCACACATTATATGGAGGAAGCAGAGAAAATGGCCGATAGAATTGCCATAATCGACCACGGAAAGATAATTGCGACAGGTACACCTAAAGAGCTTATGGAACAAACCAAGACAAAGAGTCTTGAGGAAGCATTTCTTTCACTGACTGGGGCAACTATTCGAGATGAAGAAGCTACGGGAACAGATCGAATGAGAACTATGCGAAAGGCATGGGGAGGACGAAGATGAGCGCTATTTATATTCTTTGGCTCAGGGAAGTAAAAAAGTATTTAAGATCCAGATCCAGGATTTTTGGGTCGTTAGGACAGCCTGTTTTATATCTTCTGGCATTTGGTTATGGACTAGGAGCAATTTATGCCAGGGGAGCAGGGGGAAATTATATCCAGTTCCTCGCTCCTGGAATAATCTTAATGACAGTTCTTTTTTCTGGAATATTCTCAGGAATTAGTCTCATTTGGGATAGGCAATTCGGATTTCTAAAAGAAACCATGGTAGCACCTGTTCCTAGACTTTCTATAATGCTTGGGAAAACTTTGGGAGGAGCCACAGTAGCTGTCATCCAAGGATTAATAGTCTTTGCTATTACTTTATTTTTTGGATTTAGGCCTCATGACTTAACTCAACTTCCCCTGGCCCTGGTATTTATTTCGCTCGCTGCCATATTTTTTACAGCGCTGGGTACTGCTGTAGCATCCCGTCTTCAGGATATGCAGGGATTTCAGTTGATAATGAACTTTTTGGTGATGCCTATATTCTTTCTTTCGGGAGCACTTTTCCCACTGTCAGGACTGCCATTTTTTATGGAAATCTTAACTAAAGTGGACCCTCTAAGTTATGCAGTAGATGGAGCCAGAAGCACTCTAATAAATATTTCTACTTTTGGGGTGGGGACGGATCTTTTGGTACTTGGAGTAGCCACTGTCCTAATTCTTCTAATAGGAAGTTACCTCTTTGAAAAAATTCAAGTATAGTAAGCTTCTAGGGCAGAGATAAGTATACACAATTGCAATTCCGCTGATCGAGCTGATTTCTTTTGTAGTTTATTACTCAGAAGCGCTACCAGACCCTCTGGAGCAGCAATAATTATTTGGATGTCATGTCCGGGGAGGGTTGGAGAACGCTAAATAAATTTCCTTCTGTGTCTTCACATTTCGCCCAAGTTCCAATTCCAGGAATCTCCACTTTTTCACCCATATCTTCGCCTTTATCGTTGAGGATATGTCCTTCTACTTTTCCTCCTGCCGCTTTTACGTCAGCCACAGCTTTATCAATATCTTCGACACCTATTACGCATCTGAACGCATTGAGTAACTTCTTATCACCATCAGCTTTAAAAATTCCTCCGTTTATTCCCCAATCTTTTGGATCGGGCATAGCTGGGCCAGACTGAACCACTATATAGCCACTGTATTGGTCTCCTTGTTCTTGTGTAGTCCAACCAAAAGCGTCGGAGTAGAATTTACTCGCTCTTTTGGGGTCTTCAGCTTCTATTTCAAAGTGTACAACTCGATTTGGCATAAGAATTTTATACACCAATACTCCTATGAATTCAAGTAGTTATAGTACTTTTATAGGAATTCTTAAGAGACTTTTACATTTAGTGTTTCGAGGATTTCTTTTTTGGTTTTTTCTTTCTCTTTTCTAGGGCTGTGGAAAACTTAACATGAAGATTCTTGAATTCATTCTGCAGTTGTTCCAGTTCTTTGTCAGACAGATTTTCTACATCAGCGAAAGAGGTCCTAGCACCCTTAACACCTCTTAAAAGTTCATCTAGTTTTATATGTACTGCTATGGAGTCTCTGTTCTGAGTGTTTTGAATTAAAAATACCATAAGAAAAGTTACGATAGTAGTTCCAGTATTTATTATTAACTGCCATGTTTGAGAAAAGTGAAATAGGGGACCTGTAATTGCCCAGACAAGTACTATGGTAAGAGCTGTAATAAATGCCCATGATGAGCCGGTAGCTCTAGATGTACGGTCAGCAAATTTTCTGAAAAGATCGTTCATGACGTTTTAGATTATACGTTATTTAATTGACAATATCAGGCCCAAGTTTTATAGTTTGATTTAATGGATTTCATAGAAAAACTTGAGAAGAGATGGAATAATAAAAAATTTGTTTGCATTGGACTAGATCCAGTACTTAGTAATCTTCCAAAACACCTTGAAGGAAACTTCTTCGAATTTAATAAAGCAATAATTGACGAGACTTCCGACACAGTTTTGGCATATAAGCCCAACTCCGCATTCTATGAAGCCTTAGGTTATATGGGTATTCGTTTTTTACAGGAGACAGTTAACTATATTCTTAGTAACCATCCAGATATTCCAGTAATCCTAGACGCTAAGAGAGCTGATATAGGAAGCACCAATCATGGATATGTGGACTATGCCTTTGACTATATTAAGGCAGACGCTATTACGGTCCATCCGTATTTGGGAAGGGAAGCACTTAAACCCTTTCTGGAACGGAAGGATAAAGGGGTAATAGTTTTGACCAAAACTTCCAATCCAGGAGCGGGAGAATTTCAAGACGTAGTAGTTGAAGGGAAAGAGCTTTATATTCGAGTGGCCGAAGCAATTTCCACTTCTTGGAATGAAAATGGAAACTGTGCATTGGTAGTTGGGGCAACCTATCCAAAGGACTTATTAAAAGTTAGGGAAATTGTGGGCGATATGCCTATTCTTATCCCAGGGATAGGAGCGCAGGGAGGAGATTTGGAAAACACAGTGAAGTCTGGTTTGACGAAAGATAAAAAAGGTATTATTATCTCGTCATCACGATCTATCATATTTGCATCCAATGATGAAGATTTTGCTGAAGCCGCTCGGGTAGAAACGGAAAAGTTACACAATGAAATCCAAAAATACATCTAAAAAATCGCAGTCAGGTACTCACCAAAAAGAAGTTATAAAAATCCTCGAAGATATAGGTGCCATCATCACAAATGATCATTTTGTTTATACCTCCGGAAAACATGGGAGTGTTTATGTGAGAAAAGATAAACTTTACCCCAATACGAAACTCACGTCAAAAATTACCTTATTTATGGCCCAGGACACGCAAAAATTACCCATCGAAGCAGTAGTAGGCCCATCGATGGGCGGAGTAATTCTTTCTCATCTATTAGCGAGTCACCTAACTAAAATTAAGAAAAAAGATGTTCTGGGTGTATTCACAGAAAAAGAAGAAGGGGAGCAGGTTTTTAAAAGGGGCTATGACAGTCTGATAAAAGGTAAAAATGTCTTAGTGGTTGAAGATCTTACCACTACCGGAGGATCAGTAAAAGATGTAGTAGATAAAACAAAAAAAGCAGGAGGAAAAGTGGTTGGTGTCTATGTGCTCCTCAATAGAAATCCGGATGGAGTAAGTAAAAAAATGATGGGAGCGCCGTTTTACGCCCTTTCTGTTCTTAAGGCAGACGCTTTTGATGAAAAGGATTGCCCCCTGTGTAAGATGAAGAGACCAATCAATACTGAGGTAGGTCATGGAAAAACCTATCTAAAGACCCACAAAAAATAATTGATATAATCAGATAATGGATCTTCTAAATAACTTCCTTGACCGAGTGACCATGTATAAACTCGTGCTCTGGTCTCTTCGGGTCCTTTTTGGTGTCACACTGGTTTTAGGATTTTTGAAAATTATTCCCTTCGATCCCATTTCCCAAGCTGTTTCTTTTTCAATCATTTGGATTTCCTGTGTTGTCTCAAACTATCTTCTGTCAAAAATATTTAGAGCTCCCACAAATTCTGAATCGGTTTTCATAACTGCTCTGATTCTGTTTTTTATTCTGACGCCTACTACCAATCATGAATCACTTCTCCTACATGCGGTAGCTGGATTAATCGCTATGGCCAGTAAATATATTTTGGCAATTGGTAAAAAACATATCTTTAATCCAGCCGCCTTCGGAGTAGTGTTTTCTGGTCTTGTCTTAAATCATCAGGCAAGCTGGTGGGTGGGAGATATCAATTTGCTCCCATTCCTCCTTCTCATAGGTTTTCTCATTGTTAAAAAAACACAAAGATTCTCGCTTGTTCTTTCCTATATGGGTGTGACTATGCTGTTTGTATTCCTGGGTCCCCATTCCAACTTTAGCTCAAGCTATATACAATCAGTAATAAGAAATAATCTGCCCTTTCTAATTTATTTTTCTTCAATTATGCTCACAGAGCCTCTTACATCTCCCACACGAAGACATCTACAGGTAATTTATGCAGTTATCGTGGCGCTTCTACAGAATATTTCCACGGTCGTGCCCACTCCTATACTCGCAATGATTTATCCTGAAACAGCACTACTTATAGGAAATGCTTTTGCATTTATAGTTAATCCCAGATTTAAGATGTTTCTCACACTCTCTTCGAAGACAAGCTTATCATCTAACGTTTTAAACTTTGATTTCCCAAAACCCAAAAACTTTTCTTTTATTCCGGGGCAGTATCTTGAATGGACTCTTCCTCATTCAAAAATGGATTTCAGAGGAAATAGAAGATATTTCACTATTGCTTCATCTCCCACGGAAAATCAGATAAAGCTTGGAATAAAGTTTTACGATCATCCCTCTTCTTTTAAAAGAAGCTTAAATGATATGAGAGATGGAGATAAAATTGTCGCGGGTCAATTATCGGGAGATTTCCTGATACCAAATGATCTAAGTAAAAAATACATTTTTATAGCTGGGGGAATAGGTATCACGCCTTTTAGGAGTATGCTTAAGTATCTTTTGGATAAATCAGAAAAAAGAAATATCACCTTATTTTATTCGAATAAAGACACATCAGAAATAGTGTATAAGGATATCTTAGACCAAGCACACAAAAAGCTTGGTATAAAAACAATATACAACTTAACAGAGGAGCGAAGCATCCCCAAAGATTGGACTGGAAAAGTGGGAAGAGTTTCTCCAGAGATGATAAAAGAAGTTGCCGGCTATAAAGACTCCATATATTATTTATCAGGTCCTCATGCTATGGTTTCGGGTTTTGAAAAAACCTTATCAGAGATAGGAATTCCCAGGTCCCATATAAAGAAAGACTTCTTCCCGGGATTTGTCTAAATAGGCATAAAAAAGGTATAATATAGCGTACTTCTTAGGAAGTATTTTTTGTTTATGTCTACCTTAAAAAAACAAACAAACAATTCAGATTGGTATAAAAATGCTATTTTTTACGGCGTAGAAGTGCAGCTTTTTTATGATGGAAATAATGATGGCATAGGAGATTTCGTAGGGCTTACCAAAAAACTGGATTACATTAAGTCCATGGGATTCAACTGTATATGGCTTCTTCCATTCCATCCGTCTGGAGGTCGAGATAACGGGTATGATGTAACAGATTTTTACTCCATCGATCCCAACTACGGAACACTAGAAGAATTTAAAAAATTTATAATCGAATCAAAAAAAAGAGGAATCAGAGTACTTATGGATCTAGTGGTTCATCACACATCAGACCAGAATCCCTGGTTTCTGGAATCCAGATCCAATCAAAACTCAAAGTACAGAAACTATTACGTCTGGACCAAGAAAATTCCACAAGGAGACCTTTCCAGCACAGTGGGATCCGAAGCTTGGAATTCACGTGACTTGAAGTCGCGG
>JADMIO011432736.1_pt1 | contig 102052 bp, 92 predicted proteins | sample 8958161 | NCBI WGS metagenome assembly JADMIO01 (sample SAMN16585339, study PRJNA669376) | soil metagenome | isolation source: Crop rotation soil | place: USA: Cullars Rotation, Alabama | collected 2011 | reverse complement strand
CCGCGACTTCAAGTCACGTGAATTCCAAGCTTCGGATCCCACTGTGCTGGAAAGCCAATTATTTTGGTGGCTATCCGTGGGAACCTGCGGCAAGGGCCAACCTGGAAAGAGAATCGCCTATTAATTATGTACAGAATATAATTACACCTTACATTATTTTCCATGGCGAAAACGATCGCCGCACCGGTTTTGTACAAAGCGAAATGATGTATCGCAGTTTAAAAGTATTGGGAAGACCTGTTGAATATGTACGTCATCCGGGAGGTACGCATGAACTTACACGCAGTGGCAACAACAGGCAGCGCATAGACCAGATGCTGCGCACGTGGGAGTTTTTTGAAAGATGGATTAAATAATTCATTATTGTTTGCAACCAGAACAATATCTAACAACGTCAATGTTATATTGCATTTGTTATGGTTAATCTATTCTAAGCACGTTATGCTGAGTTAGCTTACCCTTAAGGAAACGAAGGGTCGAAGCAGCACTTGACGTAGCAAAAACAACTTTTGCTGTAATAAGAGGATGCAGATTCAAAAAAAAATTTACATTCATTGCTCAAATCAATTGGTATGCTATTCAACCGTACATCAGCAGTTATTGTAGTGCTTATAGCAATTGTAATAATAGCCGTGTCTTTTACCACACCGGGCAAACAGGGCGCAGACAAAAGAAACCTCAAGGTATTGCCAAAAGATATCAGTGATAAGGCCCTGGATAAAATAATGGATGAGTTTGAAGCTGATCTTGGTATTAAATGCGATTTCTGTCATGTACCTCAAAAGAGCGATTCCAGTAAGTTGGATTTTGCGAGCGATGAAAAACCGGAGAAAGAAGTTGCCCGCGAAATGATGCGCATGACCATAAAAATTAACAACCAGTTTTTCCAGGCAAAGAATGCAATGATTGGTGATTCAACCCTCGCTGTCAACTGTAATACCTGTCACCATGGTGATCCACACCCCGAAGCAAATCACTCACATTAATATTAATGTATAGTGATCGGGTAACCCGTTGGCAACAGGCAGGCAGCGGATGGAGATGGAGTCGTGGCCCACTGGAGATAAACCAAATTACAGTTTGAATGTCCGATGCCTTTATTGATGGTTTAAAAAATAAGAAGAGCCCAATATTGGGCTCTTCATGTATTGAAACAACAAACTGTTTAATACTAATTACCAACGGCTGTTGGAAAAAGAACGCTTGTTACCACCACCGCCGTTGCTGCCTCTTTCTTCTCTTGGCTTAGCGATAGTTACGGTAATAGCCCTGCCTTCTACATGTGCACCATCAAGCTCTTTAATAGCTTTTTGTGCAGCTTCATCATCTGGCATTTCTACAAAACCAAATCCACGGCTTTTGTTAGTGAATTTGTCTGTAATTACTTTGGCAGAAGATACTTCGCCGTACTCTGTGAAAAATTCTCTTAAGTCTTCATCTTGTACGTTGAAGCTTAAATTAGAAACATAAATGTTCATGTTTGTTAATTAAAATAAAAAAATGAATAAATCATCTGAGGAAAAGCAGGCGTAAGAAAGACTAACTAACTATTAGCAGAAATGCGTAGCAGAAAAAATCGTTCACTTACCGAATGCTGAATAACTCAAATATTGCAACGCAAAGATAGATTATAAAACCGGTAAAAAGAATTTATTATTGAAAATGATTGTTAATCGTATCACGACTGTTTCTCCTGGCCAAATTGCAACAGGTACCCATTATTATCATAAATACCGAACTCGCTCATGCCATATTCAAAATCTTCTAATGGGTAACATATACGTGCCTTATCTTTTAGGTTATTCCACCAGCTATTGATATCCTCCACTTCAAAATAGAAAGAACCGGTAAATACGGCCTTGTCAAAAACCTGATGTGCATCCGGAGTAGCCAGCATAATCTTCATGTCACCATATTCAAGCGACGCCCAACCCCATTCTTCACTAAAACTTTTACAGGTAAAACCCAGCATACCGGTATAAAATTCAATAGTGGATTTTATCTCCTTTGTACGCAGCATGGGTGTAAGCGTTACCAGTCTCATATTAAAAAGGCATAAGGTTGAAGATATAGGGTTGAAGGTTTGGTTTGAACCTTACGTCTTTTACCCGCTACCTTTTACCTCTTTTGGTGCAAACAATGTGTTATCGCGTTTTAGTGCAAAATAAGCAAGTATAGCGCTGGCAAGCATAAGTATGGCGCCCAATAAAAACGATGCACCCGGAAAATATACCGGCGCCGATTTCTGGGTAAAATAATAAAACAGATTATTCATTATTAAAGGACCAAAAATAGACGTCAGACTCATAAGGCTGGTAAGACCTCCCTGCAATTGTCCCTGCTCATTGGGAGGCACGTGCCCGGAAATAACAGATTGTAATGAGGGGCCTGCAATACCGCCGAGGCAATAAGGGATTAAAAATGCATACATCATCCAGCTTTGTGTGGCAAATGCAAATAACAACATACCCAATGCATACAAACCAAGACCTATATAAATGCTTTTTTCATTGCCCAATTTTGTTGAAGTAATTCTTACTAACCCAACCTGCACAAGCGCCACCAGTAAGCCTACCAGTCCAAGCGACCAGCCAATCATTTGACTGCTCCATTTAAATCTGAAAGCAGTAAAATAATTCCAGTTGCTTTGTACCGCATGCACTGCCAGGTAAACAAGCGTAAGTGAAAATACCAATCCGGCAATAGCGGGGTATTTATTTATATGCTTCAGTGTTCCTATGGGATTTGCCTTCTTCCATTCAAATGGGCGGCGATGTGCTTTATCAAGTGATTCGGGTAAAATAAAATAACCATACAAAGTATTTAGCAGCCCAAGGCCGGCAGCAACATAAAATGGCGCTCTTATCCCCCATCCGCTCACCAGGCCGCCGAGCACCGGTCCTATAATAAACCCAAGCCCGAATGCCGCACCCATCATACCGAAATTTTTTGCGCGGTTCTCATTGTTGCTGATATCGGCAATATAGGCGTTGGCAGTAGTGAAGCTGGCACCAGTAATACCTGCTATGGTGCGACCTACAAATAACCATGCGTAGGTAGGCGCCAGTGCAGAAAAAAGATAGTCAATGCTAAACCCCAGTAATGAAAGTAACAATACGGGTCTTCTTCCATATCGGTCACTCAGGTTCCCAAACACAGGTGAGAATATAAACTGCATGGCGGCATATACAACCAACAACCAGCTTCCGTCCTTACTGGCTTCATTAACTGGTATGTGTTTTAATCCTGCCACAAGATTTGGCGTCACAGGTATAATCAATCCCCATCCTATTACATCAATCAGAACAGTAATAAAAATAAATCCCATTGCGGCGGAGCGAGATGATTTCATAACGTTGATTAAGGTTGCTGCAAAGTAAAACAGATACGGCAGTTCATGAATATAAAAATGTTTTTCTACATTTTTATATCGTTAAGATGCAGGTTTCGCCGGTATATTAAATAAACATTACGTGCTAACAACTGTTATCTAATAGTCACTATTTGATAATTGCCTAATTTTGCCGTCCTAATCATAACTTAATAAACGATGAACAATTCTTACAACTTTGCCATGATTGGTATTGGCGTGATGGGTCGCAATTTTTTATTGAACATGGCTGATCACGGTTTTAAAGTCATAGGCTACAATAAAGACAGCGCCAAAACGGCCGCGCTGGAAGCTGCCGCTACACCCGGCACAACCGTTAAAGGCGTAAATACTTACCAGGAAATGGTGGACCTGCTGGAAGTGCCACGAAAGATTATGATGCTCGTTCCGGCCGGACAACCGGTTGATGACGTTATTGAAAGTTTAATCCCGATTGTACAAAAGGGAGATATTATTATAGATGGCGGTAACTCGCATTACACAGATACGCTGCGCCGTGTTGAATACCTTAAAGGAAAGGGTCTTCATTTTGTAGGCATGGGTGTTTCGGGTGGAGAAGAAGGTGCACGCAAAGGGCCAAGTATTATGCCGGGGGGCGATAAAGAAGCGTATCCTCATATTAAACCAATGCTGGAAGCAGTATCGGCAAAAGTAAATGGCGATCCATGTGTTGCATACATGGGTAACGGAGCTGCAGGGCACTTTGTAAAAATGGTGCACAACGGCATTGAGTATTCCATTATGCAAATCATTAGTGAAATATACGACCTGTTACATCGCGGTCTTGGTTTAAGCAATGATGAACTGCACCAGGTATTTAAAGAATGGAACGAAGGTGAATTGCAATCATTTCTTGTAGAGATTACAAGAGACGTATTTGCAAAAAAAGATGATAAGGGAACAGGTAATTATCTCGTGGATATGATACTTGATAAAGCAGGGTCGAAAGGCACCGGTAAATGGACATCGCAGGATGCCATGAACCTCGGCGTTCCTATTCCTTCTATTGATACGTCTGTAGCCTTTCGGAGCATATCAGCTTTTAAAGACGAAAGAGTGGCTGCAGCAGCATTATACAAAACAGCCGTAAAACCAATTACTGTAAAAAAGGATGTTTTTATAAAGCAGGCACATGACGCATTGTATTTTGCCATGATGATCTCTTATGCCCAGGGCCTTGCCATATTGCATAAAGCATCTTCAGAGCTGGATATGCAAATACCGATGCACGATGTTGTAAAAATATGGAGGGGTGGTTGTATCATTCGTTCGGGCCTGCTGGAAACTTTTTATAAAGCATATAAAAAGAATAAAGATTTGCCAAACATATTGCAGGATAAAAGCATTGCGCGACTGATAAAGAAAAAAGAAAGAGGATTGCGCGCCATCATCAAAGCCGGATCACAAAACAAGATACCTGTTGGTGGCCTGGCCAGTGTACTGGCTTATTTTGATGCATATACAACCGCTGTAATGCCGGTAAATCTTATACAGGCGCAACGCGATTATTTTGGCGCACACACTTACCAGCGCATTGATATGGAAGGAATTTTTCACTCACAATGGAATGCGTGAGACGTGAGGCGTCAGACGTGAGACCCGAATCGACACTCACGTCTAACGCCTCACGAACACTCACGTCTGACGTCTCACGCTAAAAAACGAACATGCAAAATCATAAAAGACCACCGGCTTCGCTATTGTTTATTTTTGGAGGCAGTGGCGATTTAAATTTCCGTAAACTGGCGCCCGCTTTATACAATTTATTTATTGACGACTGGATGCCGGAGAAATTTGACATCATAGGTATTGGCAGAACTCCCTACACCGATGATAAATACCGCGAACGCTTGCTGGAAGGCATTCAACAGTTTAGCCGCCGCAAAGGAGAACAAAATGGTAAATGGCAATCCTTCTCAAAACATGTGGCTTACCTGCAAATGGATGCGGAGAAAGAAGCCGAGTACCAGCACATTGCAGATATCGTAAAACAAAAAGAAAAAGAATACGGAGAACATCCCAATGTCATTTTCTATATGGCAGTAGCGCCGCAACTGGTGCCGGATATTGTAAGCAAGCTGGGCCCATTAAATATTTGCGCCGATACAAAATGTACACGCGTAGTTGTTGAAAAACCTTTTGGGCACGATTTAAAAAGTGCACACGAGTTAAACAAACTACTCACTTCTTTATTTGATGAAGAACAGATTTACCGCATCGATCATTATCTCGGAAAAGAAACCGTACAAAATATATTGGCGCTGCGTTTTGCCAATGCACTGTTTGAGCCCATCTGGAACCGTAATTATATCGATCATGTACAAATTACTGCTTCAGAGACAGTAGGAGCAGAAGGCCGCGGCGATTATTATGAACATTCCGGTGCATTGAGAGATATGGTGCAAAATCACATACTGCAACTGATGTGTATGATAGCCATGGAGGCGCCGGTAAGTTTTGATGCCAACGAGATCCGCAACAAAAAGGTAGATGTATTAAATGCAACCCGCAAAATAAGAAAGGAAGACGTACAGCAATACGCCGTGCGTGGCCAATATTCGGAAGGCTGGATGAAAGGAGAGAAGGTAGCAGGTTATCGCCAGGAACCAAAAGTAGACCCGCAATCGGCTGTAGATACATTTGCTGCGGTGAAATTTTATATCGACAACTGGCGCTGGCAGGATGTGCCTTTCTATGTGCGCACCGGTAAGCGCCTGCGCGATAAATCAACCAGTATTACCGTACAATTCAGACCGGCGCCACATTATGCGTTTCCACCGGAAGCTGCTGAAACATGGCGCCCAAACCGGTTAATCATCAGCATACAGCCGGAGATGGATATCCGTTTACGCTTCCAGGCAAAACGCCCGGGGCAATCTATGACGCTTAACCCGGTTGATATGGTCTTTAATTACAAGGATGCTTACGAAGGCGATGAACCGGAAGCTTACGAAACATTGTTACTGGATGTAATGGAAGGCAATGCAACATTGTTTATGCGCTCCGACCAGGTAGAAGCTGCATGGAAAATCATCATGCCCATACAGGAAGCATGGGATGCAAGGCAACCTATTAATTTTCCCAATTATGCACCCGATAGCTGGGGACCGGAAGATGCAGAAGCATTGATTGCAAGAGACGGACATAACTGGATTACATTACCACCACCACATAAGGAATAAAGAATATCGAATCCCGCCAATGGCGGGATTCGATATTCACTTGCCCATTGTCTATTCACCATTGACCATTGACCACTTCCATGGAGCTTCATATCTATAACAACGCAGACGATCTTAGCACGGCAGCAGCTAAATGGATAGCTGATTATATTATCGCTACTTTAAAAAAGAAGGAGCGGTTCACCATTGCTTTGTCTGGTGGAAGCACGCCGCAAAAACTACACACCATATTAGCCGCGCCACCTTATAAAGAAAGTATTGACTGGAGCAGGGTGCATTTTTTCTGGGGCGACGAGAGAGCGGTACCGTTTGAAGACAATCGCAACAATGCAAAGATGGCTTATGATACACTGCTAAACCATGTTGCAGTTAATCCCGACCATATACATGTAATGCGTACAGATATAGATCCGCAAACATCTGCGCGTGAATATGAAAAAATACTTCATCAATATTTTAATCATTCAGCCACCAGCTTTGATCTTGTATTATTAGGTATGGGTGATGATGGTCATACACTTTCGCTGTTTCCGGGAACACCAGTGATACATGAAGAAACCAAACAGGCAACTGCATTCTTTTTAAAAGAGCAGGATATGTATCGTATCACATTAACAGCGCCAATTGTAAACCGCGCTGCCTGTGTTGCGTTTTTAGTAGCCGGTGCCGGAAAAGCAAATGCGCTAAAAGAAGTAATGGATGGTGATTACAGGCCGGATGTTTATCCTTCGCAGGTTATTGAACCGGTTAAAGGAGAACTTCATTGGTTTGTTGATAAGGCAGCAGCAGTGCTTTTGCAATAGTATACAAGTACGATTTACGAGGTACGAAGTACTCAGGTTCAATCTTTCTTTTCTTATTCTAATGTACTAAACCAACAACCGGTCTACCATAAAATATGATAATCAAAGCAAGTACCTCGTACTTGTTGACTACTTAAAGAGTTCAATTACCATTTCATTCGTTAACTCGCGTTCGCCTTTCGTCCATATCTCATTGGGAGGAGGGAATTCGTTTCGGTTATAACCGCCATGATGTTCAAAATCAAAAATAGCGTTGCAATAGTTATTTAGTACCAGCGCACACCGTTGCCAGTCTGTGGACCAAATTATTTTAACAGTAGCTTGTTTTCCTTTGGCAGGTGTGGTAGCAGATTCATAGATGTGGAGTGCATCCAGTATCTTTTGTTCACCCGAATTTTTATTTACTTCAAGTGCATAGAAGTAAGCTGTTTCGGTATCATCTTCAAATACTACCGCATAATCATTTTCAGAGGCGCTACTGTCAATAAAAGTTTCTTCCCCTATGGTAAACGTTTCTTCTCTGAGCAGGAAACCCTTCATAAGAATTGAAGATTATATGTTTATTATCGGATACCTGATGCCGGATTCCAGAGGCCGTGTATCCGGTATCCGGTATCGGGCATCAGGTACCCTTCTTAATCCACCGAATCATACACAACCACCTTGCTCCACAAATGCGAGCAATCTTCTACAAATTTCTTATGTATCGGGTGATGTTGATAAATCTCTTCATCTTCAAGGTTGTCAAACATAAGCATCCAGGATACTCCATAAGAGCGATCAATCACATCGCGGTTAGTAGCGGCCGGTTCGCCTATCTGGTACATACCTATTGTTTCAATAACGGTAAGCGTTTGCAAACCTTTCTTTAGTTGTTCTACGTCCGCCCTGTTGCCAGGATTTTTGAGCCAGAAATAAACGTGATGAATAAACATGTGTTGGTTTTTATTTTATATTGTTGAGCCAGTCTTTGATTCCCAAATAAATTTTATTGGCGACTGCTTTGTGAAATTTAGCACTTAGTATCTTTTTCTCATCATCTTTATTGCTCAGGAACGCTACTTCTACGAGGCAATTGGGATAATCTGTTGGGCCGCTTAACGAAAAATTAAAATTGCCCACGTTACCGTATTCTTTCAATCCAAGACCGGTAAGCATTTGATTAAGGATAGCCGTGGTAAGCGGTCTGAAACCAATATACCTGTAATAGGTGCTAACCCCGCTTACAGTATCTGAGCCTGCAGAATTAAGATGCATGCTGATAAGTATGTCCGGGTTGTATGCTCTCAGCGACAATATCCTCGACGGCATATCCAGTGTGGTATCTTTTGTTCTTGTCATGAAAGTGCTTTTAACTCCTGCTTTTTTTAATGCGGCCTGCAGTTCCTTTGCAAACAACAGCGTATATGTTTTTTCAAGTATTTTACTGGTCTCTCCGGATGCGCCGCTGTTGTCACCGCCATGCCCTGCATCAATAGCAATCCTGAGTTTCTTTATATCTAACACAGCAGGCTGACGTTTGATTTTCACCACCAGTCTTTTACCGCTTGTATCATAATAAAGCATGTGCCCCCAGTGCTGTGCGTGTTTTAATTCAATGGTAACGCGAAAAACATCATCTTCTGTTTGTTCATAATACGCGTTCTTTATTTCTTTGGTTGTTTTTAGCTGTGTAATCCAGTTGGTATTGCTGGTAGCGCCAAAGATATCTACCACAATCTTTGATGGGTTGATTTGTTGCTGGCTGCGGTAAGGTAATTTTTCGTCGAGGTTTACGGTAACATAATCATATTGGCCATCTCCATAAACTTTCCAGCTGCTGGTAAGGTAATAGGGCTTTTGTTTGAGGCCGTTCAACCGCTCCACGTTTGTTTTATCTATATACGCAGAATGGTTTTTCGACAACTGTATCTTGTACTTAAACCCAACAGAGTCTACAATTTTTAATACAACATTTGAATCGAGGAAAGTCATTTTAGCGCCACCCAGCCTGTCTTCACCCAGGCCATACTCCATAAATGGAAGCGGGCCGATAGTTCGTGCGAGAAAATACTTAGGTCCATTATCCTGTGCAGGCAGTTGATAAAACGCAAATACCGTCAAAACAATTAAACACATTTTCATCGGATGAAGATAGAGAAAATCAGTTGATCAGTGATCAGTTGATCAGTGCAAAGAAAATGGATTGGGAATTAGATAAACCTGTGAGGTTTGGTTTTCGATCGCCAGGAAAACCTCACAGGTTTATTTCTACCAGTCAACTGATCAACCGATCAACTGATCACTTATAACGGATATTTATTATCTGCTTCTAACTTAGCGGCAATCCTGCGCTTTGCTTCCTTGCTGTTGAACGGTTCTGCTTTGGTAAATCTTTTCAGGCCCAGCAACATCATGCGTTGCTCATCTCCTTCAGCAAAAGAATTGATGGCGTCTTTGCCGTGCTTGTTAATTTTATCTGCAGCGTTGTATAGATATGTTCTTGTTATGTCCAGTTCAAACTGGCAGGCAGTTTCACCGCGCTGATCAACCAGCTTCATGGCACGCAGCAATGCGCTTTCAGCAGTATATGTTTCAATGGCCATATCTGCAATATGCATTAGTATCTCCTGTTCGCTTTCAATCTTCGCCATCAGTTTTTGCACCGCAGCACCAGCTGTCATAAGAATGGCTTTTTTAAAATTGGCCACCAGTTTCTTTTCTGTTGCAAATGGCGCATCATCACCGCTTCCAAAATCCGGTATGGCCATTAATTCTTTTTGTACGGCCATAGCAGGACCCATTAGATCGAGCCTTCCTTTCATAGCTCTTTTTAATACCATATCAACGGTTAATAAACGATTGATCTCATTGGTACCTTCATAAATGCGGTTGATACGGCTATCACGGTATGCTTTTGAAATAATGTATTCATCGCTAAATCCATTACCGCCATGTACCTGCACCCCTTCGTCCACTACGAGGTCCAGCATTTCACTGCCAAATACTTTTAGTATGGCGCACTCAATAGCGTACTCTTCAGCAGCGCCCAGTAATGCTTCGTTAAATGGTTTGCCAGCCGCCAGCAATTCATGTTCTTTATCATCTATCCATTTAGCAGCACGATACAGAGCACTCTCGGCTGTCCACACACCAATGGCCATGTCTGCCAGTTTATTTTTGATAGCGCCAAAATTTGCAATGGGTGTTTTAAACTGTTCTCTTGTATTGGCATATTGAATGGTAGTGGTTAATGCCCGCTTGGCGCCACCCATAGCGGCTGCGCATAATTTTAACCGGCCTATGTTAAGAATGTTGAAAGCAATAATATGTCCCTTGCCAACTTCTCCCAGCAGGTTCTCAGCAGGTACTTTACAATCCTGGAAATACAATTGCACCGTAGAAGATCCTTTAATACCCATCTTATGTTCTTCCGGTCCCTGTGTAAATCCTTCAAAACCTCTTTCAACAATGAATGCAGAAAATTTATCACCGTCTATTTTAGCAAACACTGTATATACATCTGCAAATCCTCCGTTGGTGATCCAGCATTTTTGCCCGTTTAACAGGTAGTGTTTACCATCGGCGCTGAGCTTCGCTGTTGTTTTTGCACCCAATGCATCACTGCCGCTATTGGGTTCTGTAAGACCATACGCACCTTTCCATTCGCCTGATGCCAGTTTGGTAACATACTTTTGTTTTTGCGCTTCTGTGCCAAAGTATAGAATAGGTAGTGTGCCTATACCTGTGTGAGCAGCTACGGCAACAGAAAAAGAAAATCCTCCGCCCAATGCTTCATTTACCAGCGTGGATGTTATAAAGTCTTTCCCAAGGCCGCCAAAGTTTTCAGGAATGGAAACACCCAACAATCCCTGCTCACCTGCCTTTGCTACCAGCGATGGCATAAGGCCCGGTTCCAGTTTATCAATTCTGTCTATTACCGGCAATACTTCTGTATCAAGGAACGTGGCGCACATATCCTTTACCATTTGTTGTTCCTCGTTATAATCTTCGGGGATAAAAGTTTCAAAAGCTGAACTTTCTTTAATCAGCCATTCGCCACCTTTCAATACATTTTGATGTTGTGTTGTGGTGCTCATAAAAAAGGTTTTATATGAAGAATCGGGAGAGGCGAGTAGCGAGTGGTTAATGGGCGTTCTTCCCACTTGCCACTCGCCACTTGCCATTTGCTATTTTAAATTATCATATACCAGCTGCAGCACCGCCTTACACACTTCTATCTGTTCAGGTGGTACCGTTTGCAGCGCTTCATTTAGTGTTGCTTCTGCCAGCTCCATGGTTTGTTCCTGCAGCTTCTGGGCCTCGGGAGTGACATAGATCATATTCATTCGCCGGTCGTCTTTCGATGGAACCCGTTTAACCAGCTTCAGCTTTTCCAGGTTGTCCACCAATCTTGTTATACTGGGCTTATCCCTGAAGGTGGCATTGCAAAGCTCCTGCTGGCTCTTGCCATCTTCCTTCCACAAATGATACAATACGCTCCATTGCTCAATGGTAAGATTGAGCCCTGCTGAATTGAACTTCTTTTGCAGCCGGCGGGCAATGGCAGTAGAAGCCTTACCGGTAATAAAGCTGTATAACTCGCCTTTTTTAAAATGGTTGTTTGACATATAGTTAGATAAACAACTATTTAAAGTTAATCATTCTTTTTGAATGCTGCCAATTTTTGGGCAGCAAATTTTTTTCCCCATTCCCGGTATCCCGTAGGGGGTGGATAGTCTTTCTGGTTATATTTACAGTCCCGTTAAACCTCCCTGATCCCCTCCGTATGTATCATATCCTTTGAAACTCTCCCTTTATTTTTTGAAACTGAAACACCTCCCAGTATGAGATTTTTTACGCTCGTGATGATAACCGCTTGCATATCCCTGTGCAGCCTTCCTGCCTTCTCTCAAAAACTTGTGATACTTGGCTCTTCAACATCCGCCTGTATTGGTGTGGACGCAACATCAACATGCTATGTAGGAGCAGTAAGAAATTATTATAATAAATCTCTGCCTGCCGATACCATAGTTACTAATGAGCTGGCAGCTTCAGGGTTTACCGTTTACAGGGCCATGCCAACAGGATATGTGTCTCCATATTCCGATCCCAATTTTCAGGTTGACCAGGGCCATAATATTAATGCCGCTATTGGGTTATCCCCGTCAGTAATTCTGGTAAACTTTCCAACCAACGGCTATAATATAATTCCGATTGATCGTATTATGTTTTGCCTGCGCACCATCAGGAATTATGCCGTTGCCAATCATGTTCCCTGTTTTGTAACTACCTCCCAGCCAAGAACGGACAACGACTTCAATACCCCGGCTATTAAAAAGAGACTTGCTGAAGTAAAGGATAGTGTTCTATTGGAGTTTGGCGCCTTTGCCATCGATTTTTATTCAGGTATGTTCGATCCTGCAGACAGCAGTATACTGCCCGCCTACAGGTATAAACCAGATGGCGTTAACCCTGATTTTATTCATTTTAACGAAGCGGGTCATGCAGTACTGGCACAACGGGTAATAGCAAAAAGCATTTTTAATGCAACACTGCCGGCTACTTTTTTAAATTATAATGCTGTTTACCAGGATAAAGCAAACGTTATTAGCTGGACAACTGCGAAAGAAATAGAAGTTGCTTCTTATGAAATACAACGCAGCGGAGATGGTATCAGTTTTAGTAAAGCTGGTAGTGTGATAGCTAATAACCGCAGCGTTAATAATCAATACCAGTTTACCGACAGGCAGCCTTTGCAGGGATGGAACTATTATAAGATACTGACTGTTGATAAAGATGGCAGGAAACAAAGCACACCTGTAATTAAAGTATTTGTAAATACCGGCAAGCTCGCCATCAAGCGATTGATTCCACAACCATCACAGGTAATCATCGAATTGCAAAGCAATGAAGCACAAACAGCAGAATTGCAGCTGGTGAACACAACCGGTGCAGTTATACACACAGAATCAAAACGTATTAGCTCCGGCGATATAACTATTCCGGTAAATACGCTTTCACTTGCCAGGGGTGTATATTATTTACGATTGATCACTGCATCACAGCGATCGATTACTACTTCTTTTATAAAGAACTAATAGCGTGAGACGTCAGGCGTGAGACGTGAGAATTCGCTACCAAACAAAAAAGCAGATTCCCTTATGGAAATCTGCTTTTTTGTTTGGTTATGTTCAAATTCTGCAAAACCGATCAACAAATCAACTTATCTTTCCTGCCATGACAATCCTCATATACATCGCCTTTGGCTTATTACTCATATACGGTATTATTATACAACTGTACAACGTATGGTGGCAGCAAATACCGGTCTTTAATGTTGCTGATCTAAAAAGCTGGAGGCCCTCGCAAAAAATATCAGTTATTATACCTGCACGCAATGAGGCTGCTAATATTGCTAATTGCATAGATGCCATTTGCAAACAGGATTACCCACCACATCTTTTTCAAATAATTGTTGTAGATGACAATTCTACGGACGATACCTTCCGTATTGCCAGCAGTATCAAATATAAAAATACCGAGATCATTTGCCTGCAACTATCAGTTGCTGATGCTGGTAATGCACCCAAAAAAAGAGCCATTGAAAAAGGTATCGCAGCTGCGTGGGGTGACCTAATAGTAACTACTGATGCAGATTGCACTGCAGGCGCAAACTGGTTAAAAAGCATAGCCGCTTATTATGAGCAATCGAAGAATGTTTTTATTGCTGCACCTGTAAGAATACAGGATGGTAATTCATTGTTATCAAAGTTCCAGGCTATTGATTTTTTAACCATGCAGGGTATTACCGGCGCAGCAGTGGCAAAACGTTTTCACAACATGTGCAATGGCGCCAACCTCGCCTATGAAAAAAAAGTATTCAATGAAGTAAGGGGATTTAATGGTATTGACCATATAGCAAGTGGCGATGATATGCTGTTGATGCATAAGATCTTTCAGCAACATCCCACGCAAACCGGATTTTTAAAAAGTGTGGGTGCCATTGTCACTACACAACCTGCCAGTAGCTGGAAACAATTTTTTCGCCAACGCATACGCTGGGCCAGCAAGGCAATGCATTATAAGGATAGCAGGATATTTCTTGTATTGCTGCTTGTCTATCTTACCAATCTTGCTATAATAAGCGTTGGCATCATGGGTTTCTGGCATCCTGCCGTATGGGTATTTTTTCTTTTCATGTGCGTATGTAAATTTTTTATTGAACTGTTTTTTGTACAGGAGATAGCTGGATTTTTTGGCCAGCAACACTTATTATTATATTTATTATCGCTGCAGCCTTTACACATGTTCTATATAATTATATCGGGACTGTTTGGTCAGTTTAAGCGATACGAGTGGAAAGGAAGGACACTTAAATAATAAATCTTTGTACTTTCATTCAATGTCCGCAAGCGAATCTATACAGCAGGCCGCATGGAGAAGATTAAAGAGAAACAAAGGCGCCGTCTTTGGAATGGTTGTCATATCGCTTGCCATAATAGCCGCCGTCAGCAGTTATTTTATTGCCCCCGATACTTCGCCTGATGCAAACAGGATGATGGTGGAAATTGGCGGGCAACAACCAGGGTATCATCAAAAATTCCTGTTAATTAGAAAAGATAAGCCGGTTGAACCTGTTGGCTTCTTTGCCCGCTTGTTAAATGGCCGGGAAGATAAGTACACTTACCTGCCCATTACCGGTTTCAGTTTCACCAAAGACAGCATCGTGGTACAGAAGTATATTGATGAAGGTCTTACTGAAACACAAGCTTACGCACTGGGTTCCATCATTAATAATGAATGGGAAAAAGAGCCATTACCAGTAACACAAACAGTTCCGCAAACAATGGCGGGTTATATTTCATCCAAACAAATCGTTGATAAAAAATTTGTTTCAGGCACTGACAAATACGGTCGTGATATATTAAGCAGGTTGTTGTTGGGAACACGTATCAGTTTGAGCGTTGGTCTTATAGCAGTTATTATTTCACTTACCATTGGTATTATCCTTGGTGCACTGGCTGGTTACTTCCGCGGGTGGGTAGATGATGTTATTATGTGGCTCATTAATGTCATCTGGAGCATTCCAACATTATTGCTTGTATTTGCAGTCACACTTATGTTGGGCAAAGGGTTCTGGCAGGTGTTTATTGCGGTTGGCCTCACCATGTGGGTGAGTGTTGCAAGAATTGTACGCGGTCAGGTATTGAGCGTACGCGAACTTGAATATGTGGAAGCCGCAAAAGCGCTTGGTTATTCGCATAGCAGGATCATCTTTCGTCATATACTTCCTAATATTCTTGGACCCGTGCTGGTAGTGGCGGCATCAAATTTTGCATCTGCCATTGTTATTGAAGCAGGATTGAGTTTCCTGGGCGTAGGCGTACAACCACCTCAACCCAGTTGGGGATTGATGATAAAAGAGAATTATAATTTCATTATTACCCATAACCCTATGCTGGCGCTGGCTCCCGGGTTTGCCATTATGTTACTTGTACTGGCCTTTAATTTATTGGGCAATGGCTTGCGCGATGCGTTGAATGTCCGGTGATCAGTTGATCAGTTAATTGATTGATTAGTAAACGCCGGTGGAATTAGTAATTAGCCGTTCCATATTAACTCCTTCCCATTTTCTATTTCCTATTTTCTATTCTCCTCTCTCCATTCACTATTTCTTCGAGTAACGATAACTGCCCGTCCACACATTACTTGATTTGGAAAGTGACGTTACCGTAATATTTACAATGCAGGTAACTGTTGAAGGTGTGTTGGTAATGCTATAATTATTTTGGGCTGTTGTACTATTATTGGATGAAGTAAAAAAGGCAGGATCTGCAGAGCCATCTTTTTTGGCAGAGATTTCAATCTTAACACCACTGGCAGGCATGGTAGATTTTATTTCTACTTTCAATGGGAAGTTAGGACCTACAGCCGGCGCTTCATTGGCGCCATTGGAAGGCGTAGTTTCTACTGACAGGGTGGCTTCGTTTGAGTCGCCGGAACCTCCGCTGCTTTTGCTACATGATGGAGCTACTAAAAATGCAACGGCCACAATCGATAATATAATAGTGAGCTTTTTCATTGTAAACAGTTCTTAGGTGATTTTCAATGTATGGATTTTTTAAAAGTACAAATTAGCTGCTGCGCAACAAAGTACTTTATTATCATTTATTTTTCATCGTGCACCTGTACATTACGGCCAAAGCTTTCTTCCAGGGATATAAATGTTTCGGTTCTTTCAATGCCTTTTATTTTCTGTAGTTCATCATGTAAAACAAATCGTAACTGGTTGATATCCTTACATACTACTTCAGCAAACATGCTATAGTTACCAGTAGTATAATTGAGCCGTACAATCTGGGGTATCTTACGCAATTCCTTTGCCACAATATCATAGAGGGAACTCTTTTCGAGGTAAATGCCAATAAAGGCTATTACATCATAACCCAGTTGTTTTATATCAACATTTAGTTTGGTTCCCTTAACAATCCCTGCATCCTGTAGTTTTTTAATGCGAACATGGATGGTACCGCCCGAAACAAATAGTTTTTTACCGAGGTCGGCGTATGAAATACCGGCGTTTTCCATCATTTCATGAATGATCTGCAGGTCCAGTTTGTCAAGATTCAGTTTAGCCGCCATTTTTCAATTTATTTTTGAATTTATTTCAATACAATCAGCAAATATTTGGATAAAATCTATATTTTCAAAATTTTTATTGAATTATTTCCAATATATTGACTGTATTGCCTAATATTGTATCACAGATTTGAGGATTTTATGGATTTCGTGGATTTATCAAGTCGCAATCTAAGAAATCTCCAAATCAGCAAGACAAGTTCTTAAAAACGGATGTATGAACGGTAAGGCGCGCAGGCTGGTTATCCAGGCCGTGAAACCCTCCTAATCATTCAATCCGCGATATATACTGTGGGGTGATGAAACTTTTGGCAGACATGCCCTCTCGTCTCGGGGGTGGGGATCACAGAACAAACGTAGCATAGAGCCGTCCCGGCTTAACGGTTGGGACGACCAGGGTTGACCACTCAATACTGTTTTCTTTGTGCTATAGCTAACTGCCCCGTGGAGGTTCGACTCCTCCCCCTACAGCAAGTATAGCCACCAATTTGTTTTATACATTTTGGTGGTTTTTTCTTTTGATACAGTCTTCGATACCAGGATGCAGGATGACGGAGCATGACATCCTATTGTATTTTTAAATTTCGAATGCGAATGTTCTTTACATCCGCTAAGTACTATATAAACACTGAGATTATTTCTTCAGCAACTGGTTTAATTCTTCATCTGCAACACCAGCCTTCTGGCAAAGTTTAATCAATAAGTTGACCTGTTGGCTTTCCATTGCCATCTGTCATAACAGTTATATCATTTGCGGGCAATCCTTTATATCTATTCCAATACGAAGCTCCATGCTGTGGGGAGAACAACGGCGAGGGACAAAGAAATAAAGTAATACCGTCAAAGAGAGAAACTATATTATATTGAAATATAAATGAACTACACCGGTACAACAACTACAACCCTTGTTCCCTTTCCGGGCTCAGATACAATTTCAAGTTCACCCCCAATCATAATAGCGCGTTCACGCATTCCTAACAATCCGAGTGTTTTCCTGCCTTTTGTCCCTTCCGTATTAAATCCTTTACCATCGTCACAAATGGAAAGCTTTATTCGGCCATTTGTATTCTCCAGCATTGCTTCCACTTTTGCAGCGCCGGAATGACGTGCTACATTGGTGAGCGATTCCTGGTACATCCGAAACAAACCTGTTGCTATGAGCGGCGAAGTCTGTAACGTTTCAATAGTTGAATGAAAGTTTACGCTGATATTAAACCGGCTTTCAAATTCTTTACTGTGCCATTCCAGTGCCGGAACAAGCCCTACATCATCCAACAGGCTGGGGCGAAGTTCCGATGCCAGCTTGCGCACAAATTTTACTGCATCATCTGCTATCGCTTCCATACCGGCCAGCTTTTCATTTATCCCATCCGGTTGATTGCCTGACAGCTTCTTTTTTAATAATAGCACGTCCATTTTAAAACCAGTCAACAGTTGTCCAAGTTCATCATGCATTTCACGTGCAATGTGCATGCGTTCTTCCTCACGAATATTTTGCAGATGAGCCGATAGGTTGCGCAATTGTTCATTCATTTGTCCCGCTTCTGCCACTTTCTTTTCGAGGTCTGCATGCGCATGCTGCACCTCTTCCGACATGGTGTTGAATGAGCGGGCAAGTTTTCCAATCTCATCGCGGCGGTCCACTGGTACATTTACCGGGTATTCACCTGCTGCAAGTGCTGTGGCAGCTGTGGTTAATTGTTTGAGCGGACGGATTATGTTCCGGCTCATAAGCCAGGCAATGAAGCTGCCCGCTGCCGTTAGTATTACTCCTATAATCAATAACCAGCTAAAAAAACGATTGGCACTATCGAGCACTGTGGAGCGTGAAAACTCGATCAGTATTACCCATGATGTATGGCCAACAGGTTTTTGTGCAGCAATTACCGCTCCCTGCGGACCTGTATATTCTACACTTTTATTACCCTTATCAATATCTGCCGGTAATTTTTTAGACACTTGTTTTGACATATCTGTCCAAAGACTACCATCCGCATTACCAATATAAAGTGCGGCGCCTGCGCCTAACAAACCTGCGAACTGTTGTACCGACTTAGGGTTATTAGTCACTTTACGCCATTTTACCACGTAACCTGTTATTTTTTTATTGTCCCTTACAGCATTCACCACCGGATAATACAGTGAATTACCCACACGGCAGATATTGCCCACATAACCCGAATCCAAACGCAACGAAAGGAAGCGGTAATCAATAGATGTCCTGTCAATAGCACCGTATTTAAGAGATTGCAGCATTGGTTTGTGATCTGCATCCAATAATTCTACCAATACTGCCGTGGTATCTTTCCTGAGTGCCTGCAACGTTTCCAGTGCTTCAGTGCCAGATTCCATACCGCCGGAACGCAGGTATTGCCGTACCGGTTCGCTATTGGCCACAAGACGGTCCGAAGTTATTGCGGTCTGCGCTGCCTGTGTAAAAAGAGTACTGAGCTGCCCGGTCAAAGAATTCAGGCGTTCACTTCCTGCCTCCAGTGAAAATTTTTTAACCATAAAGTAAGCGCAAATGCTAAAAATTAGCACAACGCAAAACAAAAACACACAAATAAGCAGGGGTAACCTCTTTTGAAGAGACATACCGGCAGATCTATTTTTTCCTGGCATAGACGGGATAGGTACCATAGCTGGCAATTATTTAATATTGTAATTAAAAACAGGAGAAGGCAGGTAAGCTACTAATTACAAAACGGGAACGGCATTGGACAGAAGGAGTGGGATCATATTTATTCACACGATAAAAGTAATCTTCCTGTAAGATAAGAAAATTTGATAGATAAAACCGCCTTGTTTAACAGTAACGAATTTTTATATGATCAGAATCATTCGTAGAAATACTTATTAGATTATTATCCATGTGTTGGCAAGCCACCCCAAGAGCGCTATTTATATGGAGAAAAGTTGCTTCCGGGATTTATAATGCATTTATTTCCTCAAACCTCTTTATAACTTTTTCAATCTCTTTTTTATCGTCAACAACAACTTCAATCACCTCAAAGTAAAACTCTCTTTTTGGAAGGGTAATCTTGTTAGCTCTAGAATATCTTCTATTATACATGAACCTTACTTCATACAACTTCATGTTTTTTATACTATCCAACTGAGCAGAAAAAGTATAATCAGTTTTTAAATGCGGAGAATAGTAATAAAATATAGAATCGGGTACGAAGTCTCCACGTTGCTTCGGGGATACATATTTTTCCAACAATACGCCGGATGTTTTGTTTTTTTTCGATGATACCAGTTTAAGACTATCTGTATTAACAGCCAAATGGAATCCCCTCACAAAAAGAAAAGAATCTACCGGTAATCTTTTTCCCACGCTGCTATCGAGAACATCGTAAAAAAGATGTCCGTACTTATCAGCTTTCTTAAACACAAAATAATTATATCTCTTTTCGCTATTAACCGGTCCGTCGTTTATCCTCGTCAACGCTGTATAATGAACTTTATAAATTAGGTAGTCCTGCCAGTAAAAAATGGAAACGGTGTCTTTTAATATTGTCAGATCCCCTTTATCTCTTACCAGTGGATAACTAACCATTAGCTTATATGCCTTTAATTGACCTGGCTGTGCATATACAGATTCCGCGGAAAAGAATATTATTGCTGAAAGGGTCAAAGCAGCTATCAGAGCTGCTTTGACCAGGATATTTTTATTGATTGAATACATGGTAATTGTTTTATGGCTTTGCGGGCCAGATAGCATTTGATGTATAAGGTAAAGTATATGGCGGGAAAATTAAATTAAACCCCGGGCAATTGTTCAATGGCGAAAACGTAACATTAAACCTCAGCGACATTCCTGCATATAATACGTTGGGCGTACCCGGTACAAAAGACGGGGTGCCTTCTCCCTGGGTAAAGCTGATGCCTCCTCCAAACAACATACCCGACATGGTTATGCTTCCATGTGTAAGCGATTCCCACACCCATGTATTGGTGCGCGGATCTTCTAACCGCACAACACCATGTTCATGCGAGTGAAGCGCCCAGGTTGGTCCACGCAGTATCTTCCACTCAAGCTCCCTGTTCTTCCGGATTGGATCCAAATCGCTTGCATTGTCTTTTTCCAACTCAGCAACCTCTGTTACACCATCAGACAGCAGGCTGGCGTTTGTATAGGTAGAGGCAACACAATCATCAACACCACTTCCGCTTCCACCAGGTTCATCTATAGTGCCCCATGTATCACAATCACCAACGCATTGCTGGTAAGTATTTAAAACGTTCACACTAATAACCTCGCCTGTATCAACATCATAATAAATGCCCACCAAATACCATGTTTCCCAATAGCCGCCACGCAAAGCAGCCTGTTCTTTATTGGAGAATGTTTGCTGTTGCAGTTTGAATCCTGTTTCATACAATCGTCCGTTTTTAACGGCATAACTTTTCTCCCTTTTATAGGCTCCATCGTAAACAACAACGTTTGCATTCATTCCAGGCGCTGCATCACTTGTGTGAGATTGAGATTGCAAAAAGGCAAGCCTGGTAATAGCAGTAGCCTGGTTGTTGAGGGAAACATCCCTATTGCTTACCACTTCCACCAGCTTTATTTGAACATGATGCGCATTGTCAACGTAAAAAACAATACTTTGCGACGCTTCGAAAGATCTGTTCATAAACGGTTTATTGTCGTGCTTAACCGGCATAACAACGTAGCTCATACCATTACTGTAAAATGCCTCCGCCTGTTGCCAGTCCAACAGGTTGTTAAGTGCTTTCATCCGCCGCGCATAGCGTGAGTCCTGCATAAAAGCATTACTGCGCAGCAATGTATCTGTGTACCATTTATGCGCAAGCTCAACCAATTTTCTTTCTCTTTGTACATCCGGTGCATCGTTCTTTTTGCATCCGTTAAATAACAGCGACATATAACATACGCCGGCCAACGCACACCAGGTGCTAAGTTTCTTTTTCATAATAAAAGGTTTAATGATTAGAAAAATACGATACCGCTACGGTCTGGTTTAGAACATCGATCGATGCATACAGTAGATTAAACAATGGCGAGAAGGATGCAATGTGGAGAGATTAATACTTATAGCAATACCACGTTAGTAGTATTTACAGGAATTGGGGATTGGGAATTAGTTGTTGGCATCGAAAACTAATTACCAATTGCTATTTCCTCTCTGTTCATTCGGGACAATGAATAGTAAACACGATCAGTCCTCCGGAAACGGGATCGCCTAGCAGGATCTAAAAAATTTCTGTGTTAAAATTGGCGGGCAAAAAATTACTTTTCAAACACCACAGTGTCTGTACTGGCGCCCATTTTTAGAAGTATGTTGTTGATGGCATTTATCATAGCATCGGGGCCACAGATGTAAAAATGCTTTTTGATATCCTTTACATATTGTTTTAAGAATACTTCATTGATGGGTCCTTTCAGATACCCATTTTTCTCTTCGCGTGTAAGAATAAATTTTGCTTCGCTGCCAAGCATGGCTGCCAGTTCTTTTTCACAAATTACATCTTCCGCTTTCTTATTGGAAAAAAGTAATGTATTACCTGCCAGTTTATTTTCTTTATGCAGTGATCGAAGTATTGCAAGAAATGGCGTAATACCCGCACCGCCTGCAATAAAGTAACCCGGGCCCTTATATTCTATGGCACCCCAAACGTCGCGTACAATTAATTCATCACCCGGTTTTAACTCGTGTATTTTGTCTGTAATGCCTTTGTGCTCCGGGTATCGCTTTATAGTAAATTCAAGATATGGATCGTCTTGCAGGCAGGTAAATGTAAATGGCCTCAATTCTCCTTTCAGTGATTCAGTATTAATAGAAACATCTGTTGCCTGTCCCGGTACAAAACTATACCCCGCAGGTTTTTCTATCCTGAAGCGTTTTACATCGTGTGTAACGGGCTCTGTTGAAAGTATTTTAACTACGTGGTCCATATTGAGCTTATTAGATTATAAAGTTAGTCAAAAGGTTACAGGAAGAAGGTGAAAGGCTTAGGTATAGGGTAGAAGGCAGCCGCGATGCCTTACGCCATAAACCCAACACCTTTAACCTTACATCGTCTCACGAAATTTATTTTACTTTGTCCCTCTATTATGGGACAGAAAAAACTCATCCGTTTCGAAGCAATCAAATCATTCCCTAATGTGTTGCAATACCCGGAAGGCATGCAGGGCAAATGGAATGAATTCTTTAAAAACAATCATCCACTTACGCTTGAACTGGCTTGCGGTAAAGGAGAGTACACAGTTGGATTGGCAAGGCTTTACCCGCAAAGAAATTTCATTGGTATTGATCTGAAAGGCAATCGTATTTATATTGGTGCAAAGACATGCCTGGCAGAAGGTATTGGCAACGCCGCTTTTTTACGCACACAAATTGATAAGATCGAACAATATTTTTCACCGGGTGAAGTAAGTGAAATCTGGCTCACCTTTCCTGATCCACAATTACGTATTTCGCGTGCAAAGAAAAGATTGACACACCCCAAATTTTTGCGTCTGTATCAACAAATATTGTCGCCTGGCGGTTGTATTCATTTAAAAACGGATTCGCCCGTATTGTACCGTTTTACTAAAATGGTAATAGCTATGTACGGGCTGCAACTGCTGGAAGACATCGGCAATTTATATGAGCAGCCTGTTTCTGCAGAGCTGGCCATTAAAACACACTATGAAGGATTGGATATAGCACAAAGCAACCGTATTCATTATTTGAGGTTCAGCTTACCGCAACATGCATTGCCTGATCTTGACAAACAGTTACAGGAACAAACAAGAACCCATGAAGAAGCAGCTGGAGGAAGGAATTGATTTCTATTATAATGAAGCGGGTCTTATGGTGCTTACCGAGAAGTATCATTTGGAAAAAGGCTATTGTTGTGGCAATGGTTGCAAACACTGTCCTTATCATTATGAAAATGTTCCTGAGCCAAGGAGGAGTGAACTCTTAAAGAAGAGAGAAGAAGGGAATTAGGAATTGGGAATTAGTTTTCGATACAAATGCCAATTCCTGATCACCCTGCATTATCTTTTAATATTGTCTAAACTATGTCTCTTAAAAAATCAACTACAGGAAAGCTAAACACCGTCCGTCCGTCTGGTAAAAAAGAAGCTTCTTTCTTTGAACTGGTGTTTGAGGTGGCCAGGCAAATACCAAAGGGAAGAGTAACTTCTTATGGTGCTATTGCTGCTTGCCTGGGCACTAAACTATCGGCCCGCATGGTTGGATGGGCCATGAATGGCGCCGGCAAAGTAAAACCAAAGGTACCTGCACACCGCGTAGTAAACCGTAATGGTATGCTCAGCGGAAGGCACCACTTTGTTCCACCTTCTAAAATGCAGGACCTGCTGGAGAAAGAAGGCATCAAAGTAAAAAATGATACTGTGGTTGATTTTAAAAAATTATTCTGGGATCCGTCGGAAGCATTATTTTGAAGACCCGCTTTCTATGTCCGCTACTTCCTGATCGTTTAACTGCAACTGGAAGATCACTTTTGTTTTGGATGGATTTGTTGCAGCAAATAATAATACCAACGCAACCGCAAGACCAAAATATGCATAGTTGCCAGATATCAGAAAACTAACAATAGCAAACAGCGCAGGCATTTCAATTAATGCCCAGCGTATAAGACTCGCTGTTTTATATTTACGGATGCGCCCGCTGATGGTATCACCAGCCATGGCTTGCAGCCGTTGTTTAAAAAGATTAAAACCAAGTGCGGGCAATCCTATAGCAAGCAGCAAGGCAATTACCTGCAATGTGCGATCATAGTTAATAGGTTCTATAGCCATATTACCTGTAACTATCAACATTACTGCAGCGGCACAAAACAATACCATACCCGTTAACAGCGCCTTGTGCAATATTTGTAATGTTTTAAACAGGTTTGATTGCTGCATATTAATGATAATAAGGACTGATAAATAAATATACCAGCACACCCGTTGCAGAAACATAAAACCAGATGGGCCATGTAATGCGCGCCAGTTTTTTATGCTGCGGCCATTCTGCTACCAGTGCGCGGTACGCTGTGAATAAAACAAACGGCATAATAATCGCCGCCAGGAAAATATGCGTGCCCAACAATATAAAATAGACATACCGTATAGCGCCGGTACCGCCAAATTTTGTATCGCCCGCCATTAAATGGTGACAGATATAAGAAATAAGAAACAGGATAGACAGTACCATAGCGGTAAGCATGATTCTTTTATGTAACCGGTACCGCTGCAGTTTTACCGCCACCAGTGCCGCGCCCAGTAATACAGTAACAATAGAATTGATAATAGCATTGGCTTTTGCAAAAATGTGCGGATCAAACCCCGGATCAATTTTCAGTTTTATAGCGCCCAGTGAAGTGATGACGGCGAATACCACAAAACTAAAAATACCGATCAGCCAACGCGCCTTCTTATCATTTTTTTGAAAAACCTGTTCTAACATATGCCTGCTTAATATTTGGGTTTCCTGTTTATTAAAACAAAAACAATGACAGCTATGATCACCACGATAAATATGGGCCATATATTGATTATCTCTGTGACCAGTTCAGACCTGACGTGCTTATCTTTTTCCAGTGCCAGCAATACCAGGTCATTGCCCAGTCTTGCCATATCAACAGTATCGAGTCCATTGTAATATCCTCTTACCACGCGGTCCTTATCAAGCAACGTAAACCTGCTGGTATGAACAAATGAAGAATCAATTGGATCGCTGTTGTATTTATCTACCTTCAGTTCTTCAAATGCAAAATCATAAATTGTTTTCTTAGGCCCGGTCAGCAGCCACCATACATCTGGATTGACGCCATACCTGTCTGCATAGTTTTTTAACACGCTTACAGAATCCCTTTCCGGGTCTATTGAAAAAGAAAGAAACTGTACAAACGTAGTGTCTATACGCTTCATGTCGTTTTTTAATTTCAATGCATCCTGCAACCGTTTCATATTCCGCGTAAGCGAAGGGCAAATGGAGCCACAATGTGTAAAAAAGAAATCGGCAACAATTACTTTTCCTTTTAAACTATCCAGCGTTACCTCGCTTCCCAGCTGGTTGAACAATTTTATATTGGCCGCCTTGTGCCATACTGTATCACTGGTTTCTTTCCCATTTTTAACAGTAGTAATCACGGAATCTTCATAATACCGGCGTGGCATTACCACAGCGTTATCGCTATAATATTTTACCAGCAGGTAACTTACCAGCGGAAACAGTATAGCAATGCACAATGCTAACAATGCTTTTGAACTCACGATATCTTACATTAAGCTGAAAAAAAACCATCGTCGGCAGGACGATGGCTATACTATGAAAATATTTTTTATTGCATTCTCTTATTATTCCACCGAGCCTGGCTTTTTGGCCTCTTCGTGTCCATGTTCTTTCTTTTCTACTTTTTGCTGGCTTTGTTCAAGGTGGTTGCGATCGTAGTTATTGCGAAGGTTTTTATAAGAGCCGCCATCCCATAAAAAGGCGCCGATAAACCAAAAGAACAACATGGCAGGTACTGCAATGGTCATGATAAGGTTCTTTATTTCATGACGCAGGTGCATAAACTCTGCTACAATATAAAATGCTTTTGCCAGTGTAAGGATAATAAACACGCCATTAAGGATATGCTTTACCAGTTCACGGTTGGAAAAGGTCATCTCGTAATATCCAATCGCAAGAATTAATTCAATTACCGTAATGAGCAACAGTATGCGGAATGTTCTCCAGATAAGCTTCGTATCAAAACTATGCTCATCGCCGTGATGTTCTGTAGTTGTATGTACGTTTTCCATAATTCTTTTTTATCAGCTTCTTTTAAAATAAATAGAAACAGGTGAACACAAATACCCAAACCAGGTCCACAAAGTGCCAGTATAACCCTGCTTTTTCAATCATCAGGTAATGACCTTTCTTTTCAAACACATCCAGCCATGTCATGATCAGCATGATGATATTGATGACCACACCTGAGAATACGTGAAAGCCATGAAAGCCGGTAATGGTAAAGAAGAAATTAGTAAAATTGGTAGAAGATTCCGATCCGTCAATATTGGGAAAAGGGTTTCTTCCCCACCATGCGCCTTCACCATGCAAATGCGTCCACTCCCATGCCTGGCAGCCTAAGAAAGCAAGACCGCCAAGAATGGTAAGGAACATATAAAACATTACTTTCTTCTTGTTGTTAGCATGGCCGGCGCCTACAGCCAACACCATTGTTACTGAACTCATGATCAGGATAAACGTCATTAAACTCACAAACGCCAGCGGAATAGGCATTTCTCCCTGTACACCCGGAAATGTGCGGAACACTTCATTGGGGTCGGGCCATGAATTGCTGGAGAAACGAATGGTTCCGTAAGAAATCAAAAAGGCACCAAAGGTGAAAGCGTCACTCATCAAAAAATACCACATCATCAGTTTGCCATACTCCACATTGAAGGGGCTCCGGCCACCGCTCCACCATTTTTTATCCGCAGGAATTGTTTGTGCCATGAACGTTGTTTATTCGGTTCGCAAATTTAGTTTAAAGTGTATGCTTTTTCAACAAAAGCCACTACCAATTTTATTGTATCAATAAAAAGAAAACAAACAGGTAAATCCAGAGCAAATCCACAAAGTGCCAGTATGTTGCAGCTACTTCAACAGGCACCGCATTATAGTTGCGCGTTACACCGCTAAAGCCTTTTATAAATAATACCAGTAACGCTATTATACCACCCAATACATGCAATGCATGCAATCCAAAAATGATGATAAAAAAAACGCCTGCTCCTGATCCTTCTATTCTGATACCCGTATGATTCAACTGGTAATAACCTATTACCTGTAATACTATAAAAAGTACGCCCAGCAACGTAGACAATCCCATCATACTCCTGTATTTCCCCATTTCGCGTTCTTTAAATGATTTTAAAGATAACTGTATGGTTAAGCTGCTCAATAATATAACAGCCGTGGAGTACCAGAATATCACCGGCATGGTAAAACTTACCCAGCCTGGTTGTTCACGTTTTACAATATAAGCGCTGGTAAACCCGGCAAACATCATAATGATGCTGCCAATGGCCACCCACAACGTAAACTTGTGTGGATGTATTTTTTTTCGTTGCGCTTCATTGCTCATGGTCACGTTCATGTTCTATAAATATTGAATCCCTACGGGATTCTTTTTTCCTGTTTTTGCATCTTTACTATTCGCATCTTTCACTCACGACTCACGACTATATCTTATCTGCTAATAATGCCAGCAACACCACGGGTAAATAAATATAGCTGCTGAACATTACTTTTCTTGCTGCGCTTTTTTCCATCTTCCTGTACAACTGCACACTTTGCCAAATCATAAAAAGGTTGGCAATTAATACAACCACAAGGCTCACCCAACTACTCATGCCAGCGAAATAAGGCAATACACCAACAGGTATCAGCAACACAGAATAAATAATGGCCTGTATGGCAGAATACTTTGTTGGCCCTTCAACACTTGGCAGCAATTTAAAGCCGGCGCCTTCATAATCTTTGTGCGCAATCCAGGCAATGGCCCAGAAATGCGGAAACTGCCAGAAAAACTGTATAGCAAACAGCGCCCAGCCTCCTTGCCAGTTAATGGGGTCATCATAGAAGCCGGCAGCCCATCCTATTAAGCAAGGCAATGCACCGGGTACAGCACCTACCAATACTGAAATTGAATTCACCTTTTTCAGCGGTGTGTAAATAAACGCGTACAGGAACAAACTAAATGCTGCCAGCGCCGCGGACCATCCATTAAAAAAGTACCATAGCAATAAAACACCCAGCACACCTGCAATGATGGCGAATGTCCAGCCTTCTGTAACACTCATTCTGCCACTTGCTACCGGTCGCATGGCCGTTCTTTTCATCTTTGCATCAGTATCTTTTTCTACTACCTGGTTAATGGCATTGGCACTGCCAGTTACCAAAAACCCGCCTGCAAAAAGAAGCAACATCATCTTGAAATTAAAATGATTTTTAGGCGCCAGTAAAAAACTTACCAATGCACTAAACACCACCATAAAGCTGAGGCTGAACTTTACCAGCATCCTGTAATCGCGCAACTTACCACTCCATGTAAAAGAACTTGATGTATCTGTGGTTTCTTGTTTCATTAACACTTACAATTCATGATGCCGGATACCTGATACCGGATGCCGCGAAACGGGTATCTGGTATCAGGTATCCGGTATCTCTTCTTAGTGCTTGCTTTCGTTCGCACCAACAGGTTCGGTCTGTGGGATAAACTCCCTGCCATCTTTACCATAATCATATGCCCAACGGTGTACCTCCGGAATTTCGCCGGGCCAGTTACCATGACCAGGACGAATTGGTGTTGTCCATTCCATTGTATTAGAGCCCCACGGATTCTTGCTGGTAACTCTTCTTCCTTTGAAAATTGAATAGAAGAAGTTAAACACAAACATCAGTTGTACCGAGAACACTATCATGGCCACAGTAGAAATAAATTTATTCAAATCACTAAACTGGTTAAAGCTTACCCATTTGCTGTAATCGAGATAACGGCGGGGCATACCAGCCAAACCTTCATAGTGCATTGGCCAGAAGATCAGATAAGCGCCAATCATTGTTACCCAGAAATGTATATATGCCATCGTGTTATTGAGATAACGGCCATACATTTTAGGGAACCAGTGATATATACCCGCAAACATGCCAAAGAACGATGCCACACCCATTACAATGTGAAAGTGTGCAACCACAAAGTATGTATCATGCAGGTGAATGTCGAGCGCTGAGTTACCAAGCCATATACCTGTCAATCCACCAGAGATGAACAAGCTCACAAAACCAATGGCAAACATCATAGCTGGTGTAAGGCGAATGTTACCTCTCCATAAAGTAGTTAACCAGTTAAATACTTTAATGGCGCTTGGTACCGCAATTAACAATGTAAGCAATACGAATACGGAACCCAGGAATGGATTTAACCCGGTTACAAACATGTGGTGCGCCCAAACGAGGAACGCAAGGATGGCAATGGCAAACAATGAACCCACCATGGCCATATAACCAAATATAGGTTTGCGTGCATTGGTAGAAAGAATTTCCGACACCATGCCCATGGCCGGCAACAAAATGATATATACTTCGGGGTGACCAAGGAACCAAAATAAATGCTGGTAAAGAATAGCACTACCACCTTCATTGGGCAGCGCCTGGCCCGAAGCAAGATAAATATCGGATAAGTAGAAGCTGGTGCCTCCGTGACGATCAAACAATAATAAAATAAAACCGCTCAATAATACAGGGAACGACAATACACCCAATACTGCTGTAAAGAACAGTGCCCAGATGGTGAGTGGTATCCTTGTCATGCTCATTCCCTTTGTACGCAGGTTGAGCACGGTAGAGATATAGTTCAAACCACCCAGCAATGATGATACAACGAACAGCGCCATACTAATGATCCACAAATCCATACCGGCTTTTGAGCCTTCCGAAGCGCCTCCCAACGCACTTAGTGGCGGGTAAGATGTCCATCCCCCACTGGCGGGACCTGTTTGCACAAACAAAGATGATAACATCACCACGCTTGCCATCCAGAAGAACCAATAAGAAAGCATATTAAGGAATGGAGAAGCCATATCCCTTGCACCTATCTGTAATGGAATAAGAAAATTGGCAAACGTTCCGCTAAGACCTGCTGTCAATACAAAGAACACCAGCACGGTTCCGTGCATAGTTACCAGTGCATAATAAAACTCTGGTTGTATCTGGCCGCCTTTTGCCCAATGGTGGCCAAGTATATCTTCCAGCCAGGGAAAATGAGACTCGGGGTATCCCAGTTGCAAACGGAACAATACAGACATTAGACCACCAAGAAACGCCCAAATGATACCAGTAATTAAAAATTGCTTGGCAATCATTTTATGATCCTGGCTGAATACATACTTGGTAATAAATGTCTCTTTGTGATGGTGCCCGTGATCACCGTCATGATGTACATCATGACCGGTTGACGTGCCTGCACCATGTATAATAGCTTCGTTACTCATATCAAATTCATTTAACGGGTATAACTGAATCGTTTAACCGGGGTTAACGGATTAATTAGTTTTTGCTACCGCTGTGCCGGCCGGCGCTGCAGCTGCAGTCTTTGCAGAATCTGCTACTGCCGGAGACGCTTTATCCAATACTACTGTTTGGTATTTTGGTTTTTGTGATAACAGCCATGCATCAAACTCGGCTTGTGTTACCACATCAATGGTTCCTCTCATGGAGAAGTGACCCTTACCACACATCTGGTCGCAGGAAATCTCATACACAAAATCAGGGTTCTTCGTCATTTCCTTCATTTGTTTGGTGGTGTAGAGGGGCGTAAACCACATAGTGGTTGGCGTACCCGGTACAGCATCCATCTTCATACGGAAATGTGAAAGACCAACATCATGTATTACATCCCTTGAGTTAATGATAAGCTTAACGGGTTTGTTTACCACCAGCATCATTTTATCGCCTACAACAATATCGTCCTGCGCTGCCTTATCTGCTTTTAGTGCCACACTGCGAACGACATTTCCTTCTTCATCCTTTTTTTGGATAGTGGTATCTGACCAGATCAGACCCAGTGAATTATCTGTGGCGTCATCAATGTTCAGGAAATATTTACGGCCGAATACCTTGTCTTTACCGGGATAGCGAAACACCCAGCTAAATTGTTTACCGGTAACTTCTACCTGCATCGCATCAGGAGGAGGATCACCGGTTATTTTAAACCAGTAAAACAAACCATATCCTACTAGTATTGTTAAGAAAATAGCAGGAACAACGGTCCATATTACTTCAAGCTTGTTATTATGTGGCTGGTACAATGCTTTTCTCTTCTCTGAATACTGGTATTTAAAAGCAAACCAAAAAAGCAATACCTGTGTAAGGATAAATACAGCGCCGGTAATGATCAGAGTAATGTGAAGCATGTTATCAATCTTCTCTCCATGGTCGGACGCAGCCTGACCAAGTATCCTGCCTTTTAACGCTTCGTTGCAGCAATACACGCCAATAAGACCGCCTACTAAAAACAGTACCAGCAGAAATGCATTGATGCGGTTATTTTGTTCGATTGTTTTCTTTTCGCCTTTCAATATACCTACATACTCACTTGCTTTCGCAATCTGGAAGGTGATCAGAAAACCGAGCAACAAAATGGCTAATATAAAAAATGTGGTGACTGACATAACCGCTCAAAAATTTATACGAAGTTTTAAAATAGTTTTTCCTGCCGGCGCTTTTGTTTATTGTTCTTTTATGTATGGTGAATGATACTTTCTTTAAAGAAAGGATGGTTCTTCGCATGCATCGGCGCTTTTGCCAGCGCTCTTGCTGTTGCGAACATAATTAAACCTACAAAACCCGCGGCCACGCCAAAATCAAACAGGTTCATAGGAACATGTGTCTGACCGGTAGCAGGATCTTTAGTAATACCGGGAAATACCATCTGGTAAAAATCCAGCCAGTGACCAACAAGAATCAGCACGCACATGAAAGTCATGGAGGTATAATTCCTTTTGGCACCCCTGCGCATTAACAAAAGAATCGGTGCTATAAAGTTGATGATAAGGTTAAGATAAAATATACCGCGATAGGCACCGGAATGGCTCTTACCATCTGTGTTGAGGTTAAGATTACCAATCCTGTCGATAAAATAAATGGTTTCTTCGGGTTGGTTACTGTACCAGATTAGCATGTATTGTGCAAACCACAGGTAGGTCCAGAATATAGAGAATGCAAAAACGAATTTACCAAGGTCATGCAGGTGTTCTTCATTTACCAGTTCCATGTAACCCTGGTTCTTAAGATAAATAACAAATAATGTAATCAATGCTATACCGGCTACAAATGTGCTGGCAAAAGTGTACCAGCTATACATGGTAGAGTACCAGTGTGCGTCAATGCTCATGAGCCACAACCATGGCGCGGTGGACATTACTGTCAGCACAAACCATGTAAGAAATACAGATGCCCAAATAGTATTCTTAAAAATATATTTTTTCCCTGCTTCTGTGTCGGGCAGCGGGTTATTATCAAGCTCACGTGAAAGACTGCGCATTTTATATCCGAGTACTATCCACAAACCAATAGTGAGAACGGTCCATATAGTAAAGAAAGTAGGATTGAGAAAACCGCTTTTACCTTCCAGTATCCTATCGCCGGCTGGTGTGAGCCAGTGGTAAATATGATGTTTGTGACCAAATACCAATGTCATCAAAACAATAAATGCAATAACACCAAGAGGAATAACGGCTACTGATATAGCTTCTGAAACACGTCTGAATGCCATTTGCCATCCGCCCATAGCAAGCGTGGTGGCGCAGATAAAGAACATGGCTGCGTTTACCACCAGCAAAAAGTAAACACTGTTCTGTAACATGGTTCCCCAGAACCTTGCGTTGGTTTCTTCGTTTTCAGAAGTGCCATACATAAAATAACCTACCAGCACTGATAGCACACCCACGGCCATTAATGCCAATGACCATGTTTTGAAGCGACTGGTAACCTGGAACTGTTCTTTAAAAGATGCCATGCTGAAAAAATTTATACACGTTCAACTATCTAATCAATTATTTTTTTACCGAAGCTGTAGCTGTTGAATCAGTACCGCCGGCAGGTTTTGCTTTTTCTGACTGTTTAGATCTTATATAATGAATGATCATCCAGCGCTGCGCAGGTGTAATCTGCGAGGCATAACTTCCCATTGCGCGCACGCCATAAGTAATCGAAAAAAACATGGTGCCATCACTCATGGTCACATACTTTGCATCACCGCCGCTAAGATTGGCTGGCTTTGCTGTAAATGGACCGGAGCCGTCTTTGTATAAAGGACCGTTACCATCCAGCGCAGGACCATGACAAATAGCGCAGTTCACCAAAAACAATCTTTCTGCTTCAACCATTTGTTCCTTGCTGAGTACAGGAAGCGGATTTTGCAAATTGCCGGCAACAGCATAACCGCCGGTGGTATCGTTCAGTAGTTCGTAATGAACAGTATCACCTCTTTTTACAGTGCCGGGTACTGGCCTGGCATTATAAAAGATACCGGAGTCGGTAAGATTGCTATGGTCCGCATAAGTCTCATAAGCACGGCTATAGGCCATATCAGGCATATAAACCCTGTTAGGCTCACGTTTTACATCGCTACAGCTTTGTACCGCGGCTATACTTACTATTACAGTTGCTATGATAAATAATTTCTTCATCTGTATTGAAATAAAAAGCTTTTCAAATTATGCTATGCTGCCTGCCTGTTTTGATTCGAACGGTTTACTGTCTTTATCGTAACGGCCGAGCCACCATCCTGTTTCTGCATGCTGCACATTTACTTCTTTAGCTCCAACGCTTCCAAGGAAAGAAGTTATTTCGCTGTCGTTTGTTTTAGCAGTGCATTCTATTACCATCACAAACAGATCATCTGTTGCTCTTGCATGAAAATGGTGCTTCTTTACAAAAGGTGCCAACTGGCACAGGTAACAAAAGGTAAGTACCATTCCTACTGCTGAAAACAATACTGTCAACTCAAACATAATAGGTATCCATGCGGGCAATGCAAAATGCGGTTTACCGCCGATGTTTAATGGCCAGTCTTTGGTAAACACCCAACTGATAAAAGAAAGTGCAGTTGCCGTGCCGGTAATAGCATACACAAATCCTGCTGTGTGAAGACTCGTATCACGCAGACCCATCACTTTATCGAGACCGTGAATGGGGAAGGGCGTGTATACGTCATGCATCTTATAGCCTTTTTTGCGCACGTTTTTCACTGCATCAAACAGTGTTGCTTCTTCGTCAAAACAGCCTACTACAAATTTTTTTACAGCCATGTCTTTTGAGCTTTGAGCTTGTTACAAATATTGAATCCTACGGGATTCTCTCCAACCTATTTTCTACTCTCTACTTTCTATTTTCTGTCCCCACTTACCATCAACCACTAGCCACTCGTCTTTTTACGCGCCATGATCATGCGCGTGTTCGTGCGCAAATTCATCTGCCTTCTGCTTATCTATCGTTGTCATATTATCTTTAAAGCTTTCGCCGCTGCGTTTCAATATGTGTTTGATTTCAGCCACGGCAATTACCGGGAAGAATTTTGAGAACAGGAAGTAACAGGTAAAGAATAAACCAAATGTTCCCAGGTAAAATCCAACTTCAAAAATGCTCGGTGCATAGTAAGTGCTCCAGCTGCTGGGCAGGTAATCCCGGTAGATAGAAGTAACAATGATCACAAACCTTTCAAACCACATACCCACGTTTACTATCACAGACATGAAGAAGGTAAATACCAGGTTGGTGCGTAATTTCTTGAACCAGAAAAACTGCGGCGCCAGTACGTTACAACCCATCATTATATAATAGCTCCATCCATAAGGGCTAAACAGGTTGGCGCGGTTTTGCATAAATGCCCAGCCTTCAAATTTATTCTGACCATACCAGGCGATAAATAACTCTGTGAGATAAGCACAACCTACAATTGAACCGGTTAAAACAATAACCTTGTTCATGATGTTGATATGCTCAAGCGTAATATAATCTTCGAGGTTTAATACTTTACGGGTAATAACCAGCAGTGTTTGTACCATGGCAAACCCGGAGAAGATAGCGCCCGCCACAAAGTAAGGTGGGAAGATGGTGGTGTGCCAACCGGGAATAACAGAGGTGGCGAAGTCAAATGATACTATCGTATGCACAGACAACACAAGGGGTGTTGCCAAACCTGCCAATACAAGTGATAAACTTTCGTGACGCTGCCAGTGTTTGGTTGAACCTGTCCATCCAAAACTCAACAGTCCATACATCATCTTTCTCCATTTCAATTTTGCCCTGTCACGCACAGTTGCCAAATCGGGCAACAAACCGCTGTACCAGAATAATAATGAAACGGTGAAGTAAGTTGATATCGCAAATACGTCCCACAACAATGGTGAGTTGAAGTTTACCCATACAGCACCTCTTGTATTGGGATAAGGCAATACAAAGAACGCCATCCATACACGACCCATGTGCCAGATCGGAAACTGGCCGGCACACATTACAGCAAAAATGGTCATCGCTTCCGCGGCACGGTTTACACCTGTTCTCCAACCCTGACGGAACAACAATAAGATAGCAGAGATCAACGTACCGGCGTGACCAATACCTACCCACCACACGAAGTTGGTGATATCCCAACCCCAGCCAATGGTTTTACCAAGGTTCCACTGACCAATACCGTAAGTAACATCCCGGTATACAGAGTAGATACCAAAACAAAGCAATCCTACAGAAATCAGGAAACCGATCCACCATAAACGGGTGGGGTTTGCTTCAATAGGGCGCACGATGTCTTCGGTAACCTGGTGATAATTCTTGGTTCCCGTTACTAATGGTTCACGCACCTGCGATTCGTATCTGAGTAGTGACATATTTTATGCTTTGAGCTTGCTGAGCTTTTAGTGTTACAATTATTAAACTCCTACGGAGTTCCTCCCCATTTTCTACTCTCTATTTTCTTCCATTCGCTACTTACCATTTTCCATTCACCATTCTTACGCGTGCGCCTCTTTTTTCAAAGTTTCGTGTTCTTCTTCTTCTTTAGGCACACCTGCTGCTACATCAGTATTGCGCACTTTTGCCAGGTAATTGACATTGGGTAATACGTGTAATTGTTCAAGCGAATAAAATAAACGCTGCGAGTTTTCGCGACGCACAGTGCTTATTTCACTGTCTTTATTATTTACATTACCAAAAACAATGGCATCTGCAGCACAAGCTTGTTGGCAGGCAGTTTTAACATCGCTATCGGCAAGCGTACGATTTTCTTTTTTGGCTTTCAGTTTACCTTCCTGGAGACGTTGTACACAGAATGAACATTTTTCAATAACACCACGGCTGCGAACTGTTACATCAGGATTCAACACCATACGCGTTAAATCATCATTCATCATAATAACAGATTCGTCCAGTATACCTACTGTACCCTGGTGCTGGTTATCCGGAAAGCTGTCTGCACCTGTATAATCGGCCCAGTTAAAACGACGTACTTTAAACGGACAGTTATTGGCGCAATATCTTGTTCCTACACAACGGTTATAAGCCATTTGGTTCAACCCTTCACTGCTGTGGTTGGTAGCGCCAACAGGACAAACGTTTTCGCAAGGCGCGTTATCGCAATGCTGGCACAACATAGGTTGGAAGATGGTTTGAATGCTGTCTGCATCTGCAGGGTTACCACTAAAATAACGGTCGATACGCAACCATGCCATATCGTGATAACGCATTACTTCACTCTTGCCAACTACTGCCACGTTGTTTTCTGCTGTACAGGCAACTGCACACGCACCGCAACCAAAACAACTGTTGAGGTCTATACTCATGCCCCATTTAATACCGGGCTTATCGTAGTAAGGATAAATAGTTCCTTTCTTATCAAAATTTTCAAGGCCGCCCCATGGCTTCAGCTCTTTTGATCTTTCTTCCAGTATTTCTGTGGGGTGCTTTTTGAAATCTTCGAGTGTAAGTTCTTTTACAGCTTCAACACGTCCTTCATAAGAAGCATGTGTTTGTGTCTGCGCAATTTTATAAACAGCGGTTGTTTTTTCAATTGCCACATCATACACATTCATGTCACCGTTGAGGGCCAGCTGGTAAACATTTTTACCCACCAGGCTATTATCGGCATGTACAAGCGCCTTACCGAGTTTGGGGCTCCTTCCATATCCAACAGGAACAGCAATGGTATTTGTTTCCATACCCGGAACAACCAATATAGGCAATTCTACTGCCGGTCTGCCTGCAACGGTGATCTTTATAACAGGTTTTTCGGGATGCATTTCAAATGCATCAACATCTTTTTCATCACCTTTCCTGTCAAAGAAATCGATTCCTGTTAACTCCTTACCCAACGCAGGAGAAACCATAATGTAGTTGTCCCACGATGCTTTTGTTATTGAATCGGGCATTTCCAGTAACCATGGGTTATTGGAATGACGGCCATCGGCCAGTATATGTGATTGATAAATTACCAGTTCATATTTACCGCCTTTTTTTGCACTGCTTAGTGCAGTTGCAGCTTCACTTGCTTTGGCGCTGTTAAATGCACTGCCTGCTGCGGCTGTTTCTGCGGGTTGCAGTACGCCATTCATCAGGGCATTGTCATAAGCTTTTTCACTGCCGAGTTTACCTACCCAGTATTGTTTAAAATAATCATGGTAACCGGTACTGTTGCCGGACCATTTTAATAATGAATCCTGCAATTGGCGGGTTTTAAACAATGGATTAATGGTGGGTTGCAGGAAAGTAAAATATCCTGGTTTCAATTCTGCATCGCCCCAGCTTTCAAGGTAGTTGTGCGAAGGCAAAACATATTTACACAGCTCAGTTGTTTCATCCATTTTTTCATTGAATGAAACGGCTGTTTTTACTTTCTTAAGTGAGGCTTTAAATTTCTCTGCATCAAAATAATCGTAGGCAGGGTTAACATCATACAACAGCAATGAAGTTATTTTACCTGCATCTATGTCTGCCAGCAGTGTAGCAAAGTCACTATCAACGCCCTGTCTTGTAAGAGACGGTGCGGACCAGTTAATGGTGGTGCCGTTGGCGCCAACAGCTTCGTTGATGGCAGCAACTATAATTTGAACATTGGTATTGTTGCTTCCGCTTACTACCAATGCATTGCCTTTGTTAGCAATAAGATCTTTGGCTGCTTTTTCAATTCCTTTTTTCACTTTATCACTTACACCTGTTGCAGACTGACCGCTCACAGCATTTAATAATGCAACAGCAACAGCGCCTGCTTCCGAAGGTTTGTGTGTGTAGCGTTCATCTGCATTGGCGCCGGTCATGCTCATGATGCTTTCAAACTGGTAGTGTTTGCTCATCTCGGGATTCTTCTCGTTGATTTTACGCAACGAAGTATATCCACGCTGAAACTCTACGGGCGACAGCCATGTGCCGAGGAAATCTGCACCAAGGCTAACTATTACTTTAGCTTTTTCGAAATGATAAGAAGGAATTGCTTTTTTACCATAAGCAGCTTCGTTGGCCTGCAGCAAACCGCTATAGTTTATACCATCGTATTGTACGTGGCGGCTGCCGGGGTATTTGGCTAAAAAGTCTGTTATGATTTGTTTGGTGGTAGGAGAGGTTATGGTTGGTGTAACAAGTGCAACAGCGGTACCGTTAATAGCATCACCCACCATTTTATCAAATGCTTCCAGTGAGCTCACTTCTTTACCGTCTGCCATAGGGTAACGTAAACGGGCCGTATCATACAAATCGAGCACAGATGCCTGCACACGGGCGGTTGTTCCACCCTGGGTAATGGATGACAAATCGTTTCCTTCAATTTTAATAGGACGTCCATCGCGTACTTTGGCTACAATGGGAATAACGTCGCTTCCGGAAACATAAGTACTGGCGTAATAGTTGGCAACACCAGGCACCAGGTCCTGTGGTTTGTTTACATAAGGAATAGCCTTTTTTACAGGCACTTCGCAACCAGCTGCAATAGCTGCGGCGGCTGTACTGAATCCAACATACTTTAAAAAGTCCCTGCGGGGCGTTTTTGCATCAGCCAGCTGGTCCATTCCTTCAAAAGGCAATTCTTCACGAAACTCATCCTTTGCATTTTTCTGAAATGATTCCGAGTTGTTTAATTCCCCGAAATTTTGCCAGTACTTTTTTTGCTCCATTATTTCAATTTGAAAATGTGTGAATTTGAGAATGTGGAAATATGGAAATGTGGAAATTGGTTGATTTCATTAGCACATCAGCACATTTTCACATTTTACATTAATTAGTAGTGACATTTCTGGCACTCTGTTCCACCAATCATTTCCACCGATACGCTATCAACTTTTTTGTTCTTTATATCGTTGTGGAATTTTTCATATATGCTGTAAAACTTGTTGCCTTCACCTGTTGCCGGGTTAAAGAAGTTTACTTTGCTTTCGCGGTGACAGTTGATGCACCAGCCCATGCTGAGGTCCGCAAACTGTTTTACTTCGCCCATTTCCTGTATTGGGCCATGGCAGGTCTGGCATTGTACTTTTCCTGCACGTGTATGCTGAGAGTGGTTAAAGTATACATGGTCCGGCAGGTTGTGAATCTTTATCCATTGAATTGGATTTTCCTTGCCGGTATATTTTTTTGTTTTGGGATCCCATCCGGTAGCGGCATATATCTTTTGGATTTCCGCAGTACCGTTTACTTCTGAGCCATCTTCACGAAATATTTTTTCGCCCGAATATTCGCTGATCTGCATGTGACAGTTCATACAAACATTGGTAGAAGGTATGTTGGCGTGTTTGCCTTCAAAGGCGCCGCCATGGCAATATAAACAGCTAACCTGGTTGGTGCCGGCGTGTACTTTATGAGAATAATAAACGGGTTGTTCCGGTTGGTAGTCTTTGTTTCTTCCAAGACCGATGGCGCCCTGTATAGTATAATAACCGCCAATGATAAAAAGCACAACGGCAAACAGGGCGATGTATGCTTTATTGCGGTAAAAAGGAACAGGCTCTGAAGAAGGTACACCTTCCTTATCGTCTGATAATTTTTTAAGGTTGCTGTTTACCTGCAGCAGCACGAGGGTAATAACTGCAAGGATCAATGTAAGAATACCGTATAAAAGAGCATTATCACCGGTATCTTTTGATGTGCCATCACCACTGCCACCGCCGCCGGTAGGAACAGGCGCCTTATACGTTTCAACATAAGTAACAATGGCATCAATATCTTTATCGGTAAGATCAGTAAAAACCGGCATGGCTGTTTGACCACGGTCGTTAAACAGCTTAACAAAATAAGGGTTACCCGAAGCCCTTACTGCGGCGTTATTGTGTATCCAGTCATGCAATAATTTCTTATCGGGCACCCGTTGGGTTATGCCCTGTAAGGCTGGTCCTGTACCCTCTTTTATGGGATGGTGACAAGAAGCGCATTTCTCCTGGAATATTGCGCCGCCATTCTGGGCCGACACTGTTAAACCTATTAGAAGAAAGGTTGAAAAAAGAAGACTGAAAAAAACTGTTTTCGCGATCGATCTATGATGAATCATAAGCTCTAAGATATCGGGTGATGATGTGTATAATCTTCTTAACCGGCTGCAAAAATAAGTCAGGATTTTAACATAATATCAACATCCGTGAATTTTTTTTTCCCGCGTCCGGCGTGGGTTTCAGCGATTTGTATGATGTTTTGATTGATACATGTCATAAATATGTCAACCATTTTATTGATCCAAAAATGTTTGTTGGCAAGCATATTTTTTAAACACAACTTTGCCCGGTATTATGTTTAAGCGTTTACAAACGAAATGGAAAGTAAATGGCTGGCAGTTGTTCCTGGTACTTTGCGTGTTCGCCATTACCGGTACACTCACGGCTTTTCTTTCAAAAACCATTACGGGCTGGCTGGGCATGGACGCATCCACTTATTGGCTGTGGAAATTGCTGGTAAGACTGGCCGTGCTCATATTCGGCTACCAGGTTATTATCCTGATTGTTGCCTTTCTTTTTGGTCAGTTCCGCTTCTTCTGGAACTACGAAAAACGTATTCTACGACGTATAAGCAAGCTTTTTATGTAGTTCGTTTACAGGATTGCCGCACATCGGTATAGGTGTTAATGATTACACTGCAATAAGGTTAATATAACTTTAGTTATACATGCATACTGATTTTAGGATCATAGAAAATCGGCGTCCCGCTTTTGCGGGATGCCCTTTTGTTTTACCCGGATTTCAGGCGATTTTACTGATTCACCAACGATGTCCTGGTTATACTTTCCTGTTAATACAACCCTCCTCAAACCCCGCTTACAATTCCATCACTTCATAGGCTAGATAACCCCCGATGTTTGAATAAATTCCCGGCCGGTAAAATCAGTTTTAAATCCAGCTAATCATGGTTAGTTTTGGCGCATGATAAACATTGCGGTCTTTGCTTCCGGTACAGGGTCAAATGCAAAAAAAATAATCGAATATTTCCGGGGCCATTCTTCCATTAAAGTAGCGCTTATTGCCACTAACAATGCAGCTGCGGGTGTGCTGACCATTGCAGAAAAAGAAAAACTTCCCACCCTTATTATTGAAAAAGAACAGTTTTTTCGCGGCAATGCTTATGTAAGTGAATTGCAGGAGCGAAATATTGATTTTATTGTGCTGGCAGGATTTATGTGGAAAGTGCCAAAGGCTTTGGTAGCGGCATGGGCGGGTAAGATCATTAACATTCACCCGGCATTGTTGCCAAAGTATGGCGGCAAAGGCATGTATGGCCATTTTGTACATGAGGCCGTTATTCTTAACAAAGAAGAAGAGAGCGGCATCACCATACATTATGTGGATGAGCTATATGACCATGGTAATATCATTTTTCAAACAAGTTGTAAAGTTGATGCGCATGATACGCCTGGTTCATTGGCAGAAAAAATTCACCGGCTGGAACATGAACACTATCCTGCTATTATTGAAAAGGTGATTCAACTGCAAAATCATCGTTAAATCAGTTCTTTAACCATAATAGCTGGACAAGTTGTATTAATATCACATCGAAAAAAATTGTCTTGAGGTACGTCTACAAGTTAATGGGTTGGATTGTGTTGCCTGTTTGTTTCTTATTGCTGCAGCAATCAGTTGTTGCGCAGGTTAAAATCAGCGGCACCGTTTACAATATGAACCGTACCATTCCATTGCCTGCTGTAAGTGTTATCAGTAATTCAGGTATAGGCACCGTTACCGATTCAATGGGTAACTATAGCTTTATAGTTCGCGAAACAGATTCCATCTGGTTTTCTTATCTCAATAAACCCACTCCCAAATTTGCCGTCAGCTCCATCATAGGTCAAAACAGTTTTGACATTGCATTGCATGTGCCGGTAACAGAGTTAAAAGAGGTAAGGGTAATTCCAAGGAATTATAAGTTCGACTCATTGCAAAACCGCCTCGACTATGCAAAGGCATTTAATTTTCAAAAGCCCGGCATTAGCCTTTCCTCCCCTCCATCAAGTGCATTTGGTGTAGGCATAGACCTGGATGAATTAATAGGCATGTTCAATTTTAACAAGAACCGCCGCATGCTGGCGTTTCAGCGAAGATTGATACAGGAGGAAGAAGATAAATACATCGATCACCGGTTCACCAAACCATTGGTGCGAAAAATTACCGGTCTCACGGGCACGGGCCCTGTAATGGATGATTTTATGAAAAAGTTCCGTCCCTCTTACGAATTTACCGTGGCGGCTTCCGATTATGAATTTGCCGAATACATTCAATTAGCATGGTTACAGTATAAAACCAGGATGTGATTCAGGATACCGGATACCGGTTTCGCAGCATCAGGTATCAGGTATCCGGTATCCGGCATCCGGCATCTCTTCTCCAGTCCTTTCATAAAATTGATTAATTTTCAATCCTCTATTGTTACTGCTTATGAGTACGCAACTACACAATGAACTTAAGAAAGAGTTCCAGCTGGAGCGCATGATTTTGTTTAGCGATGCCGTATTTGCCATTGCCATCACATTGCTGGTGATTGAAATAAAAATTCCCGAGATACACGAAAATATTTCTGATCGTGCATTACTGCAGGGGCTGGCACATCTTATTCCAAAATTTATTGGCTTTATCGTAAGCTTCCTCCTTATAGGTATGTACTGGACCGTACACCACCGTATGTTTGGTTTTGTGGTTGGTTATACGCGACGTTTATTATGGTTAAACATTTTCTTCCTGTTCTTTATAGCATTGATGCCGTTTGCCACTGGTTTTTATAGTGAATATGCCGGTCCGGAATTATTCCGCCAGCAATTAAAAGTACCTATGACCTTTTATGTGCTGAACATTTTTGGGGCAGGCATTTTTAATTATATCATGTGGGTGTACATCGCTAATCCAAAATATAAACTGATTGATGCATCTACTGATCCGCAAACTGTGCGTCTCGCCAAAACAAGATCAATTGCAGTGCCTTTCGTTTTTCTACTGATGCTGCCTGTTGCTTATATATTTAATGTAATATTCGCTGTGTATATACCAATGCTTATACCGCTGGTAATGAAAGTAATGACACGCCGGTATGCGGGAAAGACAAAGTCTGTTGCCGAACATTAGCATAATCAGCGTTCGATTATGTTTATTACTTTACGCTTCGTTCACATGAGTACCAACTTCAACAAAAAACTGTTATGAAAAAGCTTGCATTACCATTCATCGTTTTACTGCTACAAGTGTCGGCCATTGCGCAGGATACACTCCCGCGTTTTGTAAAAGACAGCCTGGATAACTATGTAAACAATGCATTGAAATATTGGGAAGTGCCCGGTGCAGCTGTATGTATCGTAAAAAATGGTAAGGTGGTGCTGATGAAAGGCTTTGGTGTAAAAGAATTAAACGGAACCGACAAGGTGGATGAGAATACATTGTTTATGATTGGTTCCAATACAAAAGCGTTCACTGCTACTGCGCTGGCCATGCTGGACGCTGAAAAAAAGTTATCGCTGGATGATAATGTAACCAAATGGCTCCCGTCTTTTAAACTGGATAATAAAGCAGCCGGTGAACAGGCCATCATACGTGATTTGCTTTGTCACCGTATAGGCTTCAGAACGTTCCAGGGTGATTTTACCTATTGGACATCCAATCTCACGCGTGCAGAAGCCATCGAAAAGATGTCGCACATAAAAGCAACCTATCCTTTTAGAACAACCTGGGGTTATACCAATGCAGCTTTTCTCGCAGCAGGAGAAATTATTCCCAAAGCAAGCGGCTTGCAATGGGAAGATTTTTTAAAAGAAAGGATCTTTTTACCGTTGGGTATGACACGTACGCTGGCACTCAGCAAAGATCTGCCGGCAGCATCCAATAAATGTACAGCGCATACGATGGCGGATGGCAAGTTGATTAAAATACCATATTGTGCTATTGATAACCTGGCGCCCGCGGGCAGCATCAGTTCTTCTGTAAATGATATGAGCAAGTGGGTGCTGATGCAACTCAATAATGGCAAAGCAGATGGAAAAGAAATTGTGCCTGCTGCTGCCATTGCACAAACGAGATGGCCGCAATCAATACTCGGAAATGGTGGCGCCATGTTTAACAAAGGACATTTTTCATTGTATGGCCTGGGATGGTTTTTGTCTGAATACAGTGGTCGCAGAATTGTGGCGCATACGGGTGGCGTAAATGGTTTTGTTACCAGTGTTACATTGGTACCGGAGGAAAAGCTGGGCATCATTGTTTTTACCAATACGGACCAGAATGAATTTTATGAAGCATTGAAGTGGGAGATACTCGATGCTTACCTTGGCAATCAATACCGCAATTATAGTAAGTTGTATTTCGACGGTTACAGCATTCAAAAAAATAACGCAGAAAAAGCAGATAAAAAATTGCGTGATTCTGTTGCGCTGAAACTACCGGCAACATTGCCCTTGACTGCTTATACCGGCCGTTTCTTTAATGATGTGTATGGCGATATGAATGTGGTATTAGAGAACAATGAGCTGAGAATGAAATTTTCTCATCACCCAAACATGTATGCTAAACTGGAAGCGCTGGGTGGCAATCGCTTTTATGCAACATTTACCGATCCTGAATTTAGCAAAGCCGTATTTCCTTTTAAAGTAGAGAATGACAAAGTAACCGGCGTAACGGTGAAGGTGGCCGATTTTATAGAATACAACCCGTATGAGTTTGTAAAGAAATAAGTTTTATTATGTAAATTTGAACAAACGCAAAAGATATGAATGAAGTTGAAGTAAAGGCGCTTAAAAAAGAAATCAAAAAATATATTGACAACGCCGACGAGAGGCTTCTTCGCATAATGCATAGCATGCTGGAAACGGATGTGCAGAAAGATTGGTGGGATAAATTACCTGGAAAAGTTAAAAAATCCATAGATATTGGATTACAACAGGCTGATAAAGGACAGGTGATTAGTCATGATGATTTTTTGAAAAGAAACAAGAAATGGTTAAGAAAGTAGTATGGACCACACAAGCCCTAAAGGATTATGAAAATATAAAAAAGTATCTTATTGAAAATTTTGGCGATACTGTTTTTAGAAAGTTCTTTCAACATCTACTTAGAAAAATTGCTCTCATTCAGCATAATCCCAATTTATCCATTAACATTACAGAGAAGAAATACCCGCAAAGCGGTTGTAAATAAAAGGCTTATTATTTTTTTCCGCTATAGATCACAAAAAGGCGAAATCGAAATCGTTTCTCTTTGGGATACAAGAAGACATTATTAAATATTCCGCAACCATGGATCAACTGACACTCGGCATAGGCACGCGTCTTCAACATACACAACACGGACCCGGCGTTATTGTGGGCGTTAAATACGCTACTTATCTTATTTCATTTATCAATTCAGGATTAAAGGAAATTGATAAAACAGATAACAAACTGGATGAGATCATTCCTGAGAATGTAACCACAGAGGTGGAAACAACATCAGCTGTTGAAAAATCGCTATTAAAAATTCTGCGGCAGTGGAGTGATGTTTCAGAAATCGTTCCGCTTGGAGACAAATGGATTAATGGCACCATGCTATTGCAACCAGCAGACAAAACACAAAAGCCAAAAGAAGTTCCTATAGATGTTTTTTTTCATAAGATAGTGATGCTGCGCGACAGGCTGCGTGTGCTGGAGCAACAAATAAACGCACATAAAGTTCTTACCGATGAGGATAAAGTAAACCTGCAACAATACATTACCCGAGTTTATGGTTCACTTACCACGTTCAATGTATTATTTAAAAACAAAGAGCAGTGGTTTGTGGGAGAGAAAGGAGGCAAGGAAGAATAATGCCGGATGCCGGATGCCGATACCAGATACTGCATGGATACCGGAGACATGAAAAAATTAACAACCTGCCGGCTCAAACGAAATCATACAAACAAAAACTGTTGTAACTTTAGTGTTCACCAAAAAAAAGGAGGTATTCATGACATCAGATTGTAATTCATGGAAGCCTTCGGTTAGTATCGCCTGACCGGGCTCACTCCATCAAAGATATCTGCTGACTGTAAAGTCAGAAAGCCACTAACATTAGGTTAGTGGCTTTAATTTTTGACGATAGTTTGGTATTATTATAAACAGGGATTAAAGACGGTCTTCGCTAAAAAAAGAAAGCCTCCTGTAGAAACAGTAGGCCTCTAACGATTGCTTGCCATATGAAAAAAAATTCTGATAATTTTTGTGTCTCCTAAGCCCTCCGGCTTATTTGATAAATCAAAAGTACTGCGTGTTTTGCGGCTTTTGAAAACAACTTAGACCCGTTTTCATTATCCCAAACGGGTATTGCACATAACAAAACCCTTTATGGTAGCGGCTTTCACCATGTTGCTTTCATTATCGCCAAACCCAAATATGGGCATCAAAAAATGCAACTTCACGCAAAAAAGTGCTGTTTCCAGGGTCAGAAATAAACACGCTTTTGCAACAGACTTAGTAAATTCAGTCATCAAAACTATTGCATGAAGAGAAGCGCCGCCTGTCTTTCCCTGTTATTTTTACTATCAACTGTTAGCTTTGGCCAGTCGTACGAAAAATTACACGCCAGCGCTATCCTGGCAGATACGCACAACGATGTATTATCTACCGCCACCATGAAAGGGCTGAACATAGAAAATGATCTTACCGGCAAAACACACAGCGATCTTGCGCGGTTCAAAAAAGGTGGCGTTGATGTACAGGTGTTCTCCATTTTTTGCGACGAACGTTTTGGAAAAGACACTGCATTCAAATTTGCCAATATAGAAATCGATTCACTGTATGCCATTGCCGGCCGCAACCCGGACAAGATGGCGATGGTAAGAACAATGTCACAGTTGAAAAGAGCCATCAAACAAAAAAAGATAGCTTGTATGCCGGGGGTGGAAGGAGGACACATGATGGAAGACAAACTGGAGAACCTTGACAGCTTTCATAAAAAAGGCGTTTGTTACATGACACTCACCTGGAACAACTCTACCTCATGGGCCACGTCTGCGGCAGATGAAACAAGTAAGAAAGATTCATTACCACATAAAGGACTTACCGCCTTTGGCAAACAGGTGGTACAAAGAATGAATGAACTGGGTATGATAGTAGATGTTTCGCATGTGGGTGAGCAAACTTTTTGGGATGCTATTCATACTACCACAAAACCCGTTATTGCATCACACAGTTGCGCGTATTCGTTGTGCCCTGTACCGCGCAATATGAAAGATGACCAGATTAAAGCCATGGCAGCCAATAATGGCGTTATCCAGTTAAATTTTTATTCTGGTTTTCTCGACAGCAATTATATAAAGAACCGGAAAGCATTTGCTGCACGTCACCAGGCAGAAGCAGATTCTGTGAAACAACTGAAATGGGCCAACTATGAAATAGATGAGTGGCTGGCAAAAAAATATCCCACAGAAGCTGATAATATTCGCGCACCATTGTCATTGCTGCTTGACCACCTGGATTATATTGTAAAGCTGGCAGGTGTAGATCATGTTGGGCTGGGATCGGATTTTGACGGCATTGAGTCTCCGCCACAGCAATTAAACGATGTAACCACTTATCCACTTATTACAAAAGCATTGATGGAAAGAGGATATAGCAATAAAGACATCAAAAAAATATTGGGCGGAAATTTTTTACGTGTACTTAAAGCAAATATTAACTAAGACCTGCCTGCCGGCAGGCAGGGATAAAAAGAGGAAAGAGATCAAAGAGAGCGCGGCAAAACAAAACATCATCCATTTTATGAAGAAATTAATTATCATATTATTTTTCCCGCTGCAACTGGTGGCACAACAATTTACCAAAACAGAAATTGCACAATGGCAGCAACAATCGCAGCGTGTTACTATTATACGCGACAACTGGGGTATTCCGCATGTTTATGGTAAAACAGATGCAGATGCAGTATTTGGTTTATTATATGCGCAATGTGAAGATGATTTTAAACGTGTAGAGATGAACTACATTGAAAAGCTGGGAAGGATGGCAGAAGTAAAAGGACAAAATGAATTGTATAATGATCTGCTGATACGCCTGGTGATAGATTCTGTTGATGCTGTCAAAGATTATAATAATAGTCCCGCATGGCTAAAAAAATTGCTGGATGCTTTTGCCGCGGGAGTCAATTACTACATTTATAAAAATCCTTCCGACAGGCCGGTATTGTTGCAACGCTTTCAACCCTGGTATCCATTGCTATGGACAGACGGTAGCATTGGCGCCATCAGTACGGGAGGTGCAACGGCTGTTGATCTTCAAAATTTTTATACCGGCAAAGATGTTGCGTTCAACACCATTAAAGAAAATGAAGAAGAGATATTAACCGGCTCAAATGGCTTTGCATTTGCGCCTTCAAAGACTGCGTCTGGTCATGCTATTCTTTATATTAACCCGCATGTAACTTTTTATTTCAGGCCAGAGGTTCATATGGTAAGTGAGGAGGGATTGAATGCCTATGGCGCAGTTACATGGGGGCAATTCTTCGTGTACCAGGGTTTTAATGAACATTGCGGCTGGATGCATACATCAAGTGCCGTGGATGTTTCGGATCTCTATGCAGAAAAGATAACCAAACAGGATAATGGCTGGGTATACGAATACGACCACACACAAAAACCGGTGACACAAAAAAAGATCACCATTCAATATAAAAGTAGTAATGGTATTGAATCAAAAACCATCAATGCATTATTTACACAACACGGACCCGTAATGGCTAAACGCAATGGCCAATGGCTAACTGTGAAGTCAAACAACAGATCTATGAACGGACTCATGCAAAGTTGGTTGCGCACAAAAACTACCGGTTTCGCATCGTATAAAAAAGTAATGGACATGCTGGCCAATACATCCAACAATACGGTATATGCAGATGCAGAGGGAAATATTGCTTACTGGCACGGTAACTATATACCTGTAAGGGACAAAAAATATAACTGGTCCAAACCCGTTGATGGTACCACATCCGCCACTGAATGGAAGGGTTTGCATACCGTTGATGAAAGCGTGCATATATATAACCCTGTAAATGGCTGGTTGCAAAACTGCAATTCCACACCATATACTGCTGCCGGCACAAATAGCCCCAAAAAAGAAAATTACCCTGCTTATATGGCGCCTGACGGAGAAAATTTTCGCGGCATCAATGCAGTGCGTGTATTAAGTAAAGGGAATGCCTACACCATCGACAAAGTAATTGCTGCGGGATACGATACCTACCTGGCTGCATTTGAAAAATTAATTCCAGCTGTGGTGAACGCCTTTGATAAAGTAAAAAATGATGCCGCATACACTTCCCTTACTGCACCTGTTGCATTATTGAAAGATTGGGACCTACATACTTCGGAAACTTCTGAGGCAACAACATTGGCTATAGAATGGGCACAACTATTACAAAGAAATATTAATCAAACTATTTTAGAAGCTATAGATGGCGATGCGGACCAGGTAATGAAAACAGAAAGATTTACGGCAACTGCCACCGCACCCGATTTACTACAACCATTGCTGGTTGCTGTAAATAACCTGAAGAGTAAATTCGGCAACTGGCAAATTCCATGGGGACAGGTCAACCGTTACCAGCGATTGACCGGTGATGTGGACGGAAAATATGATGACAGCAAACCGAGCATACCCGTAGGCTTTGCATCATCTGCCTGGGGCATGCTTCCATCTTATACCAGCAGAGCTTATCCTGGTACCAACAAAAGATATGGCGTAAATGGTAATAGTTTTATTTGCGCTGTTGAGTTTGGCAAAAAAATAACCGCCAGGTCTCTGTTAGCCGGCGGTGAAAGCGGTCATCCGGATTCAAAACATTTTACGGACCAGGGTTTGATGTATACAAAGGGGCAATTTAAAACGGTGTTGTTTTATAAAGAGGATGTGTTGCAGCATGCGGAGAAGACGTATCATCCGGGAGATTACCCCCTGCCTTAAAGGGGAGGAGGTGGGCCTTTATTAGCACTTCTTCCATTAACAAAACGTTTCAATCTTTATAAAACATTATCAGGGTCTATCCCCTCCTTGGAGCGGATATCCATCAATAGATTTTGATAAATAGTTAATGATCTGAAACTATTTATGCAATGGTGCTTAGGGATGTGAGTTTGCAAATGGTTGAGAGCGGTAATAAGGCTATAAAAAAATGAATATCCTTGCGCACCGTTGCGCCTTATCGTCTTTGCGGTTAAGCCGGCAGCGATATCACATCACTTTCGTATATTCAATCCATGATTCGCTATCTGCTTTTTTTATTGATCCCTTTTGCTGCTGCAGCACAAAACAATTATGACATTATCATTCGCAATGGTAAAATTATTGATGGCACCGGTAACAACTGGTATTATGGTGACATCGGTATAAAGAACGGTAAGATCTTTTCCATACAAAAACACCTTAGCGCCGGCGCAGCAAAAATTATTGATGCAACAGGATTAATTGTATCACCGGGTTTTATTGATGTACATACACATATAGAAGGCGATGAAATAAAAACACCAACAGCCGGTAATTTTATTTACGATGGCGTTACTACTGTTGTTACAGGCAACTGCGGTTCATCTAATATCAACATTGGTAAATACCTCCATTTTATAGACAGCCTTCATCTTTCTATTAATGTGGCCACGCTTATTGGTCACAATGATGTACGCAGGGCAATAATAGGCACTGCTAACCGCGAACCCGGTGAAGAAGAACTCAAAAAAATGGAAGCGCTGGTGGCACAGGGTATGAAAGACGGCGCCGTGGGGCTTTCTACCGGTCTTATTTATATTCCCGGTACTTACTCAAAAACACCGGAGATAGTGCGATTGGCAAAAACCGCTGCAGAATACAACGGTGTTTATTCAACACACATGCGTGATGAAGGTGACAGCGTGGTACAAGCCATACAGGAAGCGTTACAAATAGGCAGGGAAGCGCATATACCCGTTGAGATTTCACATTTCAAGTTGAGTGGTCAGCAAAACTGGGGGCGTTCCAACGAAACATTGCCGCTGGTGATAAATGCAAGAAAGGAAGGATTGGAAGTAACGATTGATCAATACCCGTATACTGCCAGCAGTACTTCTATGAGCACGTTGCTGCCGGACGAAGTATTATCAGATGGCCAGGATTCTATTAAGGCAAGATTGAACCGTCCGGCTACGCGTCAGTATGTTGTTGACTATATGATGAAGAAATTGAAAAAACGCAAACTCAAACATTATAGCTATGCGGTGGTCTCTTATTTCCGCCCCGATACAACATTAAATGGAAAAAGCATTGAAGCCATTAATCTTATCAAAGGAAAAAAACATACTGCCAAAAATGAAGCCATTACTGTTATAGATATGATGCTGCAGGGTGGCGCAGGCATGGTATTTCACGGCATGAGTGAAAAAGATGTAACACATATCATGCAATATCCTTTTAACATGTTTGCATCCGATGCCGGCATCCGCGATTTTGGACAAGGTGCGCCTCATCCGCGCGGTTATGGTACCAATGCGAGGGTATTGGGCAACTATGTACGCAATCAAAAAATATTATCACTGGAAGAAGCTATTCGCAGAATGACTTCTTTACCGGCGCAAAAATTTCAACTAAAAGATCGTGGTTTATTAAAAGAAGGAATGGCTGCAGACATTGTTGTGTTTGATGAAAACAAAGTGGCGGACCTTTCTACTTTTGAACATCCGCACCAGTATTCTACCGGTTTTAAATACGTGTTGGTAAATGGACAGGCAGAAGTAGACAATACAATACATACCGGTGTGAGAAGCGGGCAGGCGCTGTATGGACCCGGGGCTTCGACAAGCTCAGCCCGGCCAGCTCAGCCTGACAAGTAATTAGTTGATCGGTTAACTAGTTGATTGGTGATAATCCCTCCAAAAAATAAACATCATTGCTTATGATACGCCGGTTCGTATTAACTGGTTTAATTTTTATTACGCTTCAGGCCTGTGCGCAAACAAATCCTTTTGAGAAAAAATTTGCGCTCGTAGACAGGTACTTCGATAGTCTTATTAAAGAATGGAACATACCCGGGCTCGCAATAGGTATTGTTTATAACGATCAGCTTGTTTATAGCAGGGGTTTTGGCTATCGCAATCTTGAGAAGAAGTTGCCGGTAGAAAATACCACCTTGTTCCCAATTGCATCTAATACAAAACTATTTACCGCTACCGCGGCATGCATGCTGTCGGAAGAAAAAAAATTAAGCCTCGACAAACCTGTTAAGACTTACCTGCCTGATATTAATTTTTTTACCGACGAGCTAAATGCAAAAGTCACCTTACGTGATATGCTCAGCCACCGAACTGGCTTACCACGCTATGATGGTTTTTGGGTAAATGCGTCTTACAGTCGTAAGGACCTGGTAGCAAAAGTCAACTATATGAAACCACAGTTTGGTTTCCGTGAAGGATATATCTATAATAATGTAATGGTAGCTGTTGCTGGTATTGCCATGGAGCAGGTTACCGGCATAAGTTGGGAAAATATTATCCGGCAAAAAATATTACAGCCATTGCAAATGACAGCAACCTGTTTTAGCAGCAGCGACATGAAAAACAATGGCAATTACTCACTATCATATTTTGAAGACAATAACAAACAACTACAACCCAGGCAGTACGAAGCGCAATCAGAAGCGCTGGGACCTGCAGGTGTTATTAAATCAAGTGTGGAAGAAATGAGCCATTGGATGATTGCACAGTTGAATGGGGGTAAATACAAAGGCAGCCAGGCAATACCAACGTCAGCCATTAATCAAACACTGGTGCCAAACACTATTGAAGATTACCAGGGCAGGTGGCCCGAATTATCCAACGCATTGTATTGTCTGGGCCGCACCATTCAAATGTATAAAGGATATAAAATTACCAGTCATACAGGTTCTATTGACGGGTTCTATTCCAACCTCACCTTTGTACCCGATCAGCACCTGGCTATTTTTATTGTACATAATGCCGTAGAAGCCGGTTCACTTCGATCGGTTATTAGTTTACCGGTAATAGATCGTTTACTTGATCTACCTGCTACAGGGTGGAGCCAACGATACCTGGCTGGTCGTTTCTTTGATAAGGCACAGGAGAAAAAAGCACGTGATTCTGTAAAAGCATTAAGGGTATCCAATACAAATCCTTCTCATTCGTTAACCGCATATACCGGTACTTATACTCATCCCGCCTATGGTAATATTAAAATTGAATTACAGAACAACCAGCTGGTGATGATAATCCGTAGTCAGCAATCGCTGTTATACCATTTTCATTACGATCAATTTATAACAGATGAAAGTAAAACCGACAAGCCGGATTTCAGGTTGACCTTTCTTACCGGAACCAGGGGAGATATAGCCAGCATTCGCATGTCGCCATTCGGTGACCCCGTTACTGAGTTTATAAAACAATAATGTAATATACATCTGCATATAGTGGCTATAAAGCAGTATTATCTGCTAAAAGCATGCATTATTTACGCATCTCCGTTAGCACATTAGTGCACGGAAACTACTGTTTTATTTAGCATTGCTTTGTTGTAGGTTTATTGTGGCATTGATGATATTCCTAATCCTTTGGAAAAACTAACTTCTATGAAAACCTCTACCCTTAAAAAACTGATCCCATTCATTGCATTAATGGGCGACTACCTAATCCAGCCTTATACTTCTTTTGCACAGTGTACAACCGCGGCCCCCGCGGTTGCATCCTGTGGCGGTGGTAATGGTGCAGTTCACAATGGCACCAATGTCAATTTTAACCAGACTTATTGGTATAGCAGCACTGGTACACTGGCCGGTATTAACATGGCGGGCGGAACATTAAGGATCTGCGGAACACTTACACTTTCTTCTATCAATTTTAACAGCGGAACCATTATAATAGAAAATGGTGGCCAGCTAATCATCAACAATCCCTCAGAATTACAAATGAGCGGGCTTTGCTTCATTGTAAACAGGGGCAGCTTTGTTGTTAACGCAAGTTTGCAAATGCGCAACCTGTTTAATATTATTTGGAACGACAATAGTGCAGCGGTATTTACCGTAAATGGAACGTTGAACCTTAATAGTAGCTCTTCTTATATTAACAACAAAGGCATTCTCAAGGCAACCAGCCTGATCGTTCAAAGCAACGCAGACGAAAACAGCATTTGCATGCGCGATAATGCTATCATGAACATTGGTGGCCTTACCATCAACGCGGCTAATGCAGTTAGTTATAGCGGTGTAAGCAGCCCGGGATGTGTTAGCGTTGCTGGTACCTATACATTAAACAGACCCTTTACTGCAAGTTCAGCTATTGCTGTTTGTAAGACGGCTGGCTCTTCATCCGGCGGCAGTGAAAACTGGGGCTCGGCTATTGTATCAAATGGCTGCTCAGGTTGCAGCGCAGCATTACCGGTACATATAGCGTCGTTTGGCGCAGCAAGACAAGGCAATGGTATAAACCTGCAATGGTCAACAGCAGACAATGCAGATGGCAGTGAGTTATTTGCTATAGAAAAATCTATAGACGGTTTGCATTTTATTACCATTACAACTGTACCGGCGCAGCAGGGTAAAAGAAATTATAGCTATTATGACGTATCAATAAGTGGATCCGAACAGTATTATCGAATCCGGCAATCCGGGCAAAGTGCAAGCGCTGTTTATTCTTCTATAGCGTTGGTAAAAACCGGTAGCAATGGGCAGGTAAATATTTATCCCAATCCTGTAGTTCGCAATAATAGTATATCCATTGAATTGAATGCGCAGGTTGCAGAAACCATCCAATGGTCGCTTACAGACATTACAGGCAACATCATTCTTATGAAGAAAGAAAATGTAAGTCGTGGTAAGAATTTAATTAACTGTAAGCCTGTTGGTATACCGCAAGGCATTTATGTGCTAAGGTTACAATCAACTGAGTTGGGAAATGTATATAAGCGCATTACAGTTATGGCGGAGTAAAATGCTATTTCTTTAACTTATTAAAGAACATTAATAATTCAATAGCTTTTGTACAGTAGCATCCAGCCGTGCATTGGCCAAAAAGTTTTTCTCCAGTTCTATATTAAATGGAATAGGAGTATCCAATGATGCGCAACGCAATACAGGTGCATCCAGCCGTTCAAAGCAATGCTCGGCAATCCATGCTGCAATTTCACCGCCAATGCCACCGGTTAATGTGTCTTCGTGCAATAGCAGAACTTTTCCTGTTCGTTCAACAGCCGCATCAATGGCTTCGTAATCCAGTGGCAACAGCGTACGCAGATCAAGTATGTCAATGGAAATTTCAGGATGCCCGGCTGCATAATCTTCTGCCCAGTGTACACCCGCACCATAAGTAATAATGCTAATGTCATCGCCACTACGCACATGCCTGGCCCTTCCTATTTCAATTTCATAGTATGCTTCCGGCACAGGCCCATTTATGCTCCTGTATAATCCTTTGTGCTCAAAATACATTACAGGATTAGGATCATTAATAGCTGCAATCAACAATCCTTTTGCGTCTGCCGGCGTAGCAGGGTAAACAACTTTCAGTCCTGGCGTATGTACAAACCATGCTTCATTGCTCTGGCTGTGAAAGGGACCTGCGCCCACACCGCCACCTGTTGGCATACGTATAACCACATCTGCATGCTGTCCCCAGCGATAATGTATTTTAGCAAGATTGTTTACTATCTGGTTAAACCCCACCGTTACAAAATCTGCGAACTGCATTTCCATCACACTTTTATAACCTTCCAGGCTCAATCCCAATGCTGCACCCACAATAGCACTTTCACAAAGCGGTGTATTACGGACACGCCCCTTTCCAAACTCATGTACAAAGCCGTCTGTTATTTTAAATGCACCTCCGTACTCAGCAATGTCCTGTCCCATCAGCACCAGGTTGCTATGTTGCTGCATACTTTGATGCAGGGCCTCCTTAATGGCATCAAAAAACTTTTTGTCGTGAGACGTGAGTTGTGAGTCGTGAGTCACTGATGCGTTATCCAGCACTATAGCCTGCTTACTGCCTACTGCCAATCGTCCACTACCGATTTCAATCTCATGTCTTACGTCTGACACCTGACGATATACATCTTTTACCTCCTCCTCAGTATCTGCTACCACAGCCGGTGCTGCAAATCCTGTTTTCAGTTCGGATTCTATATAATCCTTATGCGCTGATTTAATTTGTTCAATGTCTGCGGGTGAAAGGATATTTTCCGATTGCAGCCATGCTTCATAGTTTTTTACAGGGTCCTTCTTTCCCCATTCTTCAAAAAGTGCAGGCGGTACATATTTGGTGCCGCTGGCTTCTTCATGTCCCCGCATGCGAAATGTCATGCATTCAATAAAATATGGCTTTTGATATTGTATGCAATATTCACGTACCCCTTTAATGGTATCATATACAGTCAATATATTATTACCATCAATTTGCACGCCTTCCATGCCATAACCGATGGCTTTATCAACTAAATGCTTACAGCGGTATTGTTCATTTACAGGCGTGCTTAATCCATAGCCGTTATTTTCAATAACAAAAATGACAGGCAGGTCCCATACAGCGGCTGTATTAAGCGCTTCGTGAAAATCGCCTTCACTGGTTCCACCTTCACCACTAAATGCCAGGGATACTTTTTTTTGGCTGGAAAGTTTATGCGCCAGCGCCACCCCGTCTGCAATGGCCAATTGCGGGCCAAGGTGGGAGATCATGCCGCAGATATGATGTTCCCTTGATCCAAAATGAAAACTTCTTTCCCTTCCGTTGCTATACCCTTCTTTACTTCCCTGCCATTGCATCAGCAGTTTGTGCAACGGCATATTGCGCCCCGTAAATACACCCAGGTTGCGGTGCAACGGCATTATCCATTCATCTTGTTGTAATGCTGCAGTGGCACCTGCTGCAATGGCTTCCTGTCCTATGCCGCTGAACCACTTACTGATCCTGCCCTGCCTGAGCAATACCAGCATTTTCTCTTCAATCATGCGCGGCAGCAATATTTTTTTGTAGAGCGCTACCAGTTCTTCTTTTGGCAAATCTTTTCTGTCAAATTGCATAGTCAATCGTTCTTCTTCTTGTAATCTGGTTCAATAACGCCTTCCAGTACGTACGTGAATAAGGAGAGCAGCAAGCTGAATAATAATGCCTGCCAGAGCGAGTCTACTTTAAAACCACTCACCAGTTTGCCCGCCAGCAGTATTATAACAGCGTTGATGATAAAAAGGAAAAGACCCAATGTAAAAACAGTAATAGGGAGCGTAATAAGTATTAGCAGCGGGCGTACAAAAAAATTGAGTGCAGATAATACAAGCGCTACCAGCAACGCCGTGCTAAACCTGTCTACGCTTACGCCGGTATGCAGTACGTAGGATGCAAGTACGACGCCTGCAGCAGTAATAAGTGTCTTCGCAATAAAATTTTTCATGCCCTGGTATTTGCAATATTAAATTACAACTTCTAACTAAGAGAACAAAAGAGGAAGGAGAACAACGAGAAACAACCTCTTTTGATCTCTTTTCTCTTTTGATCTCTTAGTCTAGATTACCACCAACTCATAAAACGCTTCGGGTTGAAGGTATTTATTGGCCAGTGCCTGCAGTTCTTCTGCAGAAACAGATTTAATAGCATCTACCGAATCGTAAAAGAACGTCTGGGGCATGTTGTTGAGAATAATATTCTTCCACTTGGCCATAATATGAAAAGGACCATCCAGGTCGCCAAGTATGGAGCCCAGCATATAATTTTTTACCAGCAGTAATTCTTCTTCATCTACCAGTTCATCCCTCAGCGCCGCCATTTCTTTATATACTTCTGTTATAGTGGCCTCGCAAACATCCCTGCCCGCTTCTGTACTTATCATCCAGGCGCTTTCATGAATGTGATTTTGTATATAACTATGAATTCCGTAAGTATATCCTTTTTCTTCGCGTATGTTACTCATCAGCCTTGAACCAAAGAAGCCCCCAAACAGGCTGTTGAGCACCATGGTCCTCGTAAAATCCGGGTGATGGCGATTGGGAAACGGCCTTGACAATCTTATTGATCCCTGCACACCATTGGCATCATTGACAATCCGATATTTTTTTTCAGCAGCACGTTGTGCTATATGTTCTTTGGAAGCTATTGTATTATTGATGGGAAGCTGGCCAAAATAGTTATTCAGTTGTTGCATCAAATCTGCTGGTAATTTACCGGCGACAAAAATGATACAACGGCCCTCCTGGTAATATTTTTTATAAAACGCCTTTAATAATTCCGGCGCTAACGCATCAAATGCTTCAAACGTACTATAAACGCCGTAAGGGTGCTTAATTCCATACACATATTCATCAATAAGACGCGCCGCAACAAAATCACTTTTCTTAAGACTCACTTCCAGTCGTTGCTTATTGTTTTGTTTATACAATTGCAGTTCTGTATCGGGAAAAGTGGCATCTGTTATCAATTCCTGTACTACTGGCAGCAAGTGTTCCAGGTGCTTATTAAGGCAATGCAGTGAAATGGTAGCTGTTTCATTATAACAGGCGCGGCTAAGGTGCGAACCATAGTATTCAAAATGCTCATTTATTTCAAACGCCGTTTTCTTTGTGGTGCCGTTCTTTAATAAATGGTTGGTAGTAGCGGCTATCATGTTCTGCTCTTCATACCAGTTGCCTGCGAAAAAAACCCACTCTACCTGCATTACTTCTTCCGCTCCTGCATCAACAGCATATACTTCCACACCATTGTCGAGCGTAAATTTATTATAGGGCTTCAGCTTCAAATCAAAATCAATGGCGTCTTTAATGGGTGGTGCTACCTTTCTGTTTATTGTTTTTATCATGCGCTTTTTCTTTTCCTGCAATGATTAATATTTCTTTACTACCGGCTCCTGACCAGGGGCTACCGACTATCATTATCTGCGTAATAATAAATAGTATTGCTGTTATTAATGTCAAATATCTTCTGCGAATAATCGCGTATAGCAGTAGTTGTAACAGCCTGGTACTTGTCCCATTCTTCATTCATAAGATTGGCATCCCCGAGCAGCTCATACGAAGCAAGGCTGTTGGCGCGATTCATAACACTCATATCTTCAAAAGCCAACGATGCTTCCGTTTTGTTTTTTACTTTCTGAAGTTCTTTATCATTGACCAGCGCTGTTTTCATTTTATCCAGCTCTTCTTCCACCGCTTTATCTGCTTTTTCCATAGCCACTCCTTTCACCAGCTTTCCTTCAATAGCTATGAGCCCGGCATCTGTGGCGCCAAACTGGTAGCATTCTACATGACTGAATAGTTGTTGCTCTTTTACCAGCGATTGGTATAACCTGGAAGAGCCACCACCGCTTAGCAATTCTGTAATTAGTTCAGCAGCATAATAGCCGTCTTCCAGCCGTGAGCTCATGTGCCAGCTTTTATACAATGCATCCAGCGGCACTTTTGCATTTACTGTTAAATGCCTGGGTGCAGTTTGCGGTGGCTCCACGGGCAATGAGCGATGGTATTTTTCACCGGACGGAATATCGCCAAACCATTTTTCCGCCAGCTCCCTCACCTGCTCCAGCGTTACGTTTCCTGCAACTACCAGTATAGCATTTACTGGCCGATAATGTTTAAAGAAAAATTTTTTTACGTCTTCTATCCGGGCATTTTCAATATGGCTGAGTTCTTTGCCAATGGTTTGCCAGCGGTAAGGATGTTTGGTGTACGCCAGTTCGCGCATCTTGAACCACACATCTGCATAAGGTTTATTAATATAATGTTCTTTAAACTCTTCAACTACCACCTTGCGTTGCACATCAAGGCTTTTTTCGCTAAACGCAAGGCTCAGCATGCGATCGCTTTCCAGCCAAAATGCGGTTTCAATATTTTCTGCAGGAATCTGGCAATAGTAATTGGTGAGGTCATTGGTAGTATATGCATTGTTTTCTCCACCTGCCACCTGCAGCGGTTCATCGTAAGATGGTATATTAATGCTGCCGCCAAACATGAGATGTTCAAACAAGTGGGCAAACCCTGTTTTGGCCGGGTCCTCGTCCCTGGCACCTACATCGTACAGCACATTTACAATGGCCATTGGGGTGGAATTGTCTTCATGCACTACTACCCTCAACCCGTTTGAGAGGATAAACTTTTCAAATTGAATCATACGCTTCCATTAAAGGAACGGCAAGTTAAGGGTTTTGAGGGCATCTTCGATGCGAGCTTTACCACGGAGGCGCTGAGTAACAGAGGGCACTGAGTACTTTTATATACATTAATTAAGGATGAGCTGCTACCATGTTTGTAAGACATCAGTTGATGCAAAACAATATACTCCGTGTACTCCTAACTCGGTGTCTCAGTGGTAAAACCGCTCAGTAAATGCTCCTGATCTTAAGTGTGATCATTAGAGGAGCGTTATCGCGCATGACCAGCACTTTTACTTTTTCGCCGGCGTTTTGCAGCGCATTTTTAAAGACCTGTATATTCTTGCTGAAGTTATTATCTACTGCCATAATAATATCGCCTGGTTTAAAACCCGCTTGCTGCCCGGGTGATTTTTCCATTACATCCGTTATTATTATCTGGTTGTCGATGGCATAAAAATTCAGGCCGGTATAAGAATAATCAAACAGATCACGATAGTGTGAGTTAGGCGTTATATAAACATCTCTTTTTTCATAATTGAGAATAACATTGAACCTGCGCAACAGATCGTTACCAATAAGGCCGCCGAGATAGGGATAGGAAGTAACATTGAAATCATCTTCAAAGACATAAGCAGGCACGCGTTTAAACTTATATGGCCCCAGCCTGAAGTCCCTGACCGTAGTTAATTGCATTTGTTTTTTACCTCCCAATCCTTCCACCTGCGTAACCACTCTCTTTCTTTTGGAGGGCAGCAACGTGCTGTCTTCTACAAAATCATTCGACAACAACAAACACAGTCCTGCACCGGTATCAAAATAAAAACGGGCAATGCGATCTTCTGCATCATTTATCCTGGCGGTTTGTATCAGCAGGTTGGCAAGCAACGGTTTTAAGAGGTACCCTCCTTTGGGATACTTCATGGTACCTTTTGAATAAACAGAAATTTTAAAACTGTCGTAATCAATTTTTACAATATACCGGTTCAGGAAGCTATATCCAATGATGCCGTCTATGTGTTCTCCATAAACACTGCTTAAAATATCATAATCATTGATATGGAAGTCGAGACTGTCAACCTTCAGTCCCGGCAGGTGCAATGTATTATTAAGTGCAAAACTTACATTGCGGATACCGGCAATACCCCGAATGGTTTTATCCGACGGTGTTATAGGCAGTTTAACGTGATCTACTGTTTGAGAATCCAGTGAAATACCACCACTGCCCGTATCCAGTATAAAATTGAGTGTGTCTTTAATGTTGTTAAGCGTGGCCCTTACCAGTACAACACCGCCACTGTATTGAGTAAATGGAAAAGTAGTAAGTAGTTTGGCGGGCGGAGGTACAAATTCTTCCTGGGCCTTGAGGCTGGCAGCAGGAAATAATAATGCTATAAGCAGTACCACTGCTATAAAGCAATCATTGCGACGAACATCTCTCATTGTGTTATGTTTTGGCGGCAGCCCCAAGTGTTCTGTTATACAAATTACAACATCAGCTTCAATAAATGCAGCCGTTTGTACAATTTCATTGCGTCTGCGACGCAGCTTTACCACTAAGTCACAGGGTTAGGGAGTACACGGAGTTTTGGTAATTAAAGAATTTCATCGCAGAAGCTAATATTTTACCGTCTTACCGGCAAATTCTAACCGCTCGTTACTCATTTTTCGGTGATGCAACATTACTGCTGTACTTTTGTTGATGGAATAACACGTATTATATGGATGCAGCAGCTTTATACGACAAGGCCCTCCGGTTTGAATGGCTCACAGCAGAAGAAGGTGTTTTTTTATTTGAACATGCCCCGCTTACCGAGCTAATGGATGTGGCTAATACATTAAGAAAACAGCAAGTTCCGCATAACAAGGTAACCTGGATCATTGATCGCAATCTCAATACCACCAATGTATGTGTGGCCAATTGCAAGTTCTGCAACTTCTACCGCATACCGGGCCACGCAGAGGCGTACATTACTGATATTGAAACATATAAAATTAAAATAGATGAGACCTTCCGTTACGGCGGCGAACAGCTGCTGCTGCAGGGCGGCCATCACCCACAGCTGGGGTTAAAATTCTATGTAGATATTTTCAAACAGCTTAAAAAACTTTACCCAACACTAAAGCTGCATGCGCTGGGCCCGCCCGAAGTAGCACACATTACACGATTGGAGAAATCCACTCATCGCGAAGTATTAATGGCGCTGAAAGAAGCAGGACTTGACTCCCTTCCCGGCGCAGGTGCAGAGATATTGGTTGATCGCGTGCGGCGGCTTATCAGCAAAGGAAAATGCGGTGCCGAAGAATGGCTCACTATTATGCAGGAGGCGCACCAGTTAAACCTTACCACCTCGGCCACCATGATGTTTGGTCACGTTGAAACATTGGCCGAACGCTTTGAGCACCTGGTAAAACTCAGGGATGTGCAATCCAAAAAGCCCGCCGATGCTAAAGGTTTCCTTGCCTTTATCCCGTGGACCTTCCAGGATGCAGACACTTTATTGGCCAAAATCCGTGGCGTTCATAACCTTACCACGCCGGAAGAATATATAAGAATGATAGCCATGAGCCGCATTATGTTGCCCAATGTAAAAAACATACAGGCCTCGTGGCTAACGGTTGGCAAACAGGTGGCCCAGATATGCCTGCATGCCGGCGCCAATGATTTTGGATCTATTATGATTGAAGAAAACGTAGTAAGCGCTGCCGGCGCCCCCCATCGTTTTACCTATAAAGGCATACAGGAAGCCATTCGGGAAGCCGGTTTTGAACCACAGCTTCGCAACCAGCAATATGAGTTCAGGGCTATACCGCAGACTATTGAAGAGCAGGTAATAAATTATTAAAAAAGCTCATTACGATCAAGTTTTTACTGCTGTCTCCAAATAAAGCCTTTACCAGAACAATATTACAATAGCATTTGCATTTTACTGGATACCGGATGCCAGATACCGGATGCCGGATGCCGGTACAGCGTATCCGGCATCCGGTATCGTATAATGTCCTGATCGTTCCCCTGTGTAAACACTTATGTCCTTATAAAAACAGCGCCCCGCGCCAATAGCGGAAGCGTTTTTACTGTTATTACATATAATATCATATATCCTTTAGAGAACCATGACGACGGCCTATTTTCGGAAACTGATGCGCATTGCTATTGTAATAGTAGCATTGGTTTTGCTGTTTAATTTCTTTGGCTACTACCTGCTCTATATAAATTCCAAACAAAACGAAAACCTGGTTGCTGTGGTTAATATTTCGGGTCAGCAACCCATGCTCACACAACGTATCACCAAAGAATCGCTGTTGCTGCTTAATGGCCACCTTAAAGAATCGGAATCTTTTGAAATACGCCAGGCACTTGAGCGATCAGTTCGCCAATTTGATAAGCAAAACAGTTTTCTCCGTAAAGAGATCAATTTACCCAATACGCCGCCGCCACCCAATAATGCGCGGATCATTGGTCTGCTTGATAAGGCGCAGTCTAATGTAAAAAGCATCATTGCCATTAGCTCAGAAATAGCAGCTTCCGACAGCCAGATGCTCAGGTTGAATAGCATCATGTACATGCGCGAACTCAGGAAAAATGAAACTGAACTGCTGCCTTTGCTGGAAGATGTCACCAGCGAGTATACAGTTGTAATGAGCGAAATGCTTGGTCAGTCCGCCACTATCAACACAGGCAAATTTGTTTCATTACTGGTGGCCCTGCTCTGTATGGGTGTATTAGTGATAGAACCCTTATCGCGCAGCAATAAGAATAACCTGGCGCAGTTAAAACTCGCAAAAGTGGAACTGCTGCAGGAAAAGAAATACCTCTATTCCATTCTTAACTCACAAACCAACTATGTAATACGCCTCAACCGAAGCGGCAACTTTACATTTGCCAACCCGGAATTTTATAAAACATTTGGTTACGAGATAGAGGACCTTATCAATAAGCCTTATCACAGCATTATCTATACAAAAGATATCATTCGCTGCCAGGAGCTGGCAGATAGTTGCTGGGAGGAACCCGGCACTATTCAAAAACTACTGATTCGCAAACCCATCAAAAATTCCAAGCGTTACCTATGGACAGAATGGGAATTTATTGCGCTGATAAATGAAGATGGTGAAGTAACAGAAATACAGGGAATAGGATTGGATGTAACGGATAAGGTACAATCGCAGCATACTAAAGAAGAGGCTATACAGGCATTATCCTATGCCATGAGTTATGCGCACATGGGCTCATGGAAACTGAATTTCGTTAGCCAGGAAATGGAGATGAGCCGTGAGCTAAAAGCATTGCTGGGTCTTACAGAAGAGGACCCGGATACAATGTCTATGGAAGAGTACCTGCAAACGGTTGTTGTTCCTGAAGATTCACCCATATTGCTGAATGAATTGAATAAAGCTGTTTACAATAAGGACGATAAAAGTTATGAAACTGCTTTCTCTTACCGCATCAATACCAGGCAGGGCAAACAGCGTTACCTCTTTGTAAAAGGAAAAATATTGGATCAGTTCTACGCCTTTGGTGTTGCGCAGGATATTACGGCGCAAAAAGAAGCTGAACAGGCGCTGTTTAAAAGTGAACAGCAATACCGGTTGCTGGCAGAACACTCGGAAGATATTATTTCCGTTCATTCTCCCGATGCCATTATACAATATATATCCCCTTCGGTAAAAACAGTATTGGGTTATTCACCCGAAGAAGTGTTGGGAAGAAACATTATAGAGTTTGTGCATCCGGAAGATCATTACCGGTTTATAACTGCCAATGAAACGCCGTCCATGGAAACATCGGAGCTGCTGGTATTGCGATACCGCATGCTGCATAAAAATGGCGAGCTTACATGGCTGGAAAGTATTATAAAACCAGTAAAGGACAATGATGTTATCACCAAACTCATTTGTACTTCACGGAACATTACAGAGCGGAAAAAAGCAGAAGCACAAAAGAACCAGTTGCTGATTGAAGTAAAGCAATCAGAAGAATTATTAAGAACAGTAATAAACGCCACCCCTGATCTCATCTTTATTAAAGATACGGGGCACCGGCATTTAATGGTAAACAAGGCTTACGCAGATATAGTGAACATGAAGCCGGAAGACATGTTTGGCAAAAACGATATTGAGCTTGGCTACAAAGAAGAAGAAGTAAGAGGAAACCCTGCAAAAGGTATCCGCGGTTTTTGGGAAGATGATGAAGAAGTAATCAGGACAGGAAGAATAAAAGCCATCCCCGAAGAAATTGCATTAATAGACGGCGAACCGCATTATTTCAGTATCGTAAAAGTGCCGTTACAAGATGAGCAGGGCAACACGTGGGGTGTACTTGGTTTTGCGCACAACATTACAGAGTTAAAAAAAGTAGAAGAGGATCTTCGGAGAAAAGATCAACTTCTTCAGGCGGTGGCAGAAGCTACCCACCAGCTCATCAGTAATACCAATCTTGAAGCTGCGGTAGGAGAAGCTATTTACCTGCTGGGTGTAAAAATGCAGGTAGACGCAGTAAATGTTTATAAGAACGCCTATATAGATGACGCTACCAAAACCACCAGGATATTGCATTGGGATTCGGTAGCAGGAGACATTCAGCATACCAACGAGGTATTTGATGTTTCACCGTTTGAAGGCGCTACTGCTATTTGCAACGCCTTATCAAATAATGAAATTTATGCGTCGCTGGTAAAAGATATTGCCGACGCGGGCAGCAGGCAGTGGTACCAGGAAAAACAGGTGCAGTCCATTGTTTTGATCCCCATTTTTACACGGGGCCACTTGTGGGGTGTTGTTTCTATGAATGAATGTAAGTCCGAGCGCCAGTGGACAACCACCGAGTTTTCTATTTTACAATCGTTTGCCACAACACTTGCTGTTAGCATAGAACAAAAGGAAATGGAACAGGCCATGTTGCATGCAAAAGAAGTGGCCGAAACAGCCAGTCGTGCCAAGAGCGAATTCATGGCCAACATGAGTCATGAATTAAGAACACCCATGAATGGCATTATTGGTTTTACAGATCTTGTACTTACGACCGATCTGCAGCGTCCGCAACGGGAATATCTGCAGAATGTTCGTAAGTCTGCATACGGATTGCTGAATATCATTAACGATATCCTCGACTTTTCAAAAATTGAAGCCGGTAAATTATTAATTGATAACACCGCCTTTAAGTTAAATGAGTTGGTAGAAGAAACAATAGACCTGTTGGGTGTTAAAGCGTACGAAAAGAAACTGGAAATGCTTTTCTGGCTCGATCCGCAATTACCTTCACAATTCAGCGGTGATCCGGTTCGTATACGGCAGATACTGGTGAACCTGTTGGGCAATGCTATTAAGTTTACAGACAAAGGTGAAATTTTTGTTGGTGTAAGCAGGGCAGGTGATGTGTACTGGGACAATAATAAAAAATATGTAGCCATCAATATCGTAGTAAAAGATTCCGGAATTGGTATTGCACCAGAAAAATTACATGGCATCTTTGAAGGTTTTACACAGGCAGATTCATCCACTACGCGTAAATATGGCGGTACAGGATTGGGTCTTACCATTTCCAAAAGCCTGGCAGAGTTAATGGGTGGTAATGTTACTGCTGAAAGTTCACCGGGTAAGGGAAGCGCATTTACATTCAGGCTGGTGCTTGAAATTACAGATGCACAGCCGCAGTTGTTGCCACAGCAAAAAACATTGGTGAGCCGTGTACTGGTAGTTGACGACAATGAAGGTAACCGCCAGTTAATGCGCGGTATATTTGATCACCTGCAAATATTCTGCGAAATAGTTGCAGACAGTAAAGCAGCATTATCCGCGCTCGATCATGCCGAAAAAATCAAACAGCCATTCGAACTTATTATTACTGATCTCCACATGCCGGGAATGGACGGCATTATGCTAACAAAAGAAATTAGTAAACAAAATAGTTTTCATGCTCCCGTGGTACTGATGCTTTCTTCGCTCGAAAAAGATATGTACCAGCACGAAGCGGAAAAAACAGGCATCTGCCGGTTTCTTTCAAAACCTGTAAAGCTGCACGATTTGAATGATACCCTGCTGTCATTTTTCAACAAACAAACAAAAACAGCCGGTGAATCCATACAAAAGCCACGCATCAACAAATTGACCAATTCAGCTACTATTATGGTGGTAGAAGATGAACCTTTAAACATGTTGCTAATCTCTGAAGTGTTAGGTAAAATGGGTTTTGAGGTTATAAAGGCAGGTAATGGCAAAGAAGCAATTGACCTGTTGGACAATACAGCGCCCGCATTAATTTTTATGGATGTAAACATGCCGGAGATGGATGGTTTTACAGCAACGTCACTCATCCGGCAGCGTACCAATGACAGCGCCGGCATACCTATTATTGCACTTACTGCGGATGCGATGAAAGAAGATCGCGAACGCTGTTTGCTGGCTGGCATGAATGATTATATCTCCAAACCATTCAGGTTAGAAGAAATTGAAACGATTCTTAAGCAATACGTTGTTGAAGCAGGCAGCGAGCTGTGAGCTTTGAGCAGCGAACGCATTCTCCTGCAAGACCTCGGCAAGCTGAGGCTGATATAGTATCCAACTGAGCTTGTCAAAGCCACATACAACCTTCTTATATAAAATATCGTCTATATTCCTGCACAAAATTGGTGCGGCTTTTGATTTATTAAAACAACATCAATGCAGGTTATGAACAGGAAACAGCCATCGCTTATTCTTTGCATTATTATGGATGTATTGGGTTATGCCACTTATACCGTTCCCGGCTTAGGCGAGCTGGGAGATATTGTTTGGGCGCCCATCTCCGGTATTGTATTCTTCATCATGTTTGGCGGTGGCTGGAAAGCTGCATTCGGTGGCCTGTTTGATTTTACAGAAGAGCTTTTACCGGGCACTGACTTCATTCCAACATTTACTATTGCGTGGCTATGGAGATATATGAGGAGGGGGGCGTCTGCGACGCCGGCTTTACCACAGAGGCACTGAGTAACAGAGTTCACAGAGATTTTTTGACCCAATCTATAATTATACACCGAGGTTGCCGTGTACACGCCTTCTGATTCCTTCCTTTAGTAAGACGACATTAAAGTTTATAAGTAAGCCTAGCTTCATACCGGAAATTTTAAGATAAGTAATAAGTTGTGCTTCATGAACCGGGATAATTGTCTCTACTGCTTTTAATTCAAGCACTATTGCATTTTCAACGACCTGATCAATAATAAAATTCTTATTAAGCTGTTTGCCTTTAAATACTACCGGTACTATTAGTTCCTTTTGTACAGATAATCCTTCCTTAATCATTGCTTCATACAGGCAAGCGCTATAAATACTTTCTATCAAACCCGGCCCAAGCTCTCTATGCACCTCAATAGCACATTTAATAACCCGGCCAGTCAGGTAATCATATTCATCTTTGGTAAGCATCGTGAAATATATTTTCATTTCAAGGTACCATACCACACAATTACAACAAATGGTTTTTCATCACTTATTTTAAGTGTTTTTCTTTTAAATCTCATAAGTTCAGGGAAACGTAATATTTTAATACGCTTGATGTTCACTACAAAAAAGCCTCAGTGAACTCTGTTACTCCGTGCCTCTGTGGTAAAACCTGCATCGGAGATGCTACCCCACCACGAATCTGTATCCCACTCCCTTAATCGTCATTATCTCCAGCCGGTCATCGTCTTTTAAATAGCTGCGTAGTTTGGTAACGTACACATCCAGGTTGCGGCTGTTAAAAAAAGAATCGCTGCCCCAAAGCAGGTTCAGTATTTCTTTGCGATCAATAATGCCATCACGGTTGGCATAGAGGATTTTTAGCAGTTCGCTTTCGCGGTAGGAAAGTTTTTTCTCTTCTGTACCATTTAATAATATTTGCCTGTTTAAATGAAACTGGTACTTCCCCAATGAAATAGCTTCTGAAGTGGTGTTGTTTTTTTCTGCTTTGCCACGCAATGTATTCTCGATGCGTACGATCAACTCCTCCATGCTAAATGGCTTGCGAATGTAATCGTTGCCACCCAGTACAAATGCCTTTACCACATCATCGGTTTGTGTTTTGGCGGTAAGAAAGAGAATGGGTACCGCTTTATTGACAGCGCGAATTTCTTCCGCTATCTCAAACCCATCTTTATTGGGCAGCATAACATCCAGCACACAAACGTCGGGCTGTAACCGCCTAAACAAATCAACCACATGGGCGCCGTCACTTTCCATATGCACTTCAAAGCCGCGGGTTTGCAGGCTCTCTTTTACAATCTTGCCCAGGAACTGTTCATCCTCTACGTATAGAACTTTAATGCTCACAAGCTATAGTTTAAAATACTTTTTTTCTGCCCTCGCCCGGCGATGCTCATCAAAATAAATAACATCTGCTTCTTTTACCGGCACTTTTACAATAAATGTACTGCCTTTGCCTAACTCGCTTTCTACCACAATAAAACCCATATGTCTTCTTATTACCTCTGATACATAACTCAATCCAAGCCCATAGCCTTTAATATTATGCCTGTCACCGGTAGGAACACGGAAGAATTTGGTAAATATCTTAAACCGGTATTCATGCGGAATACCAATACCATTATCATTTACTTTCAATTCAAGCAGATCGTTTGGCAGTGCTGAAAGGTCTACATTGATAACAGGACTTTCCCTGCTATATTTTAAAGCGTTATCCAGTAAGTTGTAGATGACACTGGTGAGGTGCAGCTTATCGGCTTCAATCATAAAATTATCGCCGGTTGTATTAAACGTTACTACTGCGTGATGTTTATCAAACAGCAACCGCATCGTACCAATAACTTCTGTTGCCAGTTCTTTTAAATCAAATAACTCTTTCTTTAATTCAATTTCTTTTTTCTCAAACATAGAAAGCTTCAGCACTTTGTCTACCAGCAATGAAAGGCGCTGTAATTCATTGGCAGAAATATCGAGGTACTCACGGGTGCGCATAGGATCATCCAGCGCATTAAAATTGCGAAGCGCCTCAATAGCTACGCTTACTGTAGCTATGGGCGTTTTCAATTCGTGCGTGATATTGCTGATGAAATCATTTTTTAGTTGCGTAAGATTTCGCTGCCGCACCATATTGCGATACATCAGCAAAAAAGAAAAAATGGTTATCCCCACCAGCAGGCAGGATATGATAATAGGCTGCGAAAGCTTTTTTAAGATATACCAACTGCTGTTTTCAAAATTTACCGTATAACTAACAGGTTTGGCAAACCCAATGGTTACAGTGTTGTCTTCCGGCTCTCCCGGAGGCACCAAAGAATGTTGTGCGGGCAGTTTACGCATCGTAACGTTAAATGGTACATTGATCTTTTCCTGCTGCAACGTTTTACCATATCTGTCAACTACATCTTTAACGGTAATAGAGTCCTGTAAAGAATCAACACCTGACAGAAAATCAAATACGGCATTGCCGCGCATGCCTTCACTCCGTCTGGGCGCTTGCCTGGTAAAATAAGTAACGTTGCTATCCTTTGTAATAAATCTTTTCTCGCCGGTAACGGTATTAGCCTGGTCCAGGGTAATTACCATTCCGGCAGCAACACGCGGCTTGCCGCCGGCACTGTCTTTTACTTTGTCTCTTAGCACATTTATCATACTCACAACACCTTCCTTTTGCCGCACCTTTATATTAAGGTTTGTATCCAGCTTGAGTTTGAAAGCCTGTAACCGGAAAACGGTTTCACGAAAAAGAATGCTGGTATGTATATCAAAAAGACGTTTTTCTTCCTGGTAATTTTTTTTGAGCCAGTATGCCTGGAACACGGTAATAACCGCAATGGTCAGTACCATCAGCAAAACCGGTATGTGCAATTTATTTTTCATCAATAGCGATGCTACAAAAGTATCCTTTTCCTTTCCTGCACCGAAAAAGCATTAACCTTAATTAACAATAAACCAATGTCTGTTAACCTGCGTCCGCAAAGCCGTTTAATAGCTTTGGTATATTAAAATGTATAAGGTATGAAAAGAATATTATTTGCTGCCGGCACTTTGCTGTTGGCAGGTTTTGCAAATGCACAACAAACCTCCGGACGGGTATTGTATGAGCGAACAATACAAATGCAGATGCGCATTTCTGGTATGGGAGACGAAGGCGAACGTTCCATTCCACGTACAAGAACAGATAAACTGGAAGTATTATTTGGAAATAACCAAAGTCTGCGCCGTGCGGTACAGGATGAGCGGCCGGAAGATGAAATGGCCGGTGGCGGTGGTATGCAGGTCCGTATTATGGTAGCTGGCGCCGATGACGTAAGCTTTTGCAATTTTGATGACGGCCGTGTTACGGAGCAGCGCGAGTTTGCTACCAAAACCTATATTGTCGCCGACAGCGTTCGCAAATTAAACTGGAAGCTTACAGGCGAAACCAAAACTATACTGGGTTATCAGTGCCAGCAAGCAACAACGCAACGCATTAGCCAACGCACTATGATGACAATGGACAACGGTCAAATGAAACGCGAACAGGTGCCGGATACTTCCAATATTACAGCATGGTTCACGGGGACTATACCGGTACCTGCGGGACCGGAGTACCAGGGACAACTGCCAGGATTGATTCTTGCTATAGACATTAATAACGGCCGCACAGTATACAGGGCACTTGAAGTGTCGCCAAAAGTTGATATGGCCACTATTAAAGAACCAAAGGGTGGCAAAAAAGTTACGCAGGATGAGTTTGCCAAAGAGCGTGATAAGGCCATGGAAGAAATGCAGCGTAATATGGGCGGACAGGGAAGAACGTTTAGAATAGGCGGCTAGGACCACGATTAAACTGATTAGGATGATTGAATTAATCGAATAATTGATTTAATAAAAAAGGGGCCATGTAATTTCAACAATTACGTGGCCCCCTTTTTTGTTCATTACTACTCTGCGCGCAAACTTTTCACCGGGTTGGCAACAGCGGCCCTGATAGCTTTGAAACTTACTGTTACAATGGCAATTAATATAACTATTGCGCCAGCTGCTGCAAACATTGTCCATGATATGATAATCCGGTAGGCGAAATCCTCCAGCCACCTGGTCATTACATACCAGGCAAGCGGTGTGGCAACCAGGAATGCGAGTATTACCAATTGCAAAAAATCTTTGGACAACATGATAGCAATGTCGTTGGTCGTTGCGCCTATTACTTTTCGTATACCTATCTCTTTTGTTTTTTGTGATGTTGTATAAGCAATCAGCCCGTATAGCCCCATGCATGCAATCAGCAACGACAAAATGGCGAAGTATAAAAATATTGTTGCAAAACGATGCTCGGCTTTATATTGCTCTTCAAGTGTCTCGTCAGAAAAATCATAATCCAATAGCGCCGAAGGAAAATGTTTCTTCCAGACCTTTTCCAGCCATGCAGTTACTGCCAATGGTTTTGAAATATCGACTTTTAAAGATATCCTGGAGAATCTTGCATCAACAGGATAAATCGCCAATGGACCAATCAAATGCTGCAGCGAACTGAAATTAAAATCTTTTACAACTCCCGTCACTCTTCCCTTCCGGCTCCCCATAGTAAATGGTTTACCTATTGCTGCTGCTGCATTGCTCCACCCAAATTTGTGTACGGCCGATTCGTTCAAAATAACAGGAAGAATAGTATCTGTCAGTAATGTGCTTGTTAAATTAGTGCCGGCCAATAATTGTATTCCATAAACATTCAGGTAGGCAGAATCAACCCGCAACCGTGCAGTGTTTATTTGCAGCTTATTACCTTTTTCATCAATCGTTTCAGCGCCGCCGGTTCCCAAACTACCTATCAACGAATTGGAAACAGTAACGCCTGAGATAATAGGATTGGCCAATAGTTCATTTCTAAAAGCAGGGTACCCATTAATAACATCTGTATTACCATGCATCCGTAAAAAAAGCAACGGATCCTTATTATAACCCAAATCCTTGTTTCTTATATATGACATCTGTGAGTAAATAACAATGATGCTGCTTATTAATAAAATGGTAATGATAAATTGCGAAACTACCAGCGTTCTTCGCAACAGGGTGCCTTTGCTGCCCGATTTGAAGGCACCTTTCAATACCAGTATCGGTTTATAACTGGAAATAATAAATGCAGGGTAAATTCCCGATAGTATTCCTAGTAAAATAGTTACGCCCGTCAGGAAGAACATTAACCATGGTGAAGCAAAAAGAGACAGGCTTTTTTCTGTTAACCGAAAAAATACAGGTTGCAGGAATGCACAACATATTAGTGCAAGCACCAATGCAGCAAGTGCAATAATTATGGCTTCCAGCAGATATTGAATGATCAATTGCTTCCTGACAGCACCAACAACTTTTTTAATGCCTGTTTCTTTTGCTTTATTTACCGATTGAGCGGTGGCCAGGTTCATATAATTGATACCGGCAAGCAGTAAAATAAAAATGCCAATAGTAAAAAAAATATAAACCTGGGTTGCATTGCCGGTTGCCGCCATCTCATGTTGGAGGTGTGAGTTAAGGTGAATATCCCGCAGAGGCTGAAGATGATAAAAATATATGTTGCGCCATATATCAAACCGGTCGCCAATGTATTTTGCATAGAACTGGGTGATCTTTTTAGAGAACGCGCGGTAGTCAACACCATTTTTCAACAACAGGTAGGTATAGAAGCTTGCGTCTCCCCACCCATCAACGGTAAGCACACCGGGATTGCCTACCTCCACTGTTTTAAAAGATGCCAGCATAGTAAAAGTGAAATGTGCGTTAGCTGGAGGATCGGGTGTTATACCGGTTACTTTGTATGCCGCGCCATAACCGGTGCTGTCAAACATATTAATGACAAGCGTTTGGCCCATTGGATCCCTATCACCAAAGTATTTTTTAGCGGTTGATGCGGTTAGTACAATAGAATAAGGTTCATTTAACGCCGTAGCCGCATCGCCCCGGGTAAGTTGATAACTAAAAATGTCAAAGAAAGATGGATCGGTAAGTAATATGCCCGCCTGCAGCACTTGTTGATTGTTGTAGGTTATTATTTCCTCACGCAATCTTAATCTTACAGTGTTCTCTACTTCGGCATAATCGGCTTTTAATGCCTTGGCCATAGGAGCACTTGACGTAGCAGATTCCGTTATACCGGTCTCCGTTTTTGCCGTCTCTGTAAGCCGCACAATCCTATTATAATTATTGTTGAACTTATCATAACTCAATTCGTCGTTCACCCAAAGCGTAATAAAAGCAAAACAGGTAAGGCCTGCAGTGAGGCCTGCAATATTTAAGATTGTATATGTTTTATTTTTCACCAGTCCGCGGCGGACATACTTAAAATAATTACTGAGCATATAAAGGGTTGTTCAATTGTAATATGAAGGGCCCTGAATTACATTGAAAAATATGCCAGAGTGGTATTTTTTTGAGTTTCAAACAATTATATACCCTTGTTGTACGAAAATGTTCGTTTTTGGTACGGCTGATGCTTCACTTCCGATACACTTCTAATGAAGATGTTTACTGCATGGTTCGAGCATCCTTTCAATCCTATAAGTCGTGGTCCTAGCCGCGAATAACCCGGAAACTTCCACCGCCATTATTCCCACCCACGCCATTCTTACTTAAGCTATACGTAAAGCTAAGCATGAAGAAACGCTTCAGTGTTGTTACGCGGCTGTCTTCAATATAGTTTTGCCTGGTGGTGCGGCTAATGCCGATGTTCTGGTTGAGCAGATCAAACGCAGAAAGCTTGAGCTCGCCGCGGTTAAAGCGCAGGAACTGTTTGCTAAACGATGCGTTCCATAGCGGTACATTGGTATTAAAACCGGAGGCACGCTGACTGTTGATGGTATAAGTAAAGCTGGTGGAAAAATAAAAGTTCCTGGGCATTTGCCAGTTAACATCTGTACTATATTGCTGCGAGAAGTATTCTGTATTGAGATCCTTACGCAAGGAATATTTTGCCTTATAATAATTGAGACCAGCCGATACAGACAAATCAAGTTTATCGGCGGCATTTATTTCAAATCTTACATCCGGCCCATAGCTAAATGTGTTGATGCTATTGTATACACCATTGATAAACTGCCGGCTCGTGCCATACCCAATATTGTTTCCGAAATTAATAGTACCCTTAATAAATTTCAAAGGCAACCCGAGACTGATGTCGCCATTGATGTTAAGAACGCCATTCACGTTTACAGGTTTGTGTTTTACACCCAGTGCGGTGATGCTATCAGCATCTACAATTTTATTTTGTGTTTGCTGAATATTGAAAAAAGCAAACAGGTTCTTATTCTTAAATGGATTCACCGACATAAAATTGAGTTGCACAGCATTGGTGTATTCCTGCTTCAGGTTGGGGTTTCCTTCACGCACATCCAATGTGTTGCTGTTATCCGGAACCGGCTGCAATTGTGAAATGGTGGGCTGGTTGGTAATGGCAGAATAATTAATGCTAAGTGTTTTATACTTGGTAAAGCTGTATTGGAAGCGAGCGTTGGGCAACAGGTTATAAAATGTTTTGCTCAGTACAGAATCTTTTATGCCGGAAATAATTTTTCCGTCGAGATCCGCTTTTTGCCAATTGAGTCCGGCAGACAGGCTGTATTTTTTTTGCTGCGTACGAAAGCGTAATCCGGCATTCGTATAGCCATAATTGTTCTCAAAGTTATTTGTATACAATGCATTCAGCTTATCGTAAGTATTGGTTAGTTTATTATAGTCATAGGTTTTCTTATCAGATGTACTGGCTGAATAGCTTTTGCTAACACTAAATTCCATGAGCGATCTTTTGAAAAGCGGCTCCGTATAAACAGCGCGTGCACTATAGCTGCGCAGATCTCCTTTGGTGCTGTTGCGCTGGTTTACGGAGTCGGTACGCGATAAGGAAGTAGAAGTCTTAAAAAACTCATTCACAGATGCAAGGCTTCCATTACCGGTGCTGTTATTTAGGCTCGTTTGAAGGCTAAATGAAAAGGTCCTTCCCTTTTGCCTGAATTTTTTGCGGTATAACAAATCGTTCCTGAAATTATATCCGTCGCTGCTGCTATAATTATTATTATAACCCTTGTTGGCCAGCACCTGTTCCTGTGTAAGCATTTCCGAGTTGCTAATAGTATTGTTGCGCGTTTGCTGGTAACCAAACGAAGGCGATATCTTAATTGAGTTAAAAGAATCCAGTTTTATGTCGGCGCTTAGATTCAATCGTTGACTGTTGTTATTATTATCTGTCAGTGAATTTTGATGATAGAAGTAAGAAGAATCTGAATTGGGAAGAAAATACTGCCGCTGAATATTGCTTTGATTCTTTGGATTATAATGGTTATAGAAATAGTTGCTGGTAAAATCTGTCTTATTGCCAATGATATTATTATAATTTAAACCGCCACCCCATATAGTGCGGTTACCGGCGTTGCCACCACCGCCGCCAAAGCCCTGGGCACTGCCGCCATCAAGGTTTATATTGAGGCTGCCGTTTCCACCCTGCCGCATGCGGTTGAGCTCACCGGTAAAATTGAGCATGTCCATAAAAGAAAATCCTTCAGCATTGGTATTATTCGCCATTCCTATAGCAGAGAATTGCCGGGCGCCTTTAAAGGAATTTACATTGAAGCGTCCCTCATAGCGATCATTGGTACCGCCGCCTGCCATAGCCTTTCCAAACATTCCTTTCTTTTTATCTTTCTTCAACTTGAGGTTAATGGTTTTCTCGCTGTTGCCGTCATCAAAACCTGTTAGCTGTGCCGCATCGCTCATGCGATCATAGACCTGTACCTTATCCACTGCATCTGCAGGCAGGTTTTTGGTGGCCACTTTTGGATCGCTGCCAAAGAATTCTTTACCATCTACCAATACACGTTTAACTTCCTGACCCTGGGCCTTTACCTTACCATCTTTATCTACTTTAACGCCAGGCAATTTCTTCAGTAATTGCTCTACGTCTGCATTGGGTTGTACTTTAAATGAACCCGCATTGTATTGAATGGTGTCTCCTATAAGTGTTACCGGCGGCGCTTCTGCAGTTACCACCACTTCTTCCAGGGTTTTGCTGAGGTCGTTCATTACAATGTTGCCCAGCTCTTTGTTTTTACCGGCGTCATCAATAACAACAAACTTATTCAGGTTGTGATAATTAACATGACTTACCATCAGGCGATATTCTCCGTTTGCCAGTCCGGTAACTTCAAAAAAGCCTTTGTTATCAGTCATGGTAAAAGTTACCAGCGAAGAATCTTTTTTCTGCAAGACAGTAATGGTAGCAGCGCCTACGGGTTGTTTGGCTGTTGTATCGTATAATGTTCCTTTTATAGAACCATTCTTCTGGGCCATTGCGCCCATGCAGCATATAAGACTTACGGTAAGCAGGTAAATTTGTTTCATACTGTTCCTTTCAATGTCATTAATGAATACGAAAGTATTCTGACAGTAAAGGAAAACAGGTTAACCAGTATGGGAATAATGTTAATGAAGGTTAATAAATGCATTGTGCGGCCACAAAAAAATCCCGCAGGTGAACCTGCAGGATGCATAAAACTTACGGGTACTATAACGATTCAAAAGAAAGAGACATGGTTATATTAGTTCGATAAGGATGCTACGTCTTCGCGGTGATCCTTGTCATAAACACTCAACACCACTTTCCAGCGCTGGTTTATTTTTAGTAAGGTGAGCTCTACTTTCATTTGCTGGGTAGAACCGGTTGCCGGCAGCATATCAAATACCAGGTTATTCTCTTTTTTGTTTTCGGCAGGTGTTTCATACTGGCCGTTTATAATGACTGGTCTTTCGCCTTCCAGTTTTACGATGGTGTTTTTGATTTGGTCGAACAGGCTCTTGTATTTTTCACGCGCATCATCAAAATCGCCGGAGGTAAATAAGATGGCCTGCCAGCTTACAATGTGTTTGTCGGCGTCTGCATATTGCGTAATGCTGGACGACACAGCGCCTGGTATAATAACAGTAGACTTATATTCGGTGGACTGGGCGCCGGACTGCAGTTTCTCGCCCTTTATATTCCTAAACTGGTTAGGGTAATCACGTATTACCTTTTCCAATGCGTCATTTGTCTGGTTGGCAAAGACCCCCTGTGCTATTGCATGAGCGGTAACAGCAAGCAGGAAAAGCAGTGTAGCCGTCTTTTTCATAGAAAGGGATTTAGTTACCACAAGATACCTCGTAAAAGCCTGCTAAAGAATAGAAAAACTACGTTTCCGGCCTGTTTTTCTACAATAATGCTTGCCATTTTGCGTTAAAAACCTGAACTTTATAGCATTAACTATAAACCAATATCGATGGAAAAAAACAACATGTACTATAATGTACACCAAACCATGATACACAGGAACGTGTATCGCCCCTCTTCCAATCTTAGCCGTTTTGTAAAATTCCTTTGGAGCATTATACTGGTGGGTCAATCGCCCATACATCACCGTCCGCAATACGGTAAACGCCCCAAATAGTATATCATTTATCATTATTAAGATACTAGCACTTACCTCTGAAACCACAACGTTTGTGCTATGGCCCCGCTTTGGCGGGGTCTTTGCTTTTAAACAATATCCAGGCTTCGTCCAATTAGCGCTTCAACTCCCTTTTATCGATAAGAAAAAAACGTATGGAATGGTGTGAAAACACTTTCATGTTGCTACAACAAGGCTTTTACTTTGCAGAAACCTTACCCTTGAATGCAATTGGAGAAATATGTAATAGTGGTGGATCAACATCACCTCACTTATGAGTTTTTTAGCAAAGGCCCTAAAGGGCTTATTAAAAAAGGGGTTGAGTATAGAGAGATTGAAAAAAATTATTTCAATATCGGATTTGGTGACTGGAATGAAGAACAGCAAAAACTAGACGACAGTGCCAGAAGTAATAATAGCGATCGTGATAAGGTGTTATCAACAGTGGCTATTACGGTTGTTGATTTCATGCGGTATCATCCAAAGGCAATAATTATTGCAAAAGGATCTACTCCCTCCAGAACAAGACTTTATCAAATAAGCATACATGCAAATTGGCAGCAAATTAGCAGTGAGTTTAATGTAGAAGGATTTCGAAACGGGCAATGGGAAGCTTTTGAAAAAGGTAGGAATTATGAAGCCTTCTCCCTAAAAGCAAAATAGAAAATTGTAAATTTGAGTATTAACAAAATGATATGACAGTTAAAAAGAAAATTAATACCAGCAATATAATTGTTGTTAAAGAACTAAGAGATTATAGCGATGATCCCTACTTAAAAAAAAAGGAAGAAGACGTCAGGGCCTTCCTGAAAAAAAATGGATTCCCGAAATTCGCTGAAAAGAAGAAAGGAAGATAATCTTTATACTAGTGTATAGGGTCACTATGATTTACTTTCGGGTTTTATTTTAACCGCTCCGCCTTTACGCCTTCCGTTGTTATAACCACCGGTTTAATAAAACCCTTTTCATCAAAAAACATTTCATCAATACAGGTAACACGATGGTTGCCGTCTGTTTCTGTTAGTGGTCTGCGATGATAAACAATGTACCATTTGTTGGTGCGCGGTACATTTATTACAGAATGATGCCCTGCGCCGGTAGCCACTGCCGGGTTTTGCTGCAATATTTTTCCCACGCGCTCAAACGGGCCAAACGGAGATGAGGCTACTGCATACGCTACAGAATAATCAGGACCGGTCCATCCGCCTTCTGACCACATAAAATAATACCGCCCATTTTTTACAAACATAAACGGACCCTCCACATATCCGGTGGGCGTAATTTCTTTAAACATCGTTCCATCCTGGAATGGTATTAATCCGGTGAAATCTGGTTTTAACCGCGCAATATTACAATGCCGCCAGCCACCATAAATAATATAGAATGAACCATCGGCGTCTTTAAAAACAAATTGATCAATAGGCTGTGCCCCATTATGAAAAGAATCAATCAAAGGTTTGCCGAGGTAGTCTTTAAAAGGACCCGCCGGGTTGGTTGACATAGCAACACCAATACCACCGGTCTGCCCGTTTTTCTGTATATCATTGGCGCCAAAAAAAAGATAATAGCGGCCCTTGTTTGCTACAATAGATGGCGCCCACATGGCACGCTTCGCCCATTTTATACTTGCCGTATCTACAATACGCGCATGTTTATTCCAATGCACCAGGTCCTTTGATGAAAATGCATCCATAAAAACCTGCTGATTATAAGGTGCAGAAAAAGTTGGATACACCCAATATTCATTGTTGAATATTCTTATCTCCGGATCGGCGTACCAGCCTTCAAAAATGGGATTACCGGAGGTGTTTTTATTCGGTTGGACTGTGCTTTGAGAAAAAACCGTTGTACAACAAACCCCCAACAGCAAGTTTAATAGTGCCCCTGTTTTATTTGCAAGCATTCTCATTTCATTTAAGTTACCTGTTTCCGAAGTTATAGCATTGTCACCGAAAAGCACAGTTAAGCGCATACTGAAATATCAGCATAACAATTAACCAATCTTTGCCTCCAATGAAAAAAATTGTAACCGCATTGCTGCTTGCAGTATATACAACAGCAATGGTAACTGCCCAGGCAACCAGCTCAGTAATATCATCTCAACAAATGAAAAATGCAACCATCATAAAAATTGAAAGTCATATCAGCGGTTTGCAACTTGCCATCACCTGCCGGCAGGCCTTAACCGCCAGTGATAATTACCCGGTCCTTTTCCTGCACGGCGCTTCTTTTCCAACGGCCCTTGCGTTTGCGTTTAAAATGAACAACTATTCATGGATGGATAACCTTGCAGAAAACGGGTACAATGTGTATGCACTGGATTTCTTAGGATATGGCTACTCCAGCCGTTACCCGGTTATGCAGGCAGGAGCATTAAAAGGAGATCCCATTGGCAGGGCAGCTGATATTTATAAAGATGTTGATAACGCGGTCAATTTCATTCTTAAAAAAACCGGTAAGTCAACACTATATTTAATAGCACACTCATGGGGTGGTTCTGTTGCGGCACTGTATGCAACAAAGTTTCCTGCTAAACTTCAAAAACTTGTTTTGTTTGCTGCTATTACCCCGGGAAATGATACGGGTAAATCGGCAATCATTACTAATTCATACGAAAGGATGACACCTGCAAAAAGAATTGAGGCCATGAAAAATCTTACACCTCAATCGGAAAGCTGTCTCTTAGAGCCGGAGATTTTTAACACCTGGGGAAACACATGGCTGGCGTCGGATCCGCTGGAGCGTAAGAACCATTCAAAGGTCGTGTCTTTTCCTTCCGGTCCATTGCAGGATGTGGAAGATATGTTACATAATAAACCTTACTATAATCCTGCCGATATTAAAACACCTGTATTGTTTATAAGAGGAAGTTGGGATGCATACCCTTCAGACGCAAATGCAAAAGCATTTATCGAAACATTGCAACATGCTACTATAAAAAAATATGTAACAATAAATAATGGCACGCATGTGATGCACCTTGAAAAAAACAGGTACGCTCTATACAAAGAGGTGCTATCCTTTCTGCAAGACTGATCAACCAGACAACTGATCAACTCATCACTAATTCGTAATACGCATGTTCCTCATACCACGTTGAAACTGCCGCGGTATCATTTGCATGTTGTTGTTTTGCTGGCTGCCCTTCCGCAGGTTGTAGGTAAAGCTCAACATGAAATAACGTTGAATAACATTACTGCGGGTATCTATTATGTTATTCCCATCTACCGAACGGCTCAGGCTTTGGTTCTGGTTTAATATGTCGTATACTGCCAGTTTTATTTCTCCGTCCTTTTTCTTAAATACCTGCAATGCTACACTGGCGTTCCAGTAAGCTACACTTTGATTATAACCGGCAGACAAACCCGAATTGATGGTATAATCAAGGTCGGTCGACAAAAGCAGTGTCTTGAAAAACGTATAAGTAACTTCCGGCGAGTAAGTTTGAGTATAGTATGTGGTGTTGATCTGCGAAACCTGGTTCTGCTGAGAAGGCTGGTTTAACCTGTTGTTGTTATATGCCAGGCTGCCGTTGAATCCAAAATCAATTTGTTTGTAATTGTAATTAAGACCCAGCGATTGTGTTACTGTCCACATACGATTGATGCTTTTCTGTTTGTACAACATGCTAACATCATTGTTGAAATTAACCATAGTGGTGGCATTTATATTTCCACCCTTTAGTTTTTTCATGGTCTTGCCATATGTAAAGAACACAAACGCATTATAAGCGCCATCGAGGTTTACAGGTGTAGTTTGTTGTACGCCACGTGCAACGGTGTCCACGCTGTTCACTATTTTATTCTGCGTAAAGCTGCCATTAAAATTGATTGCCACAAACTGGAAGTTGGCCAGCTTAAACGTGTTATAGCCAAGGTTGAAGTTGTGCGAAAATGATTGTTTAAGATTGGGATTACCGGTTCTCCAGTTGAGCTGGTTACTCTTATCTATCACATTCTGTAGTTGAGAAGTAGTAGGTTGTGTGGTCCTGCCATTATAACTAAACCGCAGGTTGGTTCCTAGTTTAGGATTAAAGTTGAAATTGGCGGTAGGATTAAAATTGGTATAGTTCTGTTTAATAACAGAATCTTTAACGCTTCCATTAGCAAATACATGACTTTCGAGCGAAGACAATTGTACGGCGCCGCCCAACTGGTAATTATATTTCTTTCCCTGTACACGGAAGTTGGCGCCGATCCTGTTGGATATAAAACTATTTTCAAAAAAGTTGGTCTGCTGCAAATTGGGTATTATATATTTCCCGCTCAGCGAATCGTAGTCAAAGGCTTCCCTGTCGCTTGTGTTTTGGTTATTGGTATAAGCATAGTTTAGCTCCACCAGCTTATTGTTTGCAACCGGTTCCGTATACGACGCACTTAATACGTTGTTGTTTGATTTTGTTATTTGGTCCGAATGATAATTTTGGCTCAGCTTCCTGGAAAAAACAGATCCGTCTCTGTTAAAAAGCGTGGTGGGCGCATACAAATTTCCTTCACCATCACTGTGATTGTATGAATTGCTCCAGCCAATAGTAAGGGTACGGCCGGTTTTGCGCAAACGTTTACGGTATAACAAGTTATTATTTAAAGAAATGCCGTCACGGCTATTGTCATTGAAAGTTTTTGATACAAGTGCAAGGAACTGCTTGCCGCCCTGCAGCGAATTTACGGTGGTGGTATCACTGCTATAACCTTCAGAATGCTGAACGTTAAAGCTTGGCGTATACAAGATAGAGTTCATTGAATCTATCCTGTATTCAAACCGCATATTGAAGCGATGGTTATCATTTTGATTCTGCGAAACCTTGTCTTCATTGCTTAATGCGGTAGAGTCGTTAAAGAAATAATTTGTCTGCTTATATACGTTCTGTACAGAATTATTCTTTGTCTGCGAGAAAAAATAACTGCCGCTTACATCAATCTTCGGTCCCCATACATCGCGGTAATTAAGACCGGTAGAAAGAGAAGATGTAATGCCATTGGACCCGCCGCCGAAACCAAGTCCGCCAATAGCGCCCCGGGTAGCAACTATCTGCACACCTCCTATTCCGCCGCCGCCAAAACCACCTCCGCCTCCCCCGAAGGCGCCGCCACCGCCTCCGCGCTGCCCACCTCCGCCTTGTCCACCGCCAAAACCACCCATTGTACTAATGATATCAGAAAAAGAGAAGCCTTGTTTGTTTACATTGTTGGCTGCAGCAATTAAGGAAACCTGCATATCGCCCTTAAAGCGGTTGAACGAAAGGTTGCCGTCATATCTTCCATCTGTTCCTGCGCCTGCATTTATTTTTCCGAAATAACCGTTCTTTTTATCCTTCTTCAGTTTTATGTTCATTGCTTTCTGCCTGCTGCCATCGTCTATTTTTGTAAACTTAGCCTGGTCGCTCATATCATCAAATACCTGTACGCTTTCTACCATATCGGCAGTAAGGTTTTTAGTGGCCAGTTTTGGATCAGTTCCAAAAAACTCTTTGCCGTCTACATACACTTTTTGAACCTGTTCGCCTTGCGATTTTATAGTACCATCCCTGTCTACCTGTACACCAGGTAATTTCTTTAATAGCCCTTCCACATCTTCATTCGCCTTTGTTTTAAAGGAACTCGCATTGTATTCTACTGTATCTTTTTTAATAGCTATCGGCGGGCGCTCAACTATTACTTCCTGTAGGGTAACACTTCTTTTTTCCATAAAGAGCGTACCAAAGTCTATTGTTTGTTTATCCGGTGTAATCGAAAAATTTTTGCTGATGTTCTGGTAACCCTGGAAAGTGATCAGCATACGGTAGTTACCCGCTTCTATACCTTTAATTTCAAAAACACCTTTATCATTGGCTGCGGCAAATGCCACAGAAGAAGAATCTTTTGTATCGATAATTGAAACGGTAGCATCTGCCAGCGATTGTTTGCTGGCCGTGTCGGTTACTTTACCACGAACGGTACCATTAATATTTTTCTGCGCCATAACAGGTATGGCAAAAAGCAATAAAAGAACTATACAATTTATCAGGCGGGTCATAACTGGATGGTTTGCAAAGACGAAAATATTCGTTTAAGTCCAAAGCAGGCGTTAAATGCTGGATATTCGGTGAACGGGGATTGCGGGAGGGTGAATGAGGTCTTTACGAAGCCGGGCTTAACCGCAAAGGCGGGAAGACGCTATGTTTCGCAAAGAAAATATACTAAGCGTGTCTTTGCGTCTTCGTGTCTTTGCGGTTAAGTATTTAGCTGAAGAGATACTCTACATCGGCCTTAGTGAGACTCTTTACAAATCCTTCATCATCGGTAATGAGGTCGCGGGCCAGTACACGTTTACGATCCTGCAATTGCAAAATTTTATCTTCAATGGTGTCCTTACAGATCATTCTGTAGGCAAAAATATTTTTGGTCTGGCCAATACGGTGCGTACGGTCAATAGCCTGTTGTTCCACTGCAGGGTTCCACCACGGATCAACAATATACACGTAGTCTGCCGCAGTAAGGTTAAGACCAACGCCACCAGCTTTGAGTGATATAAGGAACACACGGCACTCTACATTATTTTGGAAATTCTGTATCGCTTTCTCCCTGTCTATCGCAGATGTGCTGCCATCAAAATATTCAAATTTCACATCCAGCTCTTTCAGTTTTTCTTTAATGAGCGCCAGCATTCCCAGGAACTGCGAGAATACAAGTGCCTTGTGATCGCTGATGTTTTCTGTGATCTCACGCGCCAGTTCTTCCAGTTTTATAGAATGGTTTTCAAATTTCTCTGTTTCATTTAAGATGGCTGGTGAATCGCATATTTGCCGCAGCTTCATAAGACCCTGCAAAATGGTTAACTGAGATCGTTGTATTCCCTGCTCTTCAATAGTGCCCATTATCTTATCACGGAAATCGTTCCGGTATGCATCATAAATTTTACGCTGCTCGTCTTCCATCTCGCAGAAAAGCACGGTCTCCACTTTTTCCGGCAAATCTTTGGCCACCTGCTCTTTGGTACGTCTTAATATAAATGGGAACAAGATCTTACGCAGGTGATCTTTTTGTTCCTTTTCACCAAATTTGTCGATGGGTATAGCAAACTCATTGCGGAAATGCTCAATACTTCCCAGCATACCGGGATTAAGGAAATTCATTTGCGCAAAAATGTCAAACGTATTGTTCTGCAATGGCGTACCACTCATGCACAAACGGTGTTTTGCTTTTAGTAAACCGGCTGCACGTGTTACCTTGCTCGAAGGGTTTTTTATAGCTTGTGATTCATCCAGTATCACATAATCAAATTCATTCTCTACAAATAATTTAATATCGCTTCTCAGTGTACCATAGGTTGTAATAATTACATTAAACTGCTTAATGCGTTCTTTCTCCCTTGATCTGTCGCCGCCGTGGTGAATATGATAAGTTAATGTAGGTGTGAATTTTTTTATTTCATTCTCCCAGTTAAACATAAGCGTGGTTGGACAAACTACCAATGCATTTAGCCTGCCCCGTGTTTCATTAAAATGTTGCAGGAACGACAGGGCCTGTACAGTTTTACCCAAACCCATATCATCTGCCAGTATACCCCCCCAGTTTACTTCGCTCAAATAATTGAGCCACTGAAAACCAAAAGACTGGTAAGGGCGCAATATAGGTTGCAGGTGTTGGGGTGGATCTATTTCCTGGATGCTTTTAAAACCACGCAGCCTGTCGTATTTCTCTTCTAATTGTATAAATAATTCTTCTTCGTTGCGGTTATCATACAATTCGTCAATAACACTCATGTGGTATTGAGAAAGCTTCAGGTGTTCCTGCTTGCCCTCACCCACACGGAACAGCAATGAGTATTTTTTGATCCATTCTTCGGGCAGAATACCCAATGTACCATCGTGCAGTTGTACAAACTGCTGCTTGTTTACAAGCGCCTTTTTTACTTCTGCCACGCTTACTTTCTGATCGCCGAAAACAATATCCACTTTAGCATCAAACCAATCTGTATGACTGCTGATAAAAATCTTTGTTTGCGGTTTGGCAGTATTAAAACGGAAATTCTTTAATAGTTCAAATCCATACACCGGCACTTTCAGTTCCTTCATGGCATCTACAAACAAAAAGAACCAGTTGTTGCGCAATACATCAACACCTTTTAGTACAAGGTTGTGCGATCCATCGGGCTTAATAAAGTTTGAATGCAGCGCCTCCAGCTTATCAATAAACTGTTGCTCTGATGCTTTGTCGCGATGCACAATCATTACCTTTTCATTGTCCGGTACAATGATTTCATCTTTATCACCTGTCCGTACTTCAAAACCTTTATAGGTAAAGACTGGTTGAAACACCAGGTAATCGCCTTTTTCCTGCAGTACCAGTTTCTTTTCCGGTTCGCCATCTTTATAAGAAGAGATAATGGCGTTGTCAAATACAACATTATATCGTTTGGCCAGTGGTAAAATATAAGTACGCAATTGCTGCGGCCAATCAGATTTGGAAATGGTAATATGTCCCTTTGCCAGGAACGGTTCTATTTTTTCAACGTCTTCGGCTGCCTGCCACAGGTACAGGTTTTCTTCAAAGAAAAAAAGCAGGCTGCTGTTAAACTGGTTATCTGTAATCTCCAGCTCCTTGCCATTCAGTTTTACCCAGCACGTTATTTCATAGCTGGTTTTTTTAGGGGCTATTTTAAAAAAAGGTATAATGGGTTCCGGTACTATGCCAACAGATTTAAGGTTCTCTGTTTTAAAGGGCTTGTGGCCATTTAGGTAAAAAACAAACGGGTTCACAGCAACATCTGCAAACAATTTTTTTAGCTTGGGGTGCAGGTATTCAATTACAAGTAGCCTTGTTTCTTCCGGCAGATCATCAGTCTCGTGGTGAATAATATTTTCCCAGATACCGCTAAACGGAGAGTTCCGGTTAAGGTATTTTGTTACCTCCGGCTCCTGCATCCGGCGTATAGCAGGAATTAATGGCTTGTCTTCTTCATTCAGCTCTTCTATGTTTACAAACTTTGAAAGATCTATTTTCTCTACTTTGCTTACAAACTTCTTTTGCTCGTCATCGCTTTCACCCTGTACAACTTCTACCAAAAAACCGGGGTAAGGCTTATGATTAAAGTTGAACACAATACCCAGCCGCTGTGCTGCGCCGGCAACCTTTTGTTCTTCCTCGGCCTGGGTTGCTTCCGCCACCGGTTCCGCTACGGGTACCGGCTTTGGTTTATTCATCTGCAGTGGGTTGATCCGTTTGATGGTTGTATCCAATACCCGTAAAAACGGTTTGCCTTCTTTATACGCGAATTCAAATTTGCCTTTCAGATCATCGCTCAGTGTATAACCGTAAGCCTCCAGTAATTTATTTTTTTCGTTGTCCCAGTTGCGGATGGTATCAAAATAGTGCGCTCCGTGTGCATTTAGCAATTGCAGCAGTACAATCACTTTTGGAAGGCACAATGGGTGCGTAGTGTCTTCGTACTCGCAACTGGTATCAAAATTCCGTTCTTCGTTTTTCCTGAGCACCACTTTATAAGCAACATCGTTCATCTCAACGGTAGCTTTTACCATTTCATCTTTTGCATATTCTATGTTCGCTTTGTTGGTGCGCAGGTATTGCTCTGCTTCCGACAGTGTTTCGGGCGAGCACAGCAGGCGTATGGTCTTCAGATCAATGTATTTCATCTTCACCACGGTGTGGCGCTGATCATATACTACATCTTCCGCCTTTAGCATGTTGCGATCCAATAGTTCCTGCAATTGCAGAAGGGCAGCGGCTTCATGGCGGCAGATATCGCCAAGATTATATGGACAGCTGCATCGCAATGACATGCCCTTTGGGTCCTTAAACTTCTGGACATGTACCTTATAATAAGTAGCGTAGCTATCGTCTTTTACACGGAAAGTTACTGAGCCAAGCAGTTCGTCATATTCTACCAGCTCCACGTAACCAATGGCATGAATTTTCTTTCCTCTGCGGATAACTTCATCGGTTCCATTGGTATATACGTACTTAATGAGATGCGGTAATGCCATGCTGTTGCTGTTTTATCCCGACTATTCACTCTGAACTATAGGTATTGAATCGTCAATTCGCTCAGAACAGGTCGATCTGCAAAAGTAAAGGAAAAAAATGCAGGTGAAAAAGTAAAAAGGGTATTATTAATTAAACTTAATATAATTCGCAGTAAACCGGTATTGCATTTAGCAGCTTTCTAAAAAAGAGAGCCTGTAAGTCTTTCCTGCACGATACTGCAACCCCGGACGAAATTGACGCAGTAAACTGCAACTTCCTGAAAATAACGGTAAAATTTGCTTTACAATAATTGTAATTTACATAGCCCGGTTACCTTTGTAACAAAGTTTAAAAACCCGCTATGATTTGGAAGGTCATTTTTACTTCGTTGCTTACTATATTCGTTACTGTCTGTTCGATTGCGCAAAAACTAAAGAAAGCAGACAAGGCTGTTATTGCCAGTCTTGAGCAACATATCCATTACCTGGCAGATGATAAACTGGAAGGTCGCCGTGCAGGTACCAACGGTGAAAAGCTGGCCATGGAATACATAGCCGAAAATTTTGCAAAAGCCGGGCTACAACCGCGCGGTGACAACAATACATGGTTCCAGGCATTTGATATTAACGATGGTAAAGAAATAGACAAATCGGCCTATCTCTTTATCAACGGCAATGAAGTAAAAACCACTGATTATTTTCCTTTCATAGGATCTCCCGATAAGACCATTGAATCGATGCCCTCTATTGCACTGCGCGAAAAAGGCGTTATATGGTTCCTCAATCTGAAGGAAGAGTTGGAAAACAACAAAAGCAATCCTCATTTTGATGTAAAGGCATATATACTGGAACAGGTAAAGAATGCCGGTAAAAAAGGCGCCACCGCATTAATTGTATACAACAGTGGTTCGGCAGATGATGGATTAAAGTTTGACGCCAAAGAAAAATCAGAGTCACTGGCAGTGCCTGTATTTTATGTAAACAAGGCCATCGCAAAAAAATATTTCAATGACGAATCTGCGAGTCTCGAAATAAAACTAAAAGCAGCCTTTGCCGACAAAAAAAGAATTGGTCATAACGTAATAGGCTATATAGATAAAGGTGCACCCACTACTATCATCCTGGGCGCGCATTTTGATCATCTTGGCTATGGAGAAGATAACAATTCTATGTATCGCGGCCAGGAAAAGCTCATACACAATGGCGCAGATGACAATGCCAGTGGCACCGCTGCAGTTATTGAAGAGGCTAAATTATTAAAGGCGTCAAAGCTGAAGAATAATAATTATCTGCTAATTGCTTTTTCGGGCGAGGAGCTTGGGTTGTTTGGTTCAAAATATTTTGTGGAGCATCCAACCATTGATTTAAGTACGGTAAATTATATGATAAACATGGATATGGTAGGCAGGCTGAACGACAGTACTAAAACGCTCACCATTGGCGGTTATGGAACTTCACCGTTGTGGGCTCAACTGCTTTCTTCTATTGGCAGCAGTCCTGATTTTACCACCAAATTCGATAGCAGTGGAACCGGACCCAGCGATCATACATCGTTTTATCAAAAACAAATTCCTGTATTATTTTTCTTTACCGGTTTGCACAACGATTACCATCGTCCAACCGACGACGCTGATAAGATTAATTATACCGGCGAATACAGGATCATAAAATACATATATAAAATTGCCGAAGCGGCTAATACAAAAGGCAAGTTTACTTTTTTAAAAACAAGGGAAACGCAAACATCTACTGCTACCAGGTTTACTGTTACCATGGGTATTATGCCGGATTACACCTATAGTGGAAATGGTGTAAGAGCAGATGGTGTGAGCGAGGGCCGGCCCGCACAAAAAGCCGGTTTAAAAACGGGGGATATTGTTATACAATTAGGGGAATATCCCATTCTCTCCCTGGAAGGTTATATGCAGGCCCTCAATAAATTTAAGAAGGGAGATAAAACAACCGTGAAAGTGAAAAGAGGAAATGATACTATTGAAGCAGAGATAAATTTTTGACCCCTTACCCCCTAAAGGGGTAAGAAGGTTTAATCCATGCAAAATCTTTTAATCCCCCTTTAGGGGCCAGGGGCATGAAGCTGAAACTTGACATAGAGGAAATGGAAGAGGATTTCTTTGAAGATACCCGCCTGCTGGGTATCATGGCCCCATGCAAGGACTACTTGTTTTGCTGGCAGCTTAATCACCAGCTTCATTTCAACTTCCGTATCAACAACAGCATCGAAATTCAGCTTACCCGTAAAAGAAGGGATTATTTTTTTACCGTTTTCGAATATCCGCATCCCGGCAGTTCACTGGTACATTATTTATATAACAATAAGTTTGATGGGGAATACCTGTTGCCCGAATTCAGGCACATGGATTTTTTATGGCTGATGAAGGGAGACATGGTAGACAATGATTCTTTTGAAAGCATTGCGAAGCGCATTAAGGAGATAAATGGTGTGCAAATGGTAAGTGAGCTAACCAATGAAAAGATAAAGAACAAGGGACATCTCATCTTTTAAATTGTAATCAGGAACTGGGAATTAGTGGGTCGCTCTCGTATAGCGATAGCGGATCTGCATTTTCACATTTCCACATCCTCAAATTTTCAAATTCGTTTTTATGTGGAAAGAATCTGACAATAAGCTGTACCGCAAATTTGAATTCAGTGATTTTTCTGAGGCCTTCGCATTTATGACAAGAGTAGCGCTTGCCGCAGAAAAGATGGACCATCATCCGTTATGGACAAACGTGTATAACAAAGTAGAAATATGGCTCAATACACATGATGCAGGTGATATAGTGACAGATAAAGATCGAAAGCTGTCCAAACAAATTGACGCATTGGTAAAGTAAATATCCTGCGCTTGCAACTAGTGTGTTGAAAAAAACATTGGCGAATTACTTGGAGCTAAAAGCTCGTAGCTCACAGTTAAAAAATGACACAGGATCAGGAAATATTGCAAAGCTGGCGCAGCAATGCCGCTGCCTGGATAACTACCATTGCCAATTCAGCAATAGAAAGCCGCCGCCTGGTAACCAACGCCGCCATTATTGCCGCCATTGCTGATCATGCACCGCAATCTTTACTGGATCTCGGCTGCGGAGAAGGATGGCTCTGCCGTGAGGCGGGCAAAACCATTAAAAGCCTTAAAAGAATTGTTGGACTCGATGCCGTTCCTGCATTAATAGCTTCCGCCGCTGCACATAGTATTGGCAGGTATCATGTAAAAGGTTACCACGATATAATAGCAGGCGGGTACGATCCCGGTACCCCGTTTGATATTATCACTTTTAATTTTTCCTTGTTTGAAAATGAAACGGTAGAGCAGTTGTTTAAAAAGATTCGTCCTTTTGTTACTGCAAACGGTAAGCTTATTATACAAACATTGCATCCCCGTATAGCTTGTGGCGATATGCCATATCAAGATGGATGGCGCACCGGAAGCTGGAATGGTTTTTCCAGTCAATTCAAAGATCCTGCGCCATGGTATTTCAGAACACTGGAAAGCTGGATAGCGTTGTTAAACAACTGTAGCTATACGATAGTTAGCACCAGGGAACCTGTTCATCCCATTACGGGCAATCCGGCTTCTGTTATTTTCACCTGTCAACCGCTTCGCGTATAATGCAGGCTGCTTCTATTATATTAATGATTCAGCCCGCAGCATTTGGTGTTGCTCCACAAACCTGCATCTTTGGTTCATACAGTCACCTTTCTCCAGCCACCATTCATCAGCAGGCGCTGGAAGAATTTGATGCAATGGTGAATAGCCTGTTACAAAATAATATTAATGTATTGGTGGCAGGCGATACCGCATCGCCACAAAAACCAGCTGCCGTATTTCCTGCCAATTGGTTTTGCACTAATAGTAATGGGGTCATTACTGTTTTTCCACTGCAACACAATTATCGACGCGCAGAAAAAAGAGATGATATTCTATTGGCGCTATCTGCAAGGTTTTCGGTAAATGATGTGCTTGATTTAAGCGAGTATGAAGCAGAAGGCTTTTTCCTGGAAGGAACGGCAGGAATGGTAATGGACCATAATAATAAAATCATCTATAGTTGTATTGCTCCGTGTACGCATAAAATGCTGCTGCAACACTTTGCACGTTATCATGGCTACAGGGTCATGCGTTTTACAACAGCAGAAAATGGCTTGCGTTCAAATTATACAAATAATATTCTCAGTATAGGCGATCAGTTTGCAGTATTATGCGAAGCCGCTATTCATGATGAATTTGAACGAATTGCTATTAAGCAATTACTAAGTACCACACATCATACCATCATACCGGTTTCAACAGAACAGGCTCAACAGTTTGCTGCCAACATGATACAGGTAAAAAATACAACCGGTGATGATATTATTATTCTTAGTCAACAGGCATTCAACAGCCTTACACGAGAGCAATTAAAAAAATTACATTCATTCGCAAAATTGGTACCGGTTGCAATTCCTACTATAGAAAGTATTGGGTGCAATAGCGTGGCAGGTATGGTAGCCCCGGTTTTTCTTTCGCCTAAATAACGGTGATTACTTTTTCCGACACAGCAGTGATCTTTCCAATAGGTGTTGTGTGTTTTTCCAACCCATACGTTGAAAATATATGCTGTACAGTTGCCAGTTCATTTTCATTGACAGCAACAAGCAGTCCGCCACTTGTTTGCGGATCCGCCAATACAGCTTTTTGATAATCGTTAAGCGTTCCAATCTTTGAACCATAGCTATCCCAGTTGCGCGTTGTTCCCCCGGGCACGCTTTTTTGCTCAACATAACTTTTAAGATCATTAGTAATAAGCGGAACAGTGTCAAAATGTATAACTGCACTCTTATTGCTTCCCTCTGCCATCTCCAATAAATGTCCCAGCAAACCAAAACCGGTTACATCTGTCATTGCTGTTATGCCTTTTACTTTTCCCAATGCGGCACCAACTTTATTTAATTGCATCATCTGCCGGGCGGCTGTTCCGTGGTGTTCCGCTTTTAACAGGCCCTTTTTTTCGGCGGTTGTTAAAATACCAACACCAAGTGGTTTGGTGAGCAGTAATACATCTCCTTCTTTTGCTTCGTTGTTCTTTTTAATATGCGCTTTTTCTACCAGGCCATTTACCGCCAGGCCAAAGATTGGTTCAGGAGAATCAATGCTATGTCCGCCTGCCAGTGGTATGCCTGCTTCTGCACAAATACTCCGGCCCCCTTCAATTACTTTTTGCGCTACTGTTGCCGGCAATGCATTTACCGGCCAGCCAAGGATAGCAATAGCCAGTACGGGTTGTCCGCCCATAGCATATACATCACTGATGGCATTAGCAGCCGCAATCCTTCCAAAATTGAATGGGTCATCAACAATGGGCATAAAAAAGTCAGTGGTTGATATGAGCGCGCTTCCATTGCCAAGATCATATACTGCAGCATCGTCCTTGCTATGATTTCCAACAATCAGTTTATCGTTATCCGGTATAGCAAGATTGCTTTGTAAAATTGTTTCAAGCACAGCTGGTGAAATCTTGCAACCACATCCGGCACCATGCGAGTATTGTGTAAGTCTTATCGTTTCTGTCATACAGTTATTTTAAAACAGGTGTTTGCGCGTGCTTCAACAACATTTGTACATTTTGTTTTTCATTTACTGCAGCACACGTCATGTTGGTGATTTGCTGTCCCGGATTTTCCCTGGTATGCAAGCTTTTTAAATACCATTTATCATAGTAAGTCAACAGCACACGCAGACTGGCCGGTATATTATCTTCTACGAGGTAATTGATGGCTGTTTTTGTTTCTAACCCACCCAATCTTTTTTTAATTCTCATAATACCATTTATTATACGCTCCCTGTCCTGTTTGCCATACCAGTCCACAATGTGTTTCAATCGCTCTTCAAAGGGAATGTCTATAAAGAACAGGCGTGCCTTCCTCATACTTAACCAAAGCGGTTGCGGAATATTTACATCACCGATGCGCTGGCTTTCGTCTTCCAGCCAGATGCAGTTGGCCGTGGGCAGATCGTTGCTGGCTATTGACTGTATACTGCCGTCTGCCGACTGCTTCCTCAATGCTGTTCCCAACAAATTTTCAAACATCTCCTGTGAGGGTTGCGGCAACATACCTAAGTTGCCAAAGGCGGAACCTTTATGGTTGGCCAATGCTTCAAGATCAATGACGGGTTGATTCAATGTTGCCAGTTCATGCAACATTTCTGTTTTGCCGGAACCGGTATAACCACCCAGTATATTAAACTGCCAGTTAAAAGAAAACGTTTCCAGTATATACTGCCTGAATTTTTTATACCCGCCAATAAGTGTATATACTTTAAATCCGTACAGATCCAAAAGCCATGCAACCCCAGCACTGCGCATACCGCCGCGCCAGCAGTGCAAGAGAACAAGTCGGGAGTCAGTAGCCGGGAGTCCGGAATCTGTTGATTGCCGACTGCTGGCTCCGGACTCCAGACTAGCGACTATAGACTCGGTTTCCTCAACTATCTTCCGCATCTTTGGACCAAAATAATCCAGCCCAATTTTAATAGCATGCTCTCTTCCTGTTTGTTTGTAGGCAGTACCTACCACTTTTCTTTCTTCATCACTAAATAAAGGGAGATTATACGCACCGGGAATATGTGCATGTTTGTATTCTCCCGGACTACGTACATCCAGCACCGGATGTTGTTTTGCCAGTTCAAGAAAAGGCTCAATATGTAATTTTTGAATGGCCATGTATTGGCAGTCGGCAAAGATCATAAAAAAACCATCCCGGTAAAGAGGATGGCTTTAAAAAAAGTAAACCTGTTTGATTATATAACCAGGACGCCTTTTGCAGTAAAGATCAGTTCCTTTTTAGGGCTTTTAATCTTTTCTATCTCTTCCTTGCTTTTGCCTGCATCTCCCGCGTAATGTTTCAATTGTTTTACAGATGTCTCTTTTAATTCAGCATCTCCGTCCAGCACCACTTCTTTACCTACAATATTTTTAGGCATAAAGAAACCATAGTCTTTAAACTTTACCATCATTGCTTCGCCGTCTGTTCTTTCTACTTTCATCCAGCATCCTTTCTCAAGACAAACAGATACTACCTTGCCGGTTACTTTACCATTGAATTTATTGCCTTTGATTTTGGAAGATAACTGGCTCACGGGCACTGCACCATCTGCCGTTGTACCGGCTCCGTAAGTAACCCCTTTTTCAGCAGGCGCAGGTTCCTGGCCCATAGAAGAATACCCTGTCAATGTCAACACGCAGCATAAGAGTAGAATCGTTTTCTTCATGTGAATAAGTTTAGGCAAAGTTGCAGCAAATTGGCCGATTGCCAAAACCCGGGTCGGAAAGGCAGAAGGTAAATGGCATAAGATAGTTACCTGTCCCGGATCAACCGATCGACCAATTAACAGCATGAACCCCGCGCCCACTGGCCACTTTCCACTAACCACTCACCTCCTAAAAATTACCCACAAAGTGGTATTGTTCAACTTGTTTATTTGTTGTCCTTTTGTATGGCTGTTTCAGCAGCAATCATTGATCGTTTTAGTTCTTTTTTCTTGCAGAAGTTTTCTCTTAAGGTCCTGCGAAGCCAACGCAGGGCTTTTTTATTTTTTTCACCACCCAAAAAAATTAGTGTTATTTTGCTAATTAAATTAGTGTTGATAATATCTTTTAACTACATTTGACAATATTTTTAACTTGACTCAAAATTTACCATTATGTCGAACAACGAAAAATTAAAGGCGCTTAAACTAACAATAGATAAAATTGAAAAGGATTTTGGAAAGGGAAGTGTGATGATGATGAATGAGCGATCAAATGATCCCCAGGAGGTAATTTCGACTGGTTCGATAGGATTAGATACCGCACTTGGTATTGGCGGTTTACCAAAGGGGCGTATCGTTGAAATATATGGACCTGAATCAACAGGTAAAACAACCATCGCTATACATGTAATTGCAGAGGCCCAGAAAAAAGGTGGCATGTGTGCCATTGTGGATGCGGAGCATGCATTTGACAGTGCTTATGCGCAAAAGCTGGGTGTTGATGTAGATAATCTTTTAATCTCCCAGCCAGATTATGGAGAACAGGGATTGGAGATTGCCGACAGGTTAATACTTTCAGGCGCATTGGATGTAGTGGTAATTGACTCTGTAGCTGCATTGGTACCAAAAGGGGAACTGGAAGGAGAAATGGGCGACAGCAAAATGGGTCTTCAGGCGCGTCTGATGAGCCAGGCCCTGCGCAAGCTTACTGCCACCATCAGTAAAACAAATACTATTTGCATTTTTATCAACCAGTTGCGCGAAAAAATCGGCGTTATGTTCGGTAACCCTGAAACTACTACTGGTGGTAACGCACTTAAATTTTATGCATCAGTTCGTCTTGACATACGCCGTGTGAGCCAGATAAAAGATGGTGAAGCTGCCGTTGGTAACCGTGTAAAAGTAAAAGTGGTAAAAAATAAAGTAGCGCCTCCTTTCCGTGCCGCTGAGTTTGATCTTGTTTTTGGCGAAGGCATTTCCAAAGTAGGAGAAATCATTGATATGGGTGTTGAAATGAGCATCATACAGAAAAGTGGTAGCTGGTTCAGTTATAACAGTGATAAACTTGGCCAGGGGCGCGAAACAGTAAAACAACTATTGTTGGATAATCCAACGCTGGCCGATGAGATTGAAGCAAAAATTCGTGAAAAAATAAAAGAACTACAGTCGGCATAAAATTTTTTTTGAATAAAAACGGTTAGTAAGTAAAGCTTTGCTCCTGAGGAGCAGGGCTTTTTTTGTTAATGCCCATTTATCTCCACAAAAACTTATTAACGATGCCCCATTTGGCATAATATTCGCGTTTAGAAGGTTCCCACAAACCATATCTGCGAAGTTCTCCGTGCCCCATGTCTAAACTTTCCAATGCTGCCATAGCTGGCTATTTAATCATTATTTATTCATTATTAGTAAGTACTACAATCTATGAAACACCTGTTAAGGACTCAATTAGCAGTGGCAATGCTTTGCCTTCTGCAAGTAGCGTTTTACACGAAGGTTAATGCCCAGGTACAAACCGCAAGACCGGGCGTTTTTATCAACCCCAATTGCAATGGTTTTTATGAATACCTGCCACAAGGGTACAATAGCGGCAATGAAAAGTATCCGCTGATCCTGTTTCTTCATGGCATGGGAGAATTAGGAAATGGAACAGATCAGCTTCCAAACGTTTTACGAAACGGATTACCCACTCTTATTGCAAATGGCAAGTTCCCGGTTTCTTTTACAGTTGGTGGCAGTACGTACAAGTTTATTGTGATCTCTCCGCAGTTCGCTGTATGGCCAAAGCAACCGGAAATAGATGCTGTTATTGACTATGCAGTAAGAAATTACAGGGTAAATACTTCGCGTATATACCTTACCGGGTTAAGCATGGGGGGAGGTGCCGCGCTGGAGTACGTTGGTAAAAACAGTTCCGGAGCACAAAAATTTGCAGCACTAACAACCGCCTGCGGTGCTTATGAAACAAATGTGGATGAAGGAAATGTAGTAGCGGCCGCCAACCTTCCTTTCTGGGCAACGCATAATTCCGGAGATGGCACGGTGCCCGTTTCTGTTACCAATAATAATATAAACATTATCGATAACCTTACTTTCAGGCCGCCTAATCCGCTTGCAAAAAAGACAATCTTTAATGCCGGTGGACACGATGCGTGGACGCAGACTTATGATCCTAACTTTAAAGAGGGTGGTCTCAATGTATATGAATGGATGCTTCAATTTACCCGTGGAGCAGATGCTGCGCTGCCGGTAGTACTCGGAGAGTATAAGGCATCTTTATCAGGTGAAAATACTGTTACAGTAAATTGGACGACATTGTCCGAGTTGCATAACAAATATTTTGTGCTTGAGAAATCAACAGACGGATCGCATTTCTCCATTATAGATTCTATAGCCGCATCCAACCTGGCTTCCGGCCATGCTTATTCCGCTACAGATAGCAAGGCTATAAAAGGAAATAACTTTTACCGGTTGTCGCAAGTAGATGAAGATGGCAAAACAACTTATTTCAAAGTGTTGAATATTATAGTGCAGACTGCGGCAAGAAACTCCTTCAGAGTAAGTCCTAATCCTGCACAGGCTACCGTGCAATTAGATTGGACAAATGCTGAAACAGGAACTATCCAGGTAATGCTGTCAGACATGCAGGGCCGCGTTTTAAGAACCTGGAAGTTTGATAAACAAAACGCCATATGGCAACAGTCACTTGATATCACGACTATTCCTGCGGGTAATTATACAATACAATTAAAAGGAAATACAGTAACGCAGGTACAGCGGCTGGTAAAACAATAACTATATAAAACCAATATCTTTAAAAATGTTGGCGGATATTCCGTCAACATTTTTTTTGCATATACTTGTCCCCTGTACTAACGTACATGCAAATATGTTTTAATGAAATATTGTTTTTAGCGCAATTGATACATGAAGTGTTTTAGCTGAAACTAACAGCTTAAAGGAATAAATATGCTGCGGGAGTGCTATAAAATAAAAAAGGGGCCAGAATAGAAATTCAACCCCGTTTTAAAATCCAATATCCTATGAAAAACCAATGCAATGATACTCGATTAATATCAATCGTGCAATACCACAATGTGGGAATTTTTAAAGTATTTTATTGTGCTGGTAATCAACTATTTTTTAACTAGTTTTTCCGTAACTATCCTGTTACTGTCCTTTTGAAAGAGGGTAATGATATAAACACCGGGGGCAAGTGAAGATACATCCACCAGTTTAGGACCCGCTTCAAGCCGGGTAGAGATAAGCGGTTTACCGAACCTGTCAGCAATTTGTACATCTACTGCTATATCGCTGCGAACAATAAGTAGCTTATCAACAGGGTTAGGATAAAATCTGCAGGAAGCATCAGCCGAAACAACAACGCTTATTATGTCTGAATAGAAAACAGCCTGGCTCGATGTAAATTTTACACGATAGTATATCTTGCCCCGTACAGGTGAATCATCTATAAATTCAAAATCTTCTCCCTGTGTCTTTTTTATTACGCTTACCGGGTTAAAATCAGTTCCATTAATACTCCTTTCTATGGCAAAGAAGCTTTCTTCAGGAAATGATACAGAGCGCCACTTTAATGAAACTTTAGAATTATCTTTTGCAGCGACCGTTAGATTATAAACCGGAGCCGAAGAACTATCTGTTTTTACATAGTTATTTGAGCCAGCCGGCACCTCAACCTGCCCGTAAGAGACAGTATAAAGGCAAATAAAAGAAAGTATGGTTATTATTCTTGTCATGAACGTTCTGCAATAAAAAGTGGATAAACTGTTAACAAATACCGTACCATCCACAAATACAACGATATATAAAGCTGCTTTTTTACTTTTAAATTGTTATTGTTTTCAGAAAATGGCTTTGAATTTAACTGCTCCAACAAAAAAAACTCCTTATGGCCTTAACACGACGGTTGCCACCACGCAAAAACATTGCCCTGGTGGCACATGATAACAGGAAACACGATTTGATGGAATGGGCGGAATATAACAAGGCTGTACTGGCCAAACATGAGCTGATTGCAACCGGCACCACCGGTAAACTATTGGAAGAACAACTGGACAGACCAGTAAAAAAAATGCTGAGCGGGCCGCTTGGTGGCGATCAGCAAATCGGATCGCTTATAGCCGAGGGCAAAATAGATATTCTTATTTTCTTTTGGGATCCTATGGAAGCGCAACCGCACGATCCCGATGTAAAAGCGCTGTTGCGCCTGGCTGTTGTATGGAACATCCCGGTTGCCAGTGACAGGGCCACGGCTGATTTTATTTTTACTTCACCGCTAATGCACGAAGAATATATACAGAGCATTCCCGATTACAGCATATACGTAAAACGAAAAATTTAATTACCCGCTACAAAAACAACAACTGCTTAATTCAATTTAACATGAGAAAGTTCTTTTTATTTCTTGGCACAACGGCACTGTCGCTTACTGTTACGGCGCAAAACAAGCCGCTCATAGGTTTTAGCGAATCAGCATCGCGCCAGCAGACCGCAACTGAGAAGCAGTTTGATGGCAACCTGCGTGCAAAAAATGTAGATCAGTATATTAAAGAGATGTCGGCCCGTCCCCACCACGTTGGCTCGGCCGGTGGTAAAGCAGTAGCTGAATATATCCTGGATCATTTTAAAAGCTGGGGGTACGATGCTGCCATTGAAACCTTTTATGTGTTGTTTCCAACACCTAAAGAAAGGTTGCTTGAAATGACCGAACCCGTAAAGTATAAAGCAATATTATCCGAACCTGCCTTAAAGGAAGATGCTACTTCCGGTCAAACTGCGGAACAGTTGCCTACGTATAATTGCTGGAGCCCTGATGGAGATGTAACCGGCGAATTGGTGTTTGTGAATTACGGGATACCGGCGGACTATGAAAGACTGGAAAAGTTGGGTATTGATGTGAAAGGAAAAATAGTAATCGCTAAATACGGCCGCTCATGGAGAGGTATTAAACCCAAGCTGGCGCAGGAACATGGCGCCATAGGCTGCATTATTTATTCTGACCCAAAAGAGGATGGTTATTACCAGGGTGATGTATACCCACTTTCCAGCACATTGGGATCCTAAGCTTAGAATTCCACGTGGACAAGTTGTCGCG